>Ga0082212_10010302_pt1 | contig 11982 bp, 10 predicted proteins | sample TergutNt197P3_FD_71548 | JGI IMG/M metagenome (GOLD analysis project Ga0082212, IMG submission 71548) | Neocapritermes taracua P3 segment gut microbial communities from Petit-Saut dam, French Guiana - Nt197 P3 | ecosystem: Host-associated > Arthropoda: Insects > Digestive system > Gut ... | reverse complement strand
CACCCTGTTCGAGGCATATACTTTCGCCGGGGGTTAAAACTACTTTTCCTCCCGAATCTACAGTCCGTTCTATGCCGTCGGTTTTTAGACTGACGGGCGTGTCGGCAAACGATTCGTCGGATGTGGAATTGTACAGTTCAATCACCAGATTACCTCCACCACGATTGATGATATCTTCCATTTTTGCCCAATGGAAGTGCATCGGGGTTTCCTGATTCTCTTCTACAATCATGATCTTTTCGGCGTATGGCTTTTTGTCCACACCAAATTTTCCGTTACGCAAGGTGAACAAAAACAAGCCTCTTCGGTAGAAATCGCCGGAGCCAAAGTCGGTGATATCCCAACCGAGCATGTTGTTGATGACTTCGGCAGCGCTTGCTTTATTCCTTTTCCAGTCGGATACGCTCCAGAATGCCCAGGGCGGTAAAAAGAATTTACGCGCTGCCATAAAAGTTTTGGCATTTTCTAAAATTTGATTAATTTCACTACGTTTCATTTGATTTGTTTTAAAGGTTATTTTGATTGATATTTATTCTGTTTTTACCCATACGGGAAGCATATTGTGTTTGCCTCTCACGCTGAATTTATAAAAGTCTGATTGCCGGCCTGAAGCATCGAACACAAATTTCTTCCGGTCTGCTTTCACCGTACCTACTTTTTCCCATTCGTCTTTTCCGCCATCCTTAAAATTATTGGTGACAGACAAGTAGATGTCAACCTGGGAATTGTCATAATTATCCCAGGTGATGTTGATCTGATCGCCTGTTTTCACGGCTTTCACATTAGCGACACTTACTTTGCCGATAAAAGGCGCCCCTTCCTGTTCATATTGCAAATCTTTGGGAATGGAAAAATCCATAAAACGGGAAATAGAAACGACAATATCCGTTATAGCGGGTAATCCTTGCACAAAATAGGTATTTGTTTGCACATTGGTACTGATCCATGTAGTACGTTCCCGATCCGTTTGCCCCCCATGTCCTTTCCCATTGGAAGCCGTTCGTCCGTGGTCGGTTGTGACCACGATCATCCACTCTTCTCCGTGTTGTTTTTCCCTGTATTTGACAGCTTCCCAAATACGGGCAATCTGTTGATCGGCCAACCCCAGATACTCGTCGAAATACGGGCTGTCGCCAAATGTATGTCCGGCATCGTCCATATACCACAAATACACCCACATCATATCCGGCGCTGCTTCACGAATGCACTCGGCCGCTGCTTCGGATATTTTTTCATCTATCTTGAATATATGCAGATCATTTTTTTCATCCGGATAGTTCTGTTTATCCAGTTCCAATCCATCCAGGACGAAATCCACCTTCACATAGCCGGTCTCTGCTTTGCCTTCGCCGATGAGTTTGGTGCGGTTATCTTCCCATGAAGAAAAAACTGCCGTCGTATAATTCTTCTTTTGATTCTTGGCAATACGAAAAATACTCCAGTAATTGTAGTTGGGATGGGTAATAGCATTGTCCGGAACATTGTGCTTGTTGAGCCAGGTAGCAGTCAACAAGTCATTGTAACCCGGTGACGAAATGGTCGGTGTTTGGGTTATTCCGTTTACTTCCCCGCCCACATACGCGCGTGTATAACCCCCTTTTGAGGCTATTTCGTCAATAGTCGGCGTGGTAACCCGTTCGACAACATCAGCCGGAACGCCATCAATGATAATGAATACGGATTTACGTTTTTTCTCACAATTACATGTGGTAAAGACACTACAAATCAAAAAAATGAAGAAGAAAAATCTGATTGTTTTCATGAATAAAACGTTTTACAATGATTGAAATTTCTCTATTTGAGAAAATGCAAAAGTACAAAATTTATTCCGAAACAAATCCGATTCGACAACGAAATTCAGAGCAAACGCATCTAAATTTTCCAAAAAGTTTGTTTCACTCGTGCAAAGTTCGACAGGACTTATACGTGGATAACCCCGAGTTGCGCTTCGCTTACTCGGGGTTAGGAAACAAGACACCATTCAACAGAACTCCGTAGGAGTTCAACTATCAATCCAAAACCATTTCTCATCCAAATCAATGCCTTGTCACTTGAAAAGTCGCCCGATTTCGTCCCGGAAACTTTCTTTTTTGTGGTGTTCCTGCTGATTTTTGATATATTCGATGATGATATCCAGTTCTTTATAAGAATCAGTTGAATGTTCCTGATTATTAGTTTTTTCACTGGATTTGGTGCGAAAAACAATGTGATACAGAATTTGACGATAAGCCGACATAAGTGATTTTTTTGCAAATTCATTTTGGAACGCACATTGAAAATATTGTAGCGTCTTTTTCGGTCGAGTTGGCAGAGAGGTCAGCGTACAATGAGTTGCCCCGCGTTCGGCGGCATTCATATCAATGGAACATGAGTTCCTATACCAGTATCATTTTGTTTTGGAGGCATTCATCTATCATGTCCTGCGGCCAGATGCTGGCCTGTGTTTCGCCGATATGCGCCTTGCGCAGAAAATACATGCACAGGCGCGACTGTCCTATTCCGCCGCCAATGGATTGCGGCAATTCGCCGTTCAGCAGTTTTTGATGAAACATCAGGTTTTTACGGTCTTCGGCATGTCGTATGTGTAACTGCCGGAGCATCGCTTCTCTGTCCACACGGATGCCCATTGACGAAATCTCTACAGAACATTCCAGCACGGGGTTCCATACCAGTATGTCGCCGTTCAGTCCATGGTAACCGTTCACAGTTGGGGTAGTCCAGTCATCGTAGTCGGGCGCCCGTCCATCGTGCGCTTCGCCATTGGCCAGTAGCCCGCCGATACCTGTGATAAAAACAATACCATGCTTTTGTGTGATCAGGCTTTCACGTTCTTTCGGCGTTTTATCGGGGTACATGGCCAACAGCTCCTCCGAATGAACGAAAGTAATGCTGTTGGGTAACAGCGGCTCCAGTTCCGGATAATTTTCGTACATGTAATATTCAGTACGTTTCAACACATTAAATATCTTGACGACTGCATGTTTTAAATAATCTAACGACCGGTTTTCTTTCGCGATGGTCAGTTCCCAATCCCACTGGTCAACATAGAGCGAATGCAAATTATCCAATTCTTCGTCGGCGCGGATGGCGTTCATGTCGGTATATAATCCGTATCCTGTTGCCATCCGGTATTCGGCTAATTTCAATCTTTTCCATTTGGCTAACGAATGTACTATTTCGGCATGTACTTCATCCATATCCTTGATGGGAAAAGTAACGGCACGCTCCATACCGTTGAGATCATCGTTGAGACCGGTTCCTTTCAACACAAAAATCGGTGCAGTCACTCTCCTCAACTGCAATTCGGAAGAGAGGTTCGATTCAAAGAAATCTTTCAACAGTTTAATGGCTTTTTCCGTTTGTTTCAGATCCAGCAACGGCGTGTAGGATTTGGGTAAAAACAGTTTCGACATGAGAATAATTTAATGTTTTTAATGAAATAATAAAGGCTTTTCCTGTTTTAATTTTCAATCTACGACATCGTGCAGATACGAGTTATTATCCCGCAGCCGCACTGTATTTTCCCTGTCGGAGCTAAGGGTATATTTCGACACTTCCCTTACGGTTCCCGACAGTTGATTATCTAATATGATTTTTTTTTTTCGATGAATGGCCGGGGTGTTTTCCATTTCATCAATACTCACATTTTCGTCTACAACAAAAGGCACGGCACGTTTACTTTCTACCGGCTCAGGAGCGACATCCGCAACACAAACTTCGGCCATGTCCCACTTGATTTCGGTTTGTATAGCGGTCTTTTTTTCCCGAATTTCAAATTTCGTTGACCATGCAGGTTGTGCATTTCCGGATGCCTGTTCATTACTGGTGTAGCATACTTTCTTCGGTTTCTCTTCGATATCTACCGTTTCCGTGTCCGGATCGGACGTATTGAAAATTTCAAATGTGGGATCAATACATTCGGTGTTCTTGAAATCGGTTGCAACAATGGTGACGCTTACAGCATCGCCCATAGATTTGTTTAAGGCTGTGCCACACTTCATCGTGGCGTTTTTGGTCGAGCATGTCACATAATCGCTGATTTCGCCAAATTCTTTCATTGTAATTTCGTCCTCGTCCGTTCCCGAAGTGATGTTCACCAGTATTCGTCGCGCACCTTTGATGTCGTTGTTGCTGAGCAACGGCGAGTTCAGTGCGGCTTCTACGGCGTCGCGGGCGCGGTTGGGCCCCGAAGCGGAAGCCGACCCCATCACGGTGATACCGCCGTTGGTCATGGTACTGCTCACATCGGCAAAATCCACATTGATATACCCCGGAACAGTTACCAGTTCGGCAATTCCCTTGGCTGCCATCGTCAGCACATTATCAGCTTTCGCAAATGCATCCCTTAACTTCATATCGCCATACATTTCGAGCAGTTTTTCGTTATCTATTACCAATAGCGAATCCACATGCTCTTTTAATTCGTTGATGCCTGCCATGGCATAATTGTACTTTTTCAGTCCTTCGTGACGGAACGGGATAGTAATAATAGCTACCGTGAGGATGCCCAGTTCTTTGGCGACGCGGGCAATTACCGGCGCAGCGCCGGTTCCCGTACCTCCGCCCATTCCGGCAGTGATGAATACCATTTCGGTACCGGTGTCGAGTACTTCACGTATCTGGTCTAAATGATCCATCGCGGCTTTATGTCCCACTTTCGGATCTCCGCCTGCACCTAATGCACCCAGCGATACTTTTACCGGCACAGGACTTTTCTGTAAATCCTGCGCATCGGTGTTGCATACTACGAAATTGACGTTATGGATGCCCTGCTGATACATGTAATTCACGGCATTTCCGCCGCCGCCGCCCACACCTATTACTTTGATGATGGATGATTTATTTTCGAGCCATACAACGTTTAAATCGTCTTGCGACAACGTGGCTAAATTGTTTTGTTCTTGTGGCATAACTGTTTTTTTTTATGGATTAACGATTAAATTATTTTCTACCATGCGGGTAGTATATTGTTGAAGAAATGCTTTCGCTTTCAATTCCAGTTCGTTTTGTATATCGGGCAGTTTTCCTGCCAGATTATCGGTCATATCGGTATGTATTTTGTATAAACCTGTGGTTTTCTCTCCGTCGAAATGCAACACATATCTATTGGTATACAACAGGTAGGTTCCGTTGATGTAATTGAAGGTGAAGCGATCGGCAGTTTTATTTACATCGAAACCAAAAGCAAGATATGGCAGGTCGTAATCAAGGTAACCCAATATAGTTGGCATTACGTCAATATGTTGTATAATTTCGTGACGAAAGTCTTTCAGGCTGCCGTCGGGTTTATAAAAAATGATCGGCACAGCAAACATTTCGGGGGTAGTTTTATACTCATCGTGCACTATACCGTTGATGTGGTCGGCTACCAGCACATACAGCGTATTGTTGTACCACGGTTGTTGCCGCGCCGTTTCAAAAAAGCGCCGCAACGAATAATCCGTATAACGGATGCATTTATGTATGGGCAAAACCCCTTCCTCAAAAATATTTTTGTAGCGTGCAGGTAATTGAAACGGATTATGCGAAGTAATCGTAGATACGGATGCCAGGAATGGTTCATGAAGGGTTGAAACCGTTTTTGCAGTGAATTGCAGAAATTCTTCATCCCAAATACCCCAAATGCCATCATAATCAGCCTTGTCCCCATATTCATTCAGTTCGTATTTTTTTTCGATTTCCATAACATTGCAAAAAGCAGCATAACCCATACCGCCATTCGGCATTCCGTTAAAGAAAGCGGTTTCGTATCCTTTTCTTTTGAGCAATAGCGGTAATGTCTGTATTTTGTTGTAGAAATACGGCGAAATTACGAAAGGCTCGGGAACGGCAGGAATGCTGACAAACATTGACGCTAATGCGTCAATGGATTTTTGACCGTTGCTGTACGAATATTTGAAAGTAAGGCTCTGTGAAGCCAACGAATCGAGAAACGGAGTGTACCCTTTGTAATTACCACCATCTAAATGTTGGTTGTAAAACCCACAGTGTTCCGTACCAAAACTCTCAAGGATCATCACCATGATGTTCATTCTGTTGAACGAAGCGCTATCGGAAGGCTGATGAACAGGATTATATATACGGTCTACCGATTCCTGACTGTCAAAATACTGCAGTTTGGAAATTCCCTTACGTTCGATTGTTTTGTATATTGAAAACGTGGTATTAAGTACCAGCGGTATATCAATCGGATCGGTGACATATTGTCCTGCATTGCTTAACGTTATCGGACGCAAACTAAACCGTACACCACCACGAAACCCGACAATCATAATACCAGCGCCCAAAGCCAGCCAAACAGTACACAACAGATGGTACATCAACGAATTTCGGAAATATGTAGATGATTTTTCCAACAAACCTCCGTAGCACCAAACCATCAGAACAATCATCCCGATGAAAAACAGCATCAGATACCAATTCTCGACTATTTCATTTGTAAAAACCTTGCCAAGATTCTCTCCATGCGAAAACTCCTTGAAGATACCGAAAGTTGTCCGCCTCAGGGTATACGGGAAATACACTATATCCATACAATTGGCAGCCAACGTAATACCGTTGGTAACGAAATAGAGATATTTCGCAAAAGTTTGATATATGCGGTTGTAACGAAACCGGAACGGCAACAGAAACATGAGGATATACAGCACATTGGTGTAAAGAATGGCAGTAGTATCAAACCTCATACCGCCTGTAAAAATGGTGAATAACTGAGCGAAAGTCCGTCCGGTGTACAAATCGTGGTTGTACCAGTAAAAAACCAACCGGCACAACGTGTACAGGAAGTATATCACCAATATCCTCTTGATGAGTTGGAAATACAGGTTACTTTTAACGGTTTTCAACAATTCCTTTACAGACATGATTTCAGAGTTTCAGAAACGTTACACATAGTGATCAATGATGAATGACAAGATCGTTTCTCCCGGCACAATTACATTTTGCTATCGGGAACATCGAAGTATCTGATGATTGGCTTCATTAACCTGCCAAGCAGATTATCTTCATTGTTTTCATCATTACCTGTCTCTCCCGCATTCACAACCACTCCTCCCAGGTCTGGATTCGGATTCGGATTCGGATTCGGGTTCGGGTTCGGGTTAGGTTCAGGTTCAGGTTTCGGTATTATCTCTCCAAATCTCACTTTGAGCACATCATCGGGATGTTCATCCATATATTCGAAACCTTTCATTAATAGACCAACTCCGGTTGCATAGCTCGGTTCGTTGATGTTTTCCGATTCGCCGGCCAAGTGATCGCCAGGACATCCGATACGCACGTCCATACCAGTATGGAAACGGAACAGTTCTTTCAAATGACGGAGCATAGCGCCACCGCCTGTGATAACAATGCCGCAGCCTAACTTGTCGGCACAGCCCGAATTTTCAATCTCGAACATAATACCATCTATGATTTCCTCCATACGCGCCTGAATAATACGCGCCAGAGTACGGATGGATATTTCCTTAGGTTCGCGTCCCGGTATTCTACTCGGAATCACAATTACCTTGTTTTCTTCGGCAGCATCGCTCAAAGCCACGCCAAATTGCACTTTCACCTCTTCGGCTATTTGTTCGCTCAAACCGCATGACTCTTTGATATCTTTTGTCACCACAGATCCGCCATACGGAATAACCGCCGAATGATGCAATACCTTATCATAGAATACGGCTATATCAGTCGTTCCGCCGCCAATATCCACCAAAGCCACGCCGGCCTCGCGTTCTTCGTCGTACAGCACGGCATCGGACGATGCCAACGGTTCGAGGACAAACTCTTTGATGTTCAAACCCGTATGATGGATACATTTTTCAATACGTTTTATAGAATCAATGTTACCCACTACGATATTGAAGTTGGCTTCGAGACGTTTGCCCATCATTCCGACCGGATCAATGATATCCATTTCGTTATCAACAATATAATTCTGTGGCAGGATGTGGATGATTTTCTTGTTTTCATCAAGAGCAATATTACCGGCGTCGCGTTTCAACTTCTCAACATCAGCAGCGGTGATGCTGTCGTCATACGAAGGCCGGCTGATGTAGTTGCGGCTTTTCACGATGCGGATGTGCTGTCCGGCAATGCCGATAAAGACATCGGAAAAAATTATCCCTGTCCGCTTTTGTAAATCGAAGATGGTGTCACTCACCACTTTCGATGCTACTTCGGGATTGAGCACTTCGCCCCGTCTGATTCCTTCGGAGTCAGCGCGGGTAAAGCCAATAATCTCCAACTTTCCTTTTTCATTGCGTTTCCCCAGCAGGGTAACAATCTTGGTTGTGCCGACGTCTATCGCGGGTACAATTTGAAACTTATCTTCCATGATATTTTGATTATTTGACATTATTTTACTTTTTTACGATTTAACATTATTTTCTTGTTGCAACTATTTGACCTTCATACTTTAAATTAATCACATCATACGTATTCCAACCTTTCACATTCAAACCATTACGATAGAATGACTCAAGTTTGGAAAATTTGATGTCATGTTTGTCGAAAGTCCCGAAGACAATCACATGAGCGCCAACCAGCGGGATTAATTCAAATTCGCCATCCTCGTTGACGTAAATTTGCTGTATTTGTGCCTTCCAGAACTTGTCGCTATTGATAAAATTGGCCAACATGTACAATTCACGCATGATGTTCCGTTTTCCGGGAACGACTTCGGCTGTGAGCACGTTATGATTTTTTTGTTCCGGGCGCATGTTGATAAAACCATTGGCAACCAACACATGCGCACAGTAATGATTCGAATTTTGCAGCAAATCACCTTGTTCATCAAGATAAAAACTGTCGCCATAGCGGTTGATAATACGAAGAACAGGCGTCCTCTGTGTCACGTCAATGTGTACTGTACCATCAATGGATTTGTAAATACTGGCACGCTGTACTGGTGCAAAATTGCTCAAACGACGCTCTATACCGGTGATATTGATACTGTCGAACCGGATACCGGTCATTTTTTGAGTACGATTATCTACCATCCGGAAAATATCCTTTGCCGTAACAAAACGGCTACGAATGCTGTCAACCACGTTGATTTCCACGGAAGTGCATATCAACTCATGTCGCTTTTCGGAAACGGAACTCATCGCCACAAAATAGTAGGCGATTACCGCTATCCAGAATAATATGTTTAAAATCCGTTTCATTTGGGTCTATTATCCTTTAATTTACAAAAATATGATCAATTATGGTATGTATGAATTTTATTTTTCAACATTTTTTCAATCGGCTCCACCAAAATATCAATGTCGCCTGCGCCTAACGTAAGTAAGATGCCGGTTTCCCGATTATTCAGTATGTTGATAACTTCATCCTTACTGCACAAATATTTATCTTCAATGGACATTTTATCGAAAATCATTTCCGATGTTACACCTTCAATGGGTTCTTCGCGCGCGGGATAGATATCCAGCAAAATCAGAGCGTCCAACATGCTGAGGCTTTGCGCAAACTCATCGGTAAAATCGCGTGTGCGGCTGTAGAGATGCGGCTGAAAAACACCCGTAATGTGCCTGCCCGGATACAAACCGCGTACCGACGCAATGGTATAGCGCAATTCCTCTGGATGATGCGCGTAATCGTCCATATACACTGTTTCGTCTGTGCGCACACGATAATCCCACCGCCGCAATATCCCCTCGAACGACGCCATGCCTTCGCGAATCTTTTCCGTATCTGCGCCCGTCAAAGAAGTCACAGCACTGGCTGCAACGCCGTTTTCCACATTCACAAGACCCGGAACGCCGATGTGCACGTCGCGTATCGTTCCGTGAGGCGTCTGCAAGTCAAACAGATATCGGTCGCCGTCTATTCGGATGTTTTCTGCACGGAAATCAGCACTAGGGTTGTCAAGCGAATAAGTGAACGTGCGCACATTAGCGGATACAGGAAGTGTCAAACCGTACTTGATGAGCAATATTCCGCCCGACGTTATTTGCAAGGCAAATTGTGCAAAAGCCTCTTTCAGTGCATCGTGCGTGCCATATATGTCCAAATGGTCGGCGTCCATAGCGGTAACCACTGCAATGTGGGGATGCAAGCGCAGAAACGAACGGTCGTACTCATCGGCTTCGGCAACCACGTAGCGGCTATCTTCAATCAACAAGAGATTGCTTTTGTAATTCTTTGAAATACCACCCAGAAAAGCATCGCAACCGATACCGGAAGCGGTAAGCAAGTGCGCAATCATGGTAGAAACGCTTGTTTTTCCGTGCGTTCCGGCTACTGCAATGGTCTGTTTGTTTTGTGAAATCATTCCCAAAACTTCGGAACGCTTCATCATGAGGTAATTGCGGCTTTTGAACCACTGTAACTCGCTGTGCGATGCAGGAACGGCGGGGGTAAACACTACCAGCGTTCGGTTTTTATCGGCTTTGTACGATGCCGGAATAGCGTTTACATCGTCAGTGTAATGCACTGCAATACCTTCTTCCGCAAGCGTTTGCGTGAGGACGGTTTCAGTACGGTCGTATCCGCATACTTCGCAGCCCTTCGCCTTAAAGTACCTCGCCAGCGCACTCATACCGATGCCGCCGATGCCGATGAAATATATTTGATTTTGTTTAAACATTTTTGATTTAGTATATTAAATAAAATCAGAAAACAATAAAAATTCTTTTAAATGCACAATCTGTATTCCTACAGAGGTTGTGCCGATTGCGAAATCATCTAAAGTTACAATGTATTTTGGAAAATTATCGCCTGTTTTCAACAAACTCGCAATTTCTCTTTCGTATGTTTTTTCAGCATCCAATCTGTATGAAACTTGTACATAGATGCGCTGTTGAAGTTTTTGTCCGATAAAATCAATTTCCAAATTACCCACCGAACCAACATATACCGAATAGCCCAATCGTATAAGATGAATATACACAACGTTTTCCATCCATTTCTGTATTTCGGTCAATGTGTTATAGCCGCGAATGGCATTGCGAATACCCAAATCCTCAAAATAATACTTTTCGCCGATTTCAAAAATCCTCAATCCGTGAACATCCGCACGTTGCGCCTTATGCAGAAAATAAGCCTGTATCAAGGCATCCGTATAATCTATAACCAATTGTGCAGGAAGTTGTTGCCGTTGAGATTTCAGATATTTAGCGATACTCGACGCGGAAAACATACTGCCCGTATTGTCGGCAATAAACTGTACCAAACGCTCCATGAAATTAATATTTCGTATTTGTTTGCGGGCAATAACATCTTTGAGCAAAATGGTAGAATACAGATTTCGTAAATATTCAAAACACAGTTGTTCGTTTCCGTTCAAATGTATCAAATACGGCATACCGCCTATTTTCATGTAGTGAAGCAGACTTTCGTTTGTTGCTTCTAATCGGTGGAACCGAAGAAATTCGCCGAACGACAGGCAGTGAACAGGAAATTCAATGTATCTGCCTGCCAGATAGGTAGCCAACTCTCCCGACAACATATTGGCATTGCTGCCCGTACAGTACAAATCGCATTTGTTTTCAGCCAGAAGACTGCGCAAACAATGTTGAAAACCGGATATTTCCTGTATTTCATCAATAAATGCAAAATTTTCAACGCCTTCAATAAGTTGTGAACCAATATATTCATATAAATTGTTGTCATTCGTTATATGTTGATACTCTTTGAGTTCCTTATTAATGTAAATAATATTCACATTACCCGATTGTTGAATGATTTTTGATATCTGTTTCAATATGAAACTTTTGCCAATACGTCTTTGTCCCGTCAATATCTTAATGATAGGCTGCCGGATGTACGGATAAATTTTTTCCGTATAAAAAGGTCGTTCAATTAAATTTTCCATGAGTTATAAATTATAAAAACATGCAAAAATACAGATTTATTAGATATAAATTATACTTTTAATAACCATATTGCACCATTTAATGTTTTAATATCATCACATTCATTGAGTTGGCTTTGAACATAACTTTCGAACAAATACTTTTTATCGGGATGTTTTTCGCCTAATTCCGT
>Ga0082212_10010301_pt1 | contig 11982 bp, 8 predicted proteins | sample TergutNt197P3_FD_71548 | JGI IMG/M metagenome (GOLD analysis project Ga0082212, IMG submission 71548) | Neocapritermes taracua P3 segment gut microbial communities from Petit-Saut dam, French Guiana - Nt197 P3 | ecosystem: Host-associated > Arthropoda: Insects > Digestive system > Gut ... | reverse complement strand
TTACCGATTGGTCGGGGTACGATTTTACGGTCAGCCCGCAGGCGTTATCTCTGTTTACATCGCGTTCCGGCTATACGCCGGTTCTGGAAGACTTTATTAATAAAAACCTGCGGCATAGCGGCCACTTTGCTCCGAACAGGCATAAGCGCGACTGGATGCGCTTCATCGGAGAGATAGTTTTGGAAAGAACCCTGCCGCTCATCCAAACCGTGCGCCGCCACGGGAAAAAGGCTTTCGTATTCTACGACGACAGCTGGATCGGGCTGGAACCTAACGCGCCCGCGTTTGCGCGGTTCGGGTTCGACGGTATCATTAAATGTGTATTCTCCGGCTTTGAAGCGCGGCTGTGCGCCAACGCGGCTTGTAATATTCATGAAATTAGATTGCATCCGTATCTCTTCCCCGTAGGCTTGGGCGGCGCGCCCACTTTTTCACAGGGCGGTAATCCTGCAGGTGACGCGCTCCGCTATTGGAGTCATGTACGCAGAGCGCTTCTGCGCCAACCCGTCGATCGTATCGGTCTGGGCGGATATCTGCATTTAGCGGAAGATTTCCCCGATTTTATCCAATGTGTCAAAACCATTGCCGATGAGTTCCGCGCCATACGCGACTGGCACGCGCAAGGCGGGACGCCCGTTTGCCTGAAACCGCGTGTCGCCGTGCTGTCCGCGTACGGAGCGCTGCGCGCCTGGACACTCTCCGGCCATATGCACGAAACGGACGGGCACGACTTGATCCATGTGCTGGAAAGCCTGTCGGGCCTGCCTTTCAACGTCTCTTTTATAGACTTTGAGCAAATCACAGCCGGAGTGCCAGGGAATGTTGATGTGCTCCTTTGCGCGGGCCGTGCGGGGACGGGATGGTCCGGCGCGGAAGGATGGACAGATGATGCGGTGGCTTCTGTTACGCGCTTTGTACATGAGGGCGGCGCGGTACTGGGCATCGGCGAACCGTCCGCACTGGCGGGTTATGATACCTACCTGCGCTTAAGCCCGATACTGGGCGTCGACGTGGACGACGGGCGGTATGCCTGTCACGGCCAATGGCAGTTTGAGGTAAATGCGCCGGCGTGGATGCCTGACGGCAGCCAAATCCCCGTCAACAATCATGTACGCCTGCTGGATGCACAGACCTGTGTGCTGGCGGTTAACGACGGCATTCCGCAGCTGACGTGCCGCTCCTTCGGCGCCGGGAAAGGCTTGTATATGGCCTCCTTCCGTTACAGCTGCGCCAATACGCGCCTGCTGCAGAATCTGATTCTATGCGCGGCGGGAGAACCTGTCACTGCCGCCTATATCGCCGATAATCCCGTTGTGGATTGCGCGTGGTTTCCGGATTCCGGTATGATGGTGCTGGCTAACAGCACCATGACTGAACAGAAAGCGACCGTATATTTAGGGAACCGTTCCGTCGCCCGGACTCTTCCGCCCATGGCGCTGACCGCCGTGCCGCTCGGGCGGGAGATATAGTATATTTATCGCATATCACCAAACAGATACAGCGCCAGCCCCAGAAGCACGCACGCGCCGCCTGCCGCCAGCAGCGGCGCGGGAATCTCACGGAAAAAAATCACCGCCCAGACCATCGCGCCCACCGGCTCAAACAATAGGGCGAACGCAACGGTGTTCGCCGATACGGCGCCCAGCGCCAGTGTAAACAGCGCATGCCCCAGCAAAGTACAGCCTACGGCCAAACCCAGCACATACAGTAAGCTCCGCCCCGGCAAGGAGAAACTGCCTGTTAAAAGCGTAATGATGAACAAGACGATCGCCGTGGCCGCATAAACCACTAAAACACAGCTTTGCGCGGACAGCGTCCGGCGGATACTGCGCGCGAAAAGCCAATGTCCGGCCATAAACAAAGCGCCCGCCAGCGCCAGTAAATCGCCCCGCAGGCTGCCGCCCGCCTCGCCTAAACCGCCCGTACCGATCAGCACCGCGCCCAGCACGGCGATCAGCGCGCCGGGCAAGGCCGCCTTCTTTACTTTTTCGCGGAATAAAATAAAGGACAGCGCGGCGACGAACAGCGGCTGCGTACATACCAGCGCGACGGAAGCGAATGTGGATGTGCCGTTCAGGCTGGTCATCCAGGCCCAGTAATGCAGCGCCAGGCAGCCCGCGGCGCCGGCCAGCCGGACAAGCAAGGAAACGGGCGCCTGCTTCACTTCCTTAAACGCTCCGTTCCGCAGCGCGAGCGGCAGCATAAAAAGCGCGGCCAGCAGCATCCGGGTGAATGCCACCGTCACGGGCGCCGCGCCTTCCAACAGTGCTGCCTTCACGAGCGGCCCCGAATAGGACACCATGACGACGCCAATCAGCACAAAAACCATCGCTTTACGGCGGGATATCATACGCGTTCCGCTTCCCTTGACCGCTTGGCAAGATACACGATCAAGACGGCGATATCCGCGGGCGATACGCCTGGCGTGCGCGAGGCCTGGCCCAGTGAACGCGGGCGTATGGCGTTCAGCTTTTGCCGTGCCTCGATGCGCAGCGCGGGGATCTTCATGTAATCGACATCTTCCGGCAGCAGCCGCTCTTCCATCGCGTTGGCACGCGCGAGCAGAACATCCTGTTTACGCAGATAGCCCTCATACTTCGCGGTAATCTCGGCCTGTTCCCGTATAGCGGGGCTGAAGCGCGGCTCCATATCCAGAAAAGGGGACAGCGCCGACAGTGTGACGGGCGGCCGCGACAGCAGTTCGCGGACGGTCGGCGCAGCGTATAACGCCGGTTCTCCCAGGGTTTGAAGCAGTCCGTTCAGTGCCGGTGTGACCGGCAAACGCGTCATATGCATCCATTCCGTCAATTCCCGCGCGCCGGCCTCTTTCGCTTCGCATCGCCGCATCCGCTCGTCCGAGGCCAGCCCCATCCGGTACGCGAGCGGCGTCAGGCGCAGGTCCGCGTTATCCTGGCGTAGGTTCAGCCTGTGTTCGGCGCGGCTGGTCATCATGCGGTACGGTTCATCCACGCCTTTGGTCGTCAGATCGTCCGCCATGACGCCGATATACGCCATGTTCCGGGTTAAGATGAACGGGGGATCGTTTCCCAAGTACAGCGCCGCGTTGATACCCGCGTAAATCCCCTGGGCGGCGGCCTCTTCATAACCGGACGTGCCGTTGATCTGCCCGGCAAAGAAGAGCCCCTTCACTAGCCGGGCTTCCATAGACGGTTTAAGCGCCGTCGGATCGATACAGTCATACTCGATGGCGTAGGCCAAGCGTGTCAGCACGCTTTTCTCAAGCCCCGGCACCGTACGATACATGCGCAGCTGCACATCTTCCGGCAGCGATGAGGACATGCCCTGCACATAATACTCCGGGCTGTTCAGGCCTTCGGGCTCCAGAAAAACCTGATGACGGTCCTTGTCGGCAAAGCGGCTTATTTTATCTTCGATACTGGGGCAGTACCGCGCGCCGGTTCCCTGGATTGTGCCGGAATACATGGGTGAGCGGTGCAAATTCTCGCGGATGACGCGATGCGTCTCACTGTTGGTCCAAGTTAAATAGCACGCTGCCGAATTGATCAGCGTACGATCCGTCAGAAATGAAAAAGGGACGACCGGATCGTCGCCGGGCTGGGGTTCCGTTACGGAAAAGTCGATCGTTCGCGCGTCGATTCTGGCGGGTGTTCCTGTCTTGAAGCGGCGAAGCGTGAACCCGAGATCCGATAAGTGCCGCGACAGAGCATGCGACGGCAGCAATCCCTGCGGTCCGCTGTCCCATTGGCACGGCCCGATGATGACGCGGCTGTTTAAGTACACACCGGAACAGATTACTGCCGCGCGGGAGCGGATGATGCATCCCGCTGCCGTTTCAACGCCGGATACCGCGCCGCCTTCCGTGCAGATACGCGCCGCTTCTCCTTGCCGCACGGTTAGGTCCGGCTGATTAAAAAGCGCGGTTATCATACGCTGCTGGTAACGTTTTTTGTCGGCCTGCGCCCTCAAACTGCGTACGGCCGGCCCCTTGCCGGCGTTCAGCATGCGGGACTGCAGGAAGGTATCGTCGATCGCGGCGCCCATTTCGCCGCCCAGGGCGTCTATCTCCCGCACAAGATGCCCTTTTCCCGTACCGCCGATGGCGGGATTACAGGGCATCAGGGCGGCGGCGTCCATATTCAGCGTCAGCAGCAATGTTTTCTTGCCCAGGCGGGCCAGCGCCAGCGCGGCTTCACAGCCTGCGTGCCCCGCGCCCGCTACGACGGCGTCGTATCTCATTCGCATCACAACCCTTACCGTATTCGCGTTGCCCGATTATATCATAATATGTTATAATCGTCCTGATATTCCATCATCCGGCGAAAGGAGGCGCCCGACCCATGCCCAGCGAGCCCCGCGCCTCCTACGGCAGGCGAAGCGGCAGAACGGCCCATGAACGCCCCGCTCAAAAGAAAAAGAAGAATGTCATCGCGCCCCTGCTGCTGTTCGCGGCGCTTTTGGCGCTGCTGGTTCTGGCGCTGCCCAAGGATGTCACTTTAATCGCCGCCGTTTCCGTCGCGACGCAAGACGGCAAAGTCGTTACCATGTCCAAAAGTGAGGCTTATAAAGGCCTGCGTGTCAGCGAAGTCATGGCGGTTAATAAGTCCGCCGTACCGGACGACCGGGGTGTCTACAGCGATTGGCTGGAAATCTGGAACAGTTCCGAGCATGCGATCAACATACGCAACGTCGGCCTCTCCGATCGGGGCAACCGCATCCGCTTCCTGTTTCCGGATATCACGCTGCCTCCGGACGGCCGCATCGTCGTTTTCTGCTCCGGCATCAACGCCGCCGATCCGGGTAAAACGCTCCACGCGCGGTTTAAGCTGTCCGCAACGGGCGAAACTGTCTATCTGTTCGACCCGAACGCTTACCTGATCGACAGTGTCACGCTGCCGATCCTGAACGCGGACACCTCCTATGCCCTGATGCCGGACGGCGCCTGGGAGATCACGGAGTACTACAGCCCCGGCTATGAGAATACCTTCGATGGGTTTCTGGATTACCGCGGCGGGAACCGTGTCTCCGAAGGCGTCTTGGTCCTGAATGAAGTGATGGCCAAAGCGAAGTCCAACCTGCTGCCCGATGAAGACGGCGATTTGAGCGACTGGCTGGAGCTGCGCAACTTGTCCGACGAGCCCGTTCCTCTTGCGAACATTTTCCTGAGCAATAAAGAGACCAAACCCCTAAAATGGAAATTCCCCGATGGAGCGGTCATACCCGCCCGCGGTTACTATGTGGTGTTCTGCTCCGGCAAAAACCGCGAACCCAACGCGAACGGCATCCCCCACGCGAACTTCCGTATCAGCGCGGAATCCTCTGTGCTGACGCTCAGCGACTCTCGCGGCCGGCTGCTGGACCGCGTCGCCGTAGAGAACCTGCCGGCGGATAAATCTTACGGCCGCAATGAGGCGGGCGGATGGCAAATCTTCAATCAAGCGACGCCCGGCATGCCTAACAACGCGTCGGGCGCTTCGATGTCGGACAGGATTCTGCAAGCGAACAACCCGACAGGCGTTATCATTGCCGAAGTGCTCGCGTCCAACAGTTCCGTCCTGATCGCGCCGAACCAACCGAAAACCGATTATGTCAAACTGTATAACATGACCAATGAGAGTTGTTATCTGGAAGGATTTGGCCTGTCCGACAATGTGAACCGGGCGCGCAAATGGCAGTTTCCCGCGGGAGCCGTCATTCCGGCCGGCGGCTACTTAACGGTTTTTCTGGATGGGAAACCCGAACGGACGGGCGGCGGCTATTACCATGCCAACTTTAAACTCGCCCGGACAGGCGGCGAAACCATGTGCTTTTCAACGCCCTCCGGCCTGGTGCTGGATAAAATCGACCTTCCGCTGATCCCGACGGATGTCACCTACGGCAGGCTGACCGGCAGCGAAGGGTTTTATTATCTGGACGCCCCCGCGCCCGGCGCGCCCAACAGCGTAATCGGTTTTAGCGGGTTCGCGGAAGCGCCCGCCTTTTCCGAACGCGGCGGATTGTACTATGATACGGCCGTCGACGTCACCATCCGCATTCCAGAGGGCACACACGTGTATTATACGACGGACGGCGCTATCCCCACTGAGCAGCATACGCCGTATAACGGCGAAGTGATCCCAATGGTCTTCACGGGCATGCTGCGCGCGCGCGCGTTCAGCCCGGATCCCGGCATCCGCCCGTCCGATATCGTGACGCAAACCTACTTTATCAACGTCCGGCACACGCTGCCGGTCATCTCCCTGGCGATCGACCCCTACGAGCTGTATAACGAGCAAAACGGCATCTTCGCAGAGGGCCCGAATATCGACCGTTCCCGCAGCATCCCCTTCCGCAACGCGGTGTACCGCGAGCACGGAAAGGAGCCCAGGCCATGCTACGCGGAATATTACACGCTGGATAACGAAGTCGTTTTCAGCCAGGGGCTGGAGGTCTCGCTGTCCGGCGGGTTCAGCCTGGATATTCCGCAAAAATCACTCAAGTTCCGCGCTAAATCCAAGTACGGTGCGAAGTATATCGACGCGGCGCTGTTCCCGGACCGGCCTTTCGACCAGTATAAATCCTTCACCCTGCGCATGGGCGGCAACGACGGGCTGTGGACGCGGCTGCTGGACGGCTTCCAATCCCGGCTGGTGGACGCTCTGGACACCACCGTGATCCATCAGGCGTGGAAACCCGTCGCGGTCTACATCAACGGGATTTATTGGGGGCATTACAACCTGCGCGAGCGCAAGGATCGGTATTTTGTCACCCAGCACGAAGGCCGGCCGTACGACGATAAAGATAATATGGACTTTATCAAGGGTTCCGGCCGGGCAAAGTTCGGCAGTGCGAAGGAATACAACGACCTGATCGCCAAAGCGCGGACGCTGTCCCCCGGCAAGAATGAAGCGGATCTGCGGTACATTACCGACCGCGTGGACGTGGATAACTTCTTTGATTTTATGGCTATCGAAATGTTTGTCGGGAACACGGACATTGGAAACATCCTGATATACAAGTTTAAAGGCGAGGGTGAAAAGTTCAAGTGGTTATTGTATGACCTGGATTGCGGGCTGTTAAACAGTGCTGTTCCCAGCCCTAAATCATACAGGAATCCTGCCGGCATGGGACAAGATCACGTCAATAATGTCATCTTCATCAAGCTGCTGGAGAACGACGGGATGCGCGATTTGTTCCTTACTAAACTCGGGAATATCTACCAGCTTTTTACCACCGAATATATGCTTGCAAAACTGGAGCCGATGGTCGCGCAGATCGAGCCTGAAATGCCGCTGCATTTTGCGCGCTGGGCGGAGTTTGTGGACAAGGCCGTGATCGCCGAAGTCCCGCCGACGCCTGAGGGCGGTTTACGGTATTGGTATCAACGTGTCGATCGTCTCAGAAATACCTTAAAAAAACGCCCCAATCTGCTGTACGGCTATATTCAAACGCAGTTCAAACTGTCGGATGCGCAAATGCTGCATTATTTCGGCACTCGCCCGCCTATGCCTCCGGATGCGATCTAACTGCGCTTTCTGCGCGTTCATATATAGGTATGTTTTGGACTAAATCTTTACCGGGGAGGCATATGACATGATCACCCAGGCACTCGCGGAAACCACTTCCGGCCAAACATCCGGGCTCTCCTCCGCGCTGTCGGACTATTTCGCCGGCCAGTTCATCGGATTGACGCCGCTTAAAATGGTGATCGCGCTGGCGCTGGGTTTCGGCGTGGGGGTGATCATCGCTTTTGTGTACCGGCGCACCTACCGGGGCGTGCTGTACAGCCCGTCCTTCGCACTCACGCTCGTGATGCTGACGTTGATCACGACGCCGGTGGTTATGTGCATCAAGTCCAATATTTCCCTGTCGATGGGTATGGTGGGCGCACTGTCGATCGTGCGCTTCCGAACCGCCGTGAAGGATCCCATCGACACGGCTTATATGTTCTGGGCGCTGACGATGGGCATACTGATGGGCGCGGAATTATTCGTCATCGGCTTGGTGGTGGTGATCGGCATATCCGTCATTTTATTTTTGCTGACTTTTGTTAAGTTCAGAAACCCGGATTCCTATCTGCTGGTCGTGCATTATGACCAGGAAGCCGAGTACGATATTATGGACGAGATTCGCCATAACGTGAAGGAGCATAAACTCCGTTCCAAAACCGTGACCCGTTCCGGCGGCGAGATGACCCTGGAACTGCGGTTGAACGATACGCAGGAAATCATCAGCCGTATGCTGGATATCAACGGTGTGTACGACGCAACGCTCGTGGCATGCCAGTCGGAGGCGGGATCATAATTCGTTCAAATGCAAGCATTTGAACGAGATTTTCCCTTCCGCCTTGCGAAGCTATGCTTCGCGGGCAGGCGTTCGGGTAAGGAGTGTTTCCCTGCGGGAAACTCCGTTTGGCGGCAAAGCCGCCAATACCGGATTACAGCCTGGGGTCCGCAAAGGGAACTCCTATTAACCCCTTATGACTGCGATTCCAGTCCTCACGGACAGCGGTGTTCCCAAAAATTCCCCTCCCACGGTGGAGGTCTGAGCGAAACGAGCGGTCTGGAAGAGAGGTATCGAGGAGAATGTTACTCCCTGATTGGGATCGTATCGACCAGTTTGCCGGTCGGACGGGGTTTCCGAAGGTAACATTCCTTGCCCCAATAAATGACCGTCTGCCAAAGGCAGACAATGAATGAGGGAAGAACTCGTTCAAATGGCACATTTGAACGAAAGCGAGGTAATGATGTGCCGGCGGCTATTCCGTTAAGACATGAACTGAAATATTACATCAACGACGCGCAGTATACGCTCTTGTCTAACGCGCTGGATCATTTGCTGACGCGTGATCCCAACGGCGACGAATACAACGAGTATCATATCCGTTCGCTGTATTTTGACGATGTGTTCAACCGAGCCGTATACGACAAGGTGAACGGCGTGAAAGACCGTAATAAGTACCGCATCCGGATCTATAACCTGAAAGACGACAATATTCGCATGGAGTGCAAGGCGAAGGTGGGTAATCTGATCTCCAAACGCTCCATCCAGATCCCGCGCATTTTATGCGAACAGCTGATCGCAGCGGATCCGACGGGTCTGGAGTCGTCCCGGAGCGGACTGTTGCAGGAGATTTTCCGGGAAATGCGCGTGAACTTGCTTAAACCTGCCGTGCTGGTGGATTATACACGCGAAGCCTATACGCATCCGGCGGAGGAAGTGCGCGTTACCTTCGATAAGCGGATCCGTACGGGTTACTTAAATACGGATTTATTTAATCCCGGAGTCGTGATGCTGCCGCCGCTGGAAAGCGACAGTACGATACTGGAAATTAAGTATGATAAGGCGCTGCCGCCCTATATCCGAAGCATTATACAGACCTATTGCTTCAACACCCCGCAAAGCGCCGTATCCAAATATGTTTTGTGCCGAATGTTCGAGGGGATTAATCCTGATCCTCATTCGTGCTAATGATATAGATACCGGGGGTTAAGTCATGCATTTAGCAGGGGACATTCGCCGGTTGGTGGGCCATACACCCATGACGGAACTGAAGCGTGTGATGGGGCGGGAGCGCACGTCCGCCCGCCTTCTGGCTAAATTGGAAAGCTTTAATCCCACCGGTTCCGTCAAGGATCGGGCCGCTCTTTTTATGCTGGACGCCGCGGAACGCGAGGGCAAGCTCCTGCCGGGCGCGACGATCATAGAGCCCACCAGCGGCAATACGGGCATCTCACTGGCGGCACTGGCGGCGCCGCGCGGTTACCGCGTGGTCTTGACCATGCCGGACACCATGAGCCAGGAAAGGCGGAAACTGCTTCGCGCTTACGGCGCGGAACTGGTGCTGACCGAGGGCGCCGGCGGCATGAAAAGCGCTATACGAAAAGCGGAAACACTTGCGAAGGAAATTCCCGGGAGCTTTATGCCCGCGCAGTTTGATAACCCTCATAACGCCCGGGCGCATTACCTGACAACGGGCCCCGAGATTTTTTCAGATACGCAGGGGCGCGTGGATTGCTTGATCGCGGGGGTCGGCACAGGCGGCACGATCTCGGGTACGGGGCAGTATTTAAGGGAATGTAACCCCGCGATTTGTATCATCGCCGTGGAACCCTTAAACTCACCGGTGCTGTCCGGCGGCGCGCCCGGCCCGCACAAGATTCAGGGCATCGGCGCGGGATTTATCCCCGCGGTGCTGGATACAGAGATGTATCATGAAATCATCGCTGTCGATAATGAGGATGCTATCCGTTATGCCCGCAGCGTCGCGTCACTGGAAGGCCTGCTGGCCGGCATATCCTCCGGCGCGGCGCTGTGCGCGGCGGTCCAGTGGGCCAAGCGTCCCGACAATACGGGTAAAACGGCTGTCGTGCTTTTCCCGGACGGCGGCGACAGATACCTGTCCACGTCGCTGTTCGCGCCGTAAAGACAGCCGGCAGAGAATATGATTCCAAAGAGGAGGGGATAGAATGTCCGCTTTTTGCGATGGGGAACCGCGTTACGATTGTCTGAAAAGGCTGCTGGAAATAAGAAAATACACGCTGTCCAAGGATTGATACAAGGTAAAGAGATGCGCCGCAGCGCGCATGGGTAATCCTGCAGCGTATATCATACAGAAAGCGGGCGTGAATGTCGTGGCTAAACTCTACTTCCGCTACGGAGCGATGGGATCCAGCAAGACAGCCAACGCGATCATGGTGGAGTATAACTACCGGGAACGCGGTCAGAATGTTTTAATGCTCAAACCTCAGTTGGATACCAGAGACGGCGAGCGGCTGATCCGGTCACGCAGCGGGATGACGACGGAATGCGCATTCATCGAGGAACTGGATACCATCGACCTGACTGTATATGATTGCATTATTGTGGATGAGGCGCAATTCCTGTCCAAGGCGCAGGTAGAGAAGCTGGTCGGTATTGTTGACGACCTGCGTATCCCCGTGATCGCGTACGGACTGCGCGCGGATTTCCGCAACAATCCCTTTGAAGGCAGTATGTGGCTGATGGCCTGGGCCGATACGGTGGAGGAAGTGAAGACCATCTGCTGGTGCGGTAAAAAGGCCCTGTGCAACGCCCGTGTGATTGACGGCAAGGTGGTTAAAGAAGGCGAACAGATTTTTCTGGGCGGTTCCGAGTCCTATGTCAGCCTGTGCCGCAGGCATTGGCAAAAAGGCGTTTTGGGCAACCGCTGATTCATTATTGGATGCCGTCCAGCTGCGGGATTCCCGAAAACCCTTTTTCCAGTTCCTCGTCCGTCGGCACTTGGTCGGTCATGGCGCCGTCGTTGTATTGCATATAAGCGCTCAGGTCGTAGTAGCCCGTGCCGGTTAGGCCGAACACAATAATTTTGCTTTCACCGGTTTCTTTGCATCGCAGCGCCTCATCGATCGCGGCGCGGACCGCATGGGCGGATTCGGGCGCAGGCAGCAGCCCTTCAACTCTGGCAAACAGTTTGGCGGCGGCGAACACGCCAAGGCGTGGTTTTTGCGGGTGGCCTTGCGCGTCTGCGGCAAGCTGCGGCTCTCGGTCAAACGGCGCGGGACAACGCCGCTGCACGAAAACATCCCGTCGATCGGAGGGGCGGTGGGCGGCGACGTCTGGCTGGCGTTTATGTCGCTGGAGAAAGATTACAGAACGGTTGTGTACTTATTCTACTACGAGCGTTACCCGGTGCGGGACATCGCGGAGATGCTGGACGTCACCGAATCTGCCATAAAGAAGCGTTTGGAACGGGCGCGGGCGCGCCTGAAAGATATACTGGGAGGCGATTTGGATTGAAAAGATATGAGCAGCTGACACAGACGCTGGATACCATCCGTATGCCGGAGGGCCTGTATGACAGGACATTGGACGCCATGCGGACACAGAAGAGGCGGCGCGTTTCGTTCGAGGGGTTCGGACGGTGGGCTGCCATCACGGCGGCGGTGGCCGTATTGGCGGTGGGCGGCTCGTTTATGTGGCGGTATCTGTTTGGCGACTTAAAGCCGGAACCCGGCCCCGCCGCGGCGCAAAACGTCCGCCGGG
>Ga0082212_10010300_pt1 | contig 11982 bp, 9 predicted proteins | sample TergutNt197P3_FD_71548 | JGI IMG/M metagenome (GOLD analysis project Ga0082212, IMG submission 71548) | Neocapritermes taracua P3 segment gut microbial communities from Petit-Saut dam, French Guiana - Nt197 P3 | ecosystem: Host-associated > Arthropoda: Insects > Digestive system > Gut ... | reverse complement strand
TTTAGTTTTGCAAAAACAAGGTATGAATATTTGAACGAGATATTGAAGCAAATTCCAAAGTAAAAATCAGTTGTCTACTATAGTAGACAACTTTTAAAACTTTCAGGAGAATCGCCATATTGACGCCATAGAATTGTCCACTATAGTGGATGGTCTTTATCTGGTTTCGGCGGTCAGTTTTATGTCGAAAAGGTTTAACATACGAAGAATGGTTATAAATTCCGGATTGCCTTCGGGCGATAGCATTTTATAAAAACCGCTTTTGGAAATACCAAGTATTTCAAACATATTTGAAATCCGATAATTTGTTTTGGACAATTCCCGCAATACGGATTTAATCTTTTCTATATCCAGGTTATCAAGTGCGACTGACAATTCGGCAATCAACTTTGGGTCGATATTTTTATTTTTCAAAAAATGTTCCCGCTCAATCTTTGGCTTGGATAAAAACTTAAAACGCATAATAAACTCCTATGTCCATTATGCGTTATTATAATCTTGTCCACTATAGTGGACAAGTAAAATATATACATTATTGTTGGTTTATGATAAAATGACTTTATGATTACACAAGCTCCTGATATAAATATCGTAGAAACCATCGCAAAAATACACATTGATAATATTGCACGGGTCGAACGTGTCGCCGAAGGGGTTTCAACATTCGTTTATCGTATTAAAACAAGAGACCAAACCTTTTATATGCGATTCTTGCCCGAAGACTGGGCAGATTTTGAACCAGAAGTGATTGTTCTTAATACTTTGTATGATAAGGGTGTAAAAGTTCCAAATGTTATTTTTTGGGAATCAAAAAATCCTGATGTTGGAATGTCTATGATGCTGTGCTCTGAAATACCCGGGGATTCAGTGAATAACAACCGCCCGAATGCAAATGATTTACATCAGATTCTTTTTGATGCAGGCAAGCAATCGGCTTTGATTCATACTGTTCCAGTGGATGGATTCAGTTGGATTGAAAGAAATATCAAAGGACGACTGGCTGGCGAAAAGAAGACTTTTGATGGTTATTTTATGCAACATCTTGAAGAATCTTTGCAGGTCATGGAACAAAATCATTTTTCCGATTCTGATAAAACCTTAATAACCGACTTGATGAAAAAGGCGCGCAAAGCCTTAAATATTGAAAATGCCGTATTGGTTCATGGTGATTTTGATGAAACTCATATTTTTCATTTAAACGGTCAATATACCGGAATCATTGATTTCGGGGAAATCCGTGGCAACAACCGCCTATTTGACCTGGCGTTATTTGTGGCATTTAATCCGAAAGACTTTAAGTATCTGGTCAAAGGATACAATGAAATATACCCTTTAAGTTCGGATGATTTATATAATACAGAACTGATGGCTTTATTTTATCTGGTTCATAAATTTGCAAAAAAAGTCGATACGCCCAAGAAAGATTTTTGGCTTGAACTGGTCAACAAACAATTGAATAGAATTAAATCATACCCGGCAATATAAGTTTGTCCACTATAGTGGACAATTTTAAATTACTCTTTATGCAACAAATCGTCAATAATTTTGGCAAGTTCAATTTGTTGTTCTTTCCATGGGCCGGGTGACGCCCATGCGCCAAGCCCCAACGCTTTTAACCATGCAAATTGAAGTATGTCTTTTTGGGCGATACCAGTCCGTTCGCTTATGATTTTATTTTGGCGTTCAATCCTATTTTTATTTACTATTATTTCCGACGGAATTCCATCAGCAACATACCCAAGCCACATAGCATACTCTTGCGCAGGCAGTGCGATTTTTGGCTGTGGATCAATCGCCAGCCAACCACGATTATCAGAATACAAAATATTTCCACACCATAAATCACCGTGTATCAATATTCTTTTCGAACCATCGGCTTGTTTTATACTTTCGGCCAGTTCCAGTCCGCGTTCGAACATTGGCGTGTCTTCGGACGCGATTCCGCCTTTATATATATCAGATTCTGCCGGACCGCCGCCATTTCCTTTTTCAAAGGATGCATATTCCGTCCGGTTGATTGTCTTTGCATATTCGTGTAATTGAATTGCTGTGCCGCACAATATATTTGTGGCTATATCATCATCCCCGTCGACAATCATTTGCATCAAAGTTGGTTTGTTATCCGGTATAACGATACGTTCCAATAATTGAACATCATTTTCATTTTCAAATATCCTTACCGCGCCATAGCCGTCGAATAGTTGTAATGCCCGAACCCCTTGGGCTTCACGTCCTGTTTCTGATTGTATTTTTAACATAAATTTTTCAGAACCGCGTGTCACGGGCCATAGCAAAGCCCAATTGGAATTAAACGGTCCGCCATCCGGTTCCAGATTCCATAATCTTATATATTGTTCCGCTTTATTGCGTAATGGTTCTATATTCATGTTTATAATCCCTGTTTTTGTCTTTTAACGGATAACAGCGATCGAATCACCGGTGTATTTGAGTTTGGTTTTTTATCCCATAAATCTTCCACTTCAAACCGTCTGTCCGTTCCTATGCCTAATTTGCCCAACATTTCTTCGGCCCGATCGAAATCTTTGCCAACTTCGGATACTTTGTGCGCATCATCGGATATTAAAAATTTGATATTTCGTTCCGCCAGGATTTTTAGAAATTCCGGTCCCGGGAAAGGCTGCCCCTGCTTTGCCCATCCTTGTGTGTTTATTTCAACCGCCGTATTATGTTTTTCCAATAAATCGGCAATTTCGTTCATCTCTTTTGTAAATTTTTGCGCATAATCCGGCCGGTATTGTGCAATTAAATCTATATGCGCGATGAAATCGAACAAGCCGCTTGCAATCATGGCTTTGACGGTTTCAAAATATTCCCGTACGACTTCATCTGTAAAGTCTTCCGGCTGCATGTCCGGCCACATTCTTTTTACGACCGTTCCGTTATTATTGGATATGTTATGAGCCGCACCGATAAGATAGTCGTATCCAATGTTTTTCATAAGTTCTTGAAAATCTTGCCTCCATTGGCCACCACGATAAAAATCTACTTCCAGCCCACGAAGAATATCCATATCTTTCGTATAATGCTTTGGCAACTTGGAAAACGATGGTTTTAAGTTTCGCCAATCAATTGCCGTTTTTTGTGATTTTAAATATTGTTTTGCCAGTTTTACATCATTGAATTGTCCCGGAAAGTATTCTTGCGGATTTGGTGAAATTTTATGATGTCTGTTAAAGTCGAGATGCGATACAAATCCATATGTGTTAAATCCATGGTGTTCCGCGGACATCAGCATGTCTTCGATATATGCGCCGTCATTGCCACGCGGATAATAATGTTCGCCGTGGTAAGCGTCCAGTTGGTCTTTGATATTTTGGCTGCCGAAATGTGCATGAAGATTAAAACGCTGACGTTCAGGGACAAAAACTTTGCCGGATGCTTTTTTAAGTAAATGCGATTTTGTTGGCATAATTAACCTCTTGCTATGTAATTATAACATATTAAGCGTTAATCCGCCTGTCTACTTTTCTTGCCAACCGGCAACAGACACAGCACCGGGTGTATTCCGATGGCGACTTTGTGTCGCAGATATGTTCGAATTATAGAACACTTTTACAAAATGTCAAGTTTGCGATTTTCCGGTTAACTTTACACTCCGATTAAACTTGTCCTTTATAATGGACAAAGCTGCATATATGGGACATAGAAATTAAAATTTCAAAATAAAAACCCGCAAGTCCATACCGGCTGTGGGTTATAGTTTTTATAACAGACTATTTTTTATTGCCGTCAGTTTCCTACATATCTATGGTTTCGCATTTTTCCACAGGCTCGCTGGTCGTGACGTTAACTTTCCGGCTGTTGTGGAACCAGCTTTTGCTGCCCGATGTTGAAACGTTTTCGGTCACGGTCGTCGTGCATATCCGGCATTTACGGGCATCGCGGTTGAACAGCGCGTTCACCGTGCGCGTCATTCCGCCGCCCGAAACGCTGTGGTTTCTGTCGCCTTTCCAGCTGACGCCGCCGCTGTCGATTCTGCCGGTGCCGCCCTGGGTCAATTGCGACGCGGTCATGCCGGATCCGATTTCATAATATATGGAGAACGGTTCCGAAAGCCTGGTCGAATTATCCGCCGTGCCCAAAATATCGTCCGCGCCGACGACCGCCATTTTCTGGCACATGTATTGGGCCAAGTCCAGCGATGCGTCTTTTGTCGCGCGTGTAACCTCTTCGTTGAATCTTCTGTTGTAATTATCCTGGGCGCGGCGCAGTGCGGCGGCCGAAATAACCATTTTCGTATTGGCAAGCAGGTTCGGAAAACGCGCCGTCATGGTTCTGTTTTCCCCGGTAATCTGTTTCAAGTCGCGCCCGCCGATACAGTTCTGGATATGCGGGTCGCTGGAAATTATATCAATCGTGCGGTTGATCGTTCCGGCGATATTGTTCAGCTCTTCTTCTATATTGCTGATAATCGCGCCGGTATCGACGTCGCCGCGGCGCGTACCGTACCGGATGCGCACCTGTTCCAGATATTCGTTGACGCCTATTTCGCCCGGTCCCAGTTTTACGGCCTTGTCGTCAATGCGGTCGGAAATGCTGCCGGTGGAATTACCCATCAATATACTGCCGAATGAAATCATTCCGGTGATTTTATATATGTCGCCGGATTTCTGCATGCGCAAGGACCCGGCGCCGATATCGTCGTCGGACGCAAACCTGTCGCAATCCGTGGTGGACCCGCAAAGTTCCATCATTCTGGTATTGATGATATTCTGGCAGTTTTCCAAAGCCATCGTGTCGACGTTCAGATAAAGCCCCATCAGAATATCGTCCAGGTCGCCGACAGAAAATTCTTTGCCCTTTTGCCGGAACATCTGGTTGCAAACCGGCAGACTGGTCACCGGGCACATATTCTGCATGAACCGCAAATCGACGCCGACGCAAAGCGAAAAGTCGGTGCCGCATCCGATCGGGAACGGTTTGGTAAAGCATGTCTTTACCTCTTCCATACAGCGGTCGGTACCCAAAGCCCGCAGCCGGGCCAGAACATATTGCCATATTTCCGGTTCCATCTGTTCGCACGGGTCGATTACGTTTTTGCATGTGGCGCGCGCAACGCGCCCGTTGTCGGACAGGCACGCGTCCATGTTTCCGTCCGGCCCTATTTTATCGTGGCATGCCTTGCCCATTATGCAATCGGATATGTCCGCCATGCACGATTGGCGTTTTTGCGATTCAAGGTTCAGTTCCGCCAACCGCAAATTCGGCGCGATGTCGCGCAGAAAATCATCCCACACGAAATTACGCACCGCCATGCATTGGTCCAGAACGCTTTCGCATATATTGCGTTTCGAATTCAGTCTTTCCAAAGTTTTCGGACTGATTTCCGACATGTTGTCCGCGCGCTTGCCTTGCGCCGCGCCGCGCCGCGCGGGAACCTGTGCCGTCATATTGTCCGCCGCTGTAAACTGCGCGCAATCGGACCAGTCCGCGCGGCACGCGTCCGGCCCGGACATGCATTCCTTGAATGCGACGACGCATTGTCCAAGGTCCAGGCGGTTTTCCTTTTCGAAGGTATCCAGCCGCGCAAACCTTACCTCTGCATTCGCCTCTATCAGATTCCGGTCCGCGTCTTTTTGCAGCGCGTCCATGACCATGGCGTATCCCTTGCAATCGTCGCGCACCTGGGACGAATAGGATTGTACCAGCATGTCTATTTCGGCCGCGCATTCCGGTCGCATGCGCGGGCGGCATACTTCGCGGGCGGCCAATTGCAATTCGTCGCCGGATTTCGTGCTGATATCCGAAAGGCCGGCGGAGTATGAAACATATTCGGTCGAGAGCAGTTTTTCCAAGTCGGCGCGACGCGCGGCGCGCCGTTCCGACAACGATTTTTCGGCCGTTCGCGCATCGACGGTTATGACGTTTCCGGCCGCGTCGTACCGGCGCGTGCCGTCGCCGAATATTATGTCGGCGCGCGCGCCCGCGCGGATTTTTTCGATGTCGATGTCTCTGATTCGTTCCGCTTCGGCGTTTATTTCGCCTATCTTTGCCATGCGTTCGGATTGTTTCGCATGTTCGTCATTGCAAAGGCACGACCCGCCGTCTTCGTTGCCCAGATTGCAGAACTGGTCCATACAGCCGAAAAAGTCCGCGCGGCATTCCGGGCTGTACAGGCGCGCGGGTTCCGCGCGGACGCTTACGCGCGGGGTTGTTACGATGACCTGGGCATTTGCACTTGCGCAAGCAAGCGCAAGGCATAGGGCATAAGGCATAAGGCATATGCATTTTGTTTTTGTGGAAAGATATTTCAACAATCTCATACTATCTATGCCTTATGCCCTATGACTTATGCCTTATATTACATATTTATATTTTCCGCGACGTCTATGGCGGTGCATTGCGGGTCGGGTATTTTCGCCTGGTTCCCCATCACCAGACCGCCGACGATTCCCGCGGCGCCCCCGATCGCGATACCCCATGGTCCCGCCAGCGCGCCGGCCGCAGCGCCCGCGGCGCCCAGCGAGCCTGCGGCCTGCATCTGGTTTGCATGTTTGGATTCGCCGGATTCCGCGCAGACTTTCTGGCGGCGTATGATTTTGCAATTGCGCAGGTCCGCCTCGTACGTCGCCGACACAAACCATATACCGGCCTTGTTCTCGCCGGAAGAATGTTCGCTGTCGTGGGATTTCCATTCGTCGCCCAACGACAGGCACGCCGCGCGTCTTTCCGCTTCGTCCGCGTCTTTGACCAGCGCGGCCATCCGCGACAGATATTCCCTTTGCACGCGTTCGTCGGCCGCCGCGCGCGCTATCGCCCGCGACGTTGCGAACACATTCGCGCCGACGCTGCCGCGGCATTCTTTGACTTTGTTCGACGGGTCTTTGTCGAATACGGCAAAGAACGCGTCAACCTGGTTGTCGGACCATTGCTGTAATGGCGACCGGCCGGTCACGCTGTCCGGCGCCACCAAAGCCCGCAAGGCGTTCACGCTGGACGCGGCCGCTATCTCCGGGTTCGGTCTGTTGACACAGCTCATATCCATGCCGCAGCTGGCGCCCAGTGCCTGCGCAAAATGATTTACGCATCCGGTCATCATGGCGTGGTCAACCCGCCACAACGTCGCCGTTATAACGCCCGTGAAATCCGTATCGCTGACGTTTTTGCATGATGCGAATCTGGTTTGCGGGCAAAGATTTTTTATGTCCGATGTTTTCTTTCCGATGCATGCGGCGGCGGAAAAATTGGCGCCGCATTGTTCTTGCAAACATTTGGTCGCGTCGTTCTGGCAGAACCGATTGCGCATTTCGCCCAGCTGGTCCGCGATTCCGCGTCTGAATCCCGGTATCATCACGTCGCATTCGACGATGACCGGACACATTCCGGCCGCAACATTGATGTTGGTCAGGCATTGCGCGCTGGTGTCCAGAGAGCACGCCTCTTCCAGGCAATCCCACGAACGCGCGCGGCATGTCCGGCGCTGGTTCGCCTCGTTATTCACGGACGCCAGGGCCAGCAGGTGTTTGACTTCGTCGTCCCAATCTTTCATGACGTCGCGCCGGACGGCGTTGCATTCGTCCAGAATATTTTCGCACGCGTGCGACCGTCTGTCGACCAGGCGTCTGTCCAGACAGTTTTCCAATCCGTCGCCGCAGCCGCCCTTTTCTTCGACGCATGTCCGGAACGCGATAAGGCATTCGCCGCGGTTCATCCTGTCGGTCGTGTCAAGCATTTCGCGCCGCGCCGCGCGCACTTCGCCTTCGGCCAGGCGCTTGTTGTCGTTCGCCTCTTTTTTCATGGATTCCAAATATCCGCCGAACGCCTTGCAATCGTTTTGAATCTGCAAAGTATACAGCATTTCTTCCATTTGGGCGTCGGGCCCGCAAGCTTTCAGTCTGGACGCGCAAGAATTCGACGCGGCGCGCAGCAAGGCGTCGCCGATTATCTCTTCCGTCTGGTTGTTCGAATCGGGCGTTTTTGAAAACAGCGCCAAAAGCTCTTCGCGCCTTTTTTCCGATGTGCTTTTCGTTGTGCTGCCGAATACGGCGGCGGCTTTGGTGCCCATCTGGACCCGCTCTACGTCTTCGGTCCTGATGCGCATCGCCTGGTCGTTTATGCCGTCGATTTCTTTTTGCATGCTGCGAAAGTCATGCATTGCATTGGAACAAACGCATCTGTCGCCTTCCAGCGGGTCGCCCAGACAAAACGCGTCCATGCATTCGCGATAATCGGCGCGACAGTTTTCGGCGACCGGTGCCGCGGACGCGGCGGTCGGCGCAGATACGGTTGCGGGCGCGGTTTCGGCAATCGCGGTAATTTGGGCGGCGGATGCGGCGACGCCGGCGGGGGCGACGGACAGGCGCGACGCCGGTACGCGACTGGCGACGGCGGTGACGCGCGATTGTTCGGGCTCGGCATCGACGGCCCATGCGCCGGATATGACAAACACAGTGACAAACGGCATGATGCCGCACAGGAGACTTTTCATTCTCTATCCCTCTTTATATTCTATGTATTTATTTTATCATAAAAATCCCCCCGGTTAAAGGGGGAAATTTATTTAATCGCAGGGGCGGGTTTCCACCCGCCCCTACACATATTAAAAATCTTTAATTTTCGGGAACATGCACCGGCGCGGGCGCGGGCGCGACCAGTTCTTGGCGCAATTCGGAATCTTTGCGCGAAGTGTCGGTTCGCGACACAACGACGGCCAAAAGCGCGCACAACAGAAAAAAAGCCGCGGCCAGCCATGCGGTCAGTTTTGTCATGAAATTCCCGGCGCCCGCCCCGGTCAGCGCGCCGCCGAACATGTTTGCGGCGGAACTGCCGGACATGCCGGAACCTTCGGATTTTTGCAGCAAAATCACGCCAATCATCATAACGGCGACGATTATAAGAAGTGTAAGAAGAATAGAGAACATATTTATATTACCTTTGAATTTTGGCACCAAAGATTTGGCGCGCCCACAAGGATTCGAACCCTGAGTCTTCTGATCCGTAGTCAGATGCTTTATCCAGTTAAGCTATAGGCGCATGCGCGAACAATATTAACCGATTTTGTCCGAAAATCAAGTAAAATATAGCGTTTTTTTCGTGGGGTCGGGGGATTTTTTATTCTTCATCTTTCACACAGGCGATGAATGCATCGCCGCTTTTCCGCCAACATTGGCTATCCAGCGGTGCTGCGCTGCCGAGCGGGCCGTAATATATTCGGGATTTTGAATATACAGGCACGTTTTCGCAACTGGACTTGGTGGCGTTCGGCCGCGTACCCGCAGGACATTCGGTGCACCTTGCATTCGCGTTACGGTTCGAGTTTAACTGATAGCCGGCGGGAACAGAATTCACAGGCACGGTTATTTCGCAATTCTGGGCGCTGGTCCCATTGCTGGAATACCACCATCCGATCAAGCACCCGGCCGGTTGATTGGTGCATTTACCACAAGTCGGGGACGCGCTGTTATTATTCGTAACATATTCTCCAAACGCCCCATTCCTATTAGTACCATCGAGCGACACAGATATTTTGCAATCGGTGGCTGTTGTGCCAGAACTTGTATAAGTCGTTATTGCACCAAGATCTCTACAACTTTGCGAAGTGTTCGTACAGGAATTGCAAATACCGTTCGATAAATATTGTCCATCAGCACAGTTCGAAGCCTCAACACAACTGCCCGTATTGTTGCCTGTTCCAGCAGTGGCAGATCCTGACTGACATCCGGTGATTCGACATAAATGGGTCATAGTATTATTATTCCATTCTGTATTTGCCCAAAAGGCGACAGAGCCGCCGGTATTTGTACAATCTATGCACGCAGTTGAAGCAGTTGAACCGGTACCCGCAGTAGTTTTGCCACCCTGACACGCCGTGCAAGCCGGACTGTTTTCGGCCGTGCTGTACGAACCCTGGGCGCATTCGGTACAGGCGCCGTTCGCGAGAAAACTTCCCGCAGGGCATGCCGGACAGCTGGTGCTTTTCGGGACAGTGGCCGTCGGACATGGTGTGCAAGTGGCGTTGCCGGTACCGCTGGCATATGTTCCCACCGCGCAATCCGTACACCCGGTGTTACCGGTGCCCGTGGCATACGTCCCGGCCGGGCATTCGGTGCATGATGTGACGGAACTGTTATCGTTTGACTGGTAACGGCCAGCCGGACATTGCGTGCAGGTTTTGTTCGCACCGGTACCGCTGATATAATATCCAGCCTTTGCAGCAAAAGCTGTTGGGTCTGTCACCGAAGCCCAAGTACAGTACGTTTCCGTACCACCGCCGGTACATTCGCAATTAACGCCGGGCGTCGTGCAGTCCGCCGCCACCGCCGAAGATACCAGCGCACAGTCAACCATATCAAATATAACGGCAAGCCGTTGCCACGGCGACAAATTCATAGCAGTAGTATTTTGGTTATGGTTGTCATTGGTGACTTTGCATGTCACAGGGACTTGACGTGTCATGGTGCCGCCGACCCGTTTCAGTTGTCCGGCGGAACAGCCAACAGAAATGGATGTCGCATTACGGGTTTGTGAACACCTGGAACAATCGGTTCCGGAACCATTGGCGGCGGTCCATCCAGCGGATGTGGCGGGACAGTCATACCCTTTGGCCGGCGCGACGAATAAAAAGCACACGGCGAAAACCACCGCCGCCCGCGCAGAAATACGGGCATAAAAATTATTTTTCTTTGCCAACATTCTTACATGTGTGTGTGTGTGTGTGTGTGTGTGTGTGTAGCTTTCTGCGGGTTACAGAGCACAATTGTTTGTAGGGGCGTACTGCGTACGCCCGGGCGTATGCAATACGCCCCTACAACATCCGCAAAATTATTTGTAATTACATTCCTCATAACATTATTAATTAAAGCATAAAATCGTGTTATATGTCAAGCGTCTGCCCGTTTCAAAAAATCCAAAATATTCCGATACGTCATTTCCAAAATCCGCATGTTCGCCTCTGCCGAATTAAACGCCGTATGCGGCGTGAATATCACGTTGTCCATGCGCAGCATTCTTTCATTGTACATCACGATTTCCATCTGGTCCCGGGACAGCGAATCGACCCCGGCGGCAAGATTCATCGCCGATTCCAATTCCAAAACATCCTGGGCGACGCCGCCGACATGGCCCGCAACAAGCGCTTCGAACAACGCCAAACTGTCGATAAGTTCCCCGCGCGCCACGTTCAGCAATACGACGCCCGGTTTCATTTTGGCGATGGCGGCCGCATTGATGATATGATAATTGGCGGCGTTCGCCGGAATATTCAACGCGATTATATCGGATTTTTTATACAAGGTTTCCAAATCGACGAATTCCACAATGTCGGCGATTTCCGGATTGCCGCCGCGGTCGTGCGCTATGACATTCGCGCCGAACGCATGCGCCAAACGCGCAAACCGCGAACCAATCGTGCCGGTTCCAAACACGCCGATTGTTTTCCCATGAATATCGCGGCCGATATATTTTCCCATTTCTATATCGCCGGCAACCATATCGTTATACGCCGGAATAATTTTCCGCAAAAGGCACAGCAACAGACCCATAGCAAATTCCGAAACCGCGAATTCGCCGTATCCGTTTACGTTCGTTATCTTTATATTATGTTCGCGCGCATATTCCGCATCGATGTGGTTTATACCGGTCGACCGCGCGGCGATAAATTTCAAATTCGGAAATTTGGAAAGAATTCCCGCGTCCAATTTGGAATTCACAAACACGGAAATAATACTTGCCTCGGCCGCGCCTTGCGCGGACGGGTCGGCGGGCCCCGTTACAAAATCCACGGCCGCGTCCGGAAAATTTTTATCTTTGAAATAGTCCCGCATCGCGCGGTCGGCGTCAAAGAATACTATTTTCATGATTAACCTCTTTTGCCCAGTATACCATAACTGATAATAAACGCCAACCCGTCATTGCGAGGAGCGCGAGTCCGGTATGGAATACCGGCAAGCGCGACGCGGCAATCCAGCAAATAGAATGCGCCCGCTTTTGCGGGCGCTCTTTATAATCTGGATTGCTTCGTCG
>Ga0082212_10010299_pt1 | contig 11982 bp, 11 predicted proteins | sample TergutNt197P3_FD_71548 | JGI IMG/M metagenome (GOLD analysis project Ga0082212, IMG submission 71548) | Neocapritermes taracua P3 segment gut microbial communities from Petit-Saut dam, French Guiana - Nt197 P3 | ecosystem: Host-associated > Arthropoda: Insects > Digestive system > Gut ... | reverse complement strand
AGTGGACATAAAGACCTCCATGGGAAAGGGAAACGAGTAAAACGGCACTGTGCCGACTGTATGAATACGCTAGAAAACGCAAAATGTATGGAAAATTCCCAAAAAAAACTTGCAATCGGACTGATTGGAAACCTTGCAAAAGCGATTCCGGGGTGTTACAATGTTAGGGGAGTCGGTGTGCGGGGCTTCATTAAGAGGAATCGGTAATGATTGTTCAATTGGTTGTTGCATCGGGAAGTCGGGCGGGGCAAATGATTCCCGTTGCGATAGACAAATTTATCATCGGTCGTGCGGCGGACTGCCACTTGAGACCGACGAGTGAGTTAATCAGCCGTTATCACTGCGCCTTACTTGTTGGAGACGAGGTCGTTGCACGCGATTTGGGAAGCCGAAATGGTGTGCGACTCAACGGCGAAAAAATAAATGCGGAGCAAAAAATCAACAATGGCGACAAACTGTCAGTCGGTCCGCTGGAGTTCTTTGTCCGTATTGTCGGCGACGATGCTCCGGGACTCACTCCGAATGAGGCGAATGCACATTGGACTCCTCACGCAGATGCCGGTGATGGAATACACGCTGATGCGGCAAATCCTACTATTGTGATGGACCACATGGAATCGTTGGATCGGGAGCAATAATAATCTTGGTGTATGTTCACATTTCACTGGAGCGAGTTATTAGTTATCATTATAGGCGGTATCCTGCTGTTTTGTGGACTTGCCCTGTTGTTATTGCGCCGTCGAAACGAAGTCTTGCAGATATTTCTGACCCCCGAGGAGCCTGGTCTCGAAGAAGAGTTTTTCCGGGTACGTCAGAAGCCGCAGGAAGAAGTACCGGAGGAGGAAACCGCCGAGGAAGAATTAGACGAAACGGCAGAAGTACCGGACGAGAATACCGTCCAATGGGGGACGGCAACCGGCGAAGAGCATTAGAACATACCTATTTTTGCCTTAATTCTTTCGCATGTTTTCAATTCTTCCTGCCGGACGGACACCGGGTCCCATATTCTCCCCGTCGCCAAGTTCGGCACGGTAAGCATCGCCAGCGGCTTGTAACCGCTTGACGATGTCAGGATGCTCCACACTGCAATCCGTCGTTTCGCCAATGTCGTTCTCCAAGTCATACAGAGCAAGCGAAATGTGCCGCTGAACGTATTGTCCCGGAATACCATCCTTGCCCGGTGTCTGTCCCTCCATCGTCAAGTATTGGTGCGGAAAGACCAATTTCCAGCGATTGTCACGGATTGCCTGAAGTTGATTGTTGAAATCAATCGCAAAGGATTCATGCGGCGATTGGGCATCAGGATCGCCGAACATCAGTGGACGAATATCTTTACCGTCAATTTTCCTTTCCGGCAATGAAACACCAATCAGATGGGCAATGGTCGGCAAAATGTCGATGGTCGATGCCAACTGATCGCAGGTACTGTTTGCCGGGATTCGACCGGGCAACCAAAACAGCGTCGGTTCTCGGACTCCTCCTTCAAAGGACGTGATTTTGCCTTCACGTAGCGGTCCCGCACTGCCAGCATGGTTGCCGTAGGAGAGCCAAGGTCCATTGTCCGATGTGAAAATAACCAATGTGTTTTTATCCAAATTCAATCGGCGTATGGTGTCCATGATTTGTCCGACCGACCAATCCACTTCCATCACGACATCGCTGAAAAGCCCCTTGCCGCTCTTGCCTGCAAATTTATCGCTGACGGCAAGCGGAACGTGAACCATCGAATGCGGCATGTAAAGGAAAAACGGTTTGTCCTTGTTCTTTTCGATAAATTGAATAGCCCGTTCCGTGTACCATGTTGTTAAATTTTTCTGCATTTCTGAGGTAACGATTTCATCCAGCCGTGTTGCCCCTTCGACCATTTGGAGCGGCGGGAAAACGTTCTTGTGCGGATGATCGTCCGACAAAGCAGCGATCTCCGGGTGAAAGGGCCACATGTCATTCGAGTAGGGTAATCCGAAGTATTCGTCGAATCCCTGATTGAGAGGCCAGAATTCAGGATAGTCCCCGAGATGCCATTTTCCAAAGCATGCTGTCGCATAATTTTTCTTTTTACAAATTTCGGCGATGGTTTCCTCGTCAGGGTGCAAGCCAATATTGGTTCTCGGTGGCAGTGCGTTGGCAATCCCGACTCGCCGGTGATAGCAACCAGTCATCAGTGCTGATCGGGAAGCAGAGCAGACTGGCGAAGTTGCAAGGAAGTTTGTGAAACATCGTCCTTCAGCGGCGAGACGGTCGAGATGGGGCGTTGGAGTATCACTGCCAAAGGGTCCGATGTCGCCGTAGCCCATGTCATCCATAAAGAAAAGGATGACGTTGGGCGTTTCTGCCGCATAGAGAAATGCCGTACAGAAAAACATCAACCCTGCAAACATGCCGCGCCAAAGTATCGTCATAGTATTCTCCATCATGATAAGCCGGAGTCCATTGTATCACGGTTGTGAGATGATTTCCATCCTACCTTCGACTGCTCTATATCGCCAACGGGGATAAATTGGACGTTTCTTTCCCGTCATTCCAGCGCACGACGGAATCCAGAAGAATAACGTCTCACGACTGGATTCCGGCTCTTGCCGGAATGACAAAAATGACCATTTTCATGCCGTTTTCAGTATATCTTGCCGATTTTAACGTAGATTTGGAAAGGACAGGTTGAGTTACGTCCCGCAGAAATTGAAGCAAGAAAAATTGGCATCTTCGTTGTGGACTCTGCAAATGGTAGTTGCCAGCAATGGAAAAATAGCATACCATGGAGCGACTAACGGATGCATAATCCCCATTCGCCTTTATGCCCACCCGACACGAACTCGTTCGACAAGCAATGTCTTTCCAAAATCCAGACCGGGTTCCGATTTGGTACGTCAACTGCGATCAAACCGACGGCGACGTGATGGTCTATCATCTATCACTCCATCGGGAAGATGGTTCCGGCGACAATGAATGGGGGTATCATCTGCAATCACTGGATGACGGCACGATGGGCTATCCGACGACGTTGTGCCTGCCGGATTGGGAGTCCTTCACCTCGTTCGCACTGCCGTCGCTCCGGGAAAAGGACAGGATGAGCCGATTGCCGGAGTTTTTAGAACAATCCGAAGACCGGTATCTTTTGGCATCGCTCGACTTAAGCGGATTCACCGTGTACACGTTGTTACGCGGTTACGAGAATTCAATGCGGGATTTTCTGCTCGAACCGGAACGTTTCGCCGAGTTGATGGATATGATTGCCGGTTTCGAAAACGAGTTAATGACACTGGTTGCCCGGCGTGGCTTTCACGGCATTCACTTTGCCGACGACTGGGCATCGCAGACCGGTTTGATGATTTCGCCAAAACTGTGGCGGAAACTCTTCAAGGAACGGTATCGCCGCCAATTTGAGCACGCTCACGGTCTCGGGTTGCAAACGTGGTTTCATTGCTGTGGTAATTTTGAATCCATCATTGATGACTTCCACGAAATTGGTGTTGATGTTATGAACATTGCCCAACCGAACGTCGTCGATACGGTCTCGGTCGGCAAACGTTTACGGGGCAAACAGTGTTTCCTGATGCCGATCAGTTACCAAACGGTGTCGATTTCAGGAACCGTACAGGAAATCCACGCCGAAGCCAAGCGGTTGTTCGACGAACTTGCCGCCGAAAACGGCGGATTTATCGGATACGTTGAAGAATACGGTTGCATGGGAATGTCGCCGGAAAACTACAAAGCCTGTTCCGAAGCGTTTAGGAAACTCCGTTGCGGCGTACCCTGAATCATACTGAAAACGGCATGATAATGGTCATTTTTGTCATTCTGGCAAAAGCCGGAATCCAGTCGAGAGGCGTTATTCTTCTGGATTCCGACTTGCGCCGGAATGACGGGAAAGAAAAGGGCTTCATGCCTCGCGTCTGCTTACGCTTCCTTCAAAATATACGACTGTTCGGCGGGGATTTGTACAATCGCCTGAGTTGGACAATGTAAGGCGATCTGACATTGGTTGCATTGCAGACACTCCTGTTGACTAATCTGCAAAAAGAGTGAGCCGTTTCCGAGTGTGAAACAACCGTTCACACATTTTCCGCAACCGACGCATTTTTCATGGTCAATGATGTACTCAAAATAGGGGGACTCCACTTCCCGGCGGGAAAACGCATCGACCGGACAAAGATGGTTTTCCGCTCCCTCATCCCTCGTAAAAGGCTGGGGATCAAAATAACCGGTACAAAGATCGCAATAACCGCACATGGCAAAATTGTGAAAACACTTGACCGCCGAAATCATTTTGGTACACCGATGGGCACATACCCCGCACCCGATACATTTTGCGGGATTGATTTGCCAAACGTGCGAGTCGCTGACAATTTTTTTCTTTGCAGCGAGCAAACCAACCGAGCCGAGCAACCCGGCGGCAACTCCATACCGGCAACACGTTTTCAACAACGAACGGCGAGTGGGTTTCGTTTCCATGAATCCATAACAAGTCAGTGTCCCACTAATATACTCGCTTCAGTGTGCTTCGGCAAGAGAGAGCCGCACATCTATTTAAGCCGTTCTCTTGAAATTTCGGCATATTTTTCATTGAGTTCGATGCCTATGTAGTTAATTCCCAACCGCTTGGCGGCAACAGCGGTCGTACCGCTACCAGCAAAGGGATCAAGCACGACCGCTTGAGGAGAAAATGCTGATAATTTGAGTAGGTATTCGCAAACAGCGAAAGGCTTGACCGTCTTGTGATCGTTGGATACCGTCTTTTCTTCTTTGGTAGGCTTGGACACTAAAAATGTCTTGTCGATGATCTCGTTGATGTTCTCCAGTGTAAAAACATTTGCCGGATACATATTTTCGCCAATCCGAATGTCCGTATTCATCAATCCGACTTCAAATTGCACCATGTTGTTGAGATACGTGCCCGCTGTCGGTTTTTGTGCCATAGCAATCGGTTCAAAACATGATTTAATCTGCGGCGTTTTCCAACCGCTCAATTTTTGGAGCAGTGCGTCTTTTGTTTTTTCATCGGTATTCATTCGCCGAATGAAATGTTCGATCCCCATCGCCTTCGGTTGGTTTTGCGTGTAGAGCCACATGAACATATCCCGAAGTTCAAAGCCTGCGTCATCCATCGCACATGCCATCCGATGGTACAGTCGCGGACTGGAAAATGAGAAGAAAAAGCCTCCCGGCTTCAAAATCCGCAGGAGTTTGAGCGAGACATTATAGAACCAGTCGTAAAACCTTTTTCCCTGTTCCTTGTCAAACTTCATCCCGGCGGGAAGCGACTTGACCGTTTGTTGGTTACGTTTGTTGGCAACTTTTTGAGCGTCCCAGTGGTTGTCCAATTTGTCGAGAAAATATGGCGGGTCGGTCAATACCACATCCACCGAGTTTTCCTCCAACAGAGAAAGAATCTCCATTGCATCGGCATGGATGATTTTGTTGAGATACTTGCTGTTCATGGGGTCAGGCATGGCAACATGATTGTTGGTTCTCTGCTCATCGAACCGGTATGTGCGGCACAAGGGCTTGAAAGCCGGTGGTGAGCGGAACTACAGGGGCATCGTCCGCCGCAAAAATCGACATCAATTCATGATAGGTTACTGTCCGCCGTTGAGAAGGTAGGAAAACACGCAATGCCGCTGGAATCGTTCCGCCTTCATGATAGTACATGAACATATCTTGCCATCGTTGATCAGCCCAGAAGTCAATTCCCGCCGGTTGCAAACGGAAATGAATGGCACACTCTGAAAATGGAATCATCTGTAATGGTGAATCCAGTACACTTTCGGGGTCCACCGTCAACTGAAAACGATCCACGCATTTATGGAATAAAGCCCTTTCGATTGCACCATCCTTTACAAGGAGATGTCCTTCCGCATACGTTTCCTCTGTCCCGAAGACCGCTTTCGTGAGTTGAAAATCGACAACCATTCCTTCAACGGCAAAGTCCGTGTAGGGACCGACCAGCGGAGTCAGCGGCACATCTTTGAAAACTGCCTGATTGAGCCGAATCGTTTGTGAATGGCTCCCGCTCCGCTTCGAGAGAGAAAACTCCCCGCGAAATGAACCGCCGGAAAAATGTTTGAAAGGTGAACAAAAAACCGCCGCCAAATCACACGGAATCGGCTGCCTGCCCGTCTGAAACGAAATTTCCAACGTGTCCATGAGCGAAAGAGTAAAGGAAAGCCGCTCCCGGTGTTCCCAATCCAGTTCCGAGACACCCTTGATCTGAAATGCCCAGTCCGAACGAATCTCCGCAGGAGTTCGATAAATGTTTCCCTGGACGCATCGGAAAATATCAACTTTATCGTAGTTATTGTCTCCCGGTTTTTTGAGACTGCGTTCACTAATAATGCCGACTTCTTCAAAAGTGAGTTGCACCGGCATGTCGGCAAGGGAGGCGAACCTTGCAAAAACGTTGCGGAGCATGTTCTGGATGAGCAAAGCAGAATCTTCACTGGAATACTCTCTAAAATTCAGTACCGAAACGGGTACGGTCATTCGCCAAAACCGGTCGTTAGAGTAGAGCGATGGAAACGTCTTTGCAAGTGCGGCAGTCAAACCGGTATTTTGGGTATCGGGAGTCACAATATCGGGAAAGACTTTGGATCGGGAAGTGTCCGTGACGAGTTGAACATCAATTTTTGGGGCATGGAATATGGCGGTATCGTCCAGATCATCTAGGATTTTGACTTCATGCAATCGGACGAAGCCCGGCGAGCGATATTCAACGGACTGGATCGACCAGTGCAATCCCGTCTGTTGTGCGAGAGATCGCTCCCAACTTCGAGCGTGAAAGGAATGTTTACGCACCACGATTCCGCCGATAATGCCGAGAGTCAATATCGGACCGAAGAGGTAGAAAATCAGGAGCAGGATGAACCGCTGTGTTTGCTCGTGTAATTTCATTGAAATCAATCGGGGAATTATGCAGAAATTCAGAAATTCCGTCAAGAGCGATGCGAGGCGGGTTTTAGAGTAGGCTTGTTTTGGGACACTTGGGGATTGAATTCCAACCCAGTCCGTTGACAAGTTCGTATAAACAGTGTCATTCTGGCGCAAGCCGGAATCCAGACGAGAGACGTTGACCCTGCTTTTCTAGCCCCCGGATTTCGCCGTGGTGACGGAAAAACCGAACCTGTCGACGGATTGGAACAATATCTTCAACCATCTCTCATCGCCGAATCTTCTGAAATTGTTTATCAAGCCGCTGTGGGGAAACCTTGATGGACGTGCCCAAACGTTGAGCAAAGAGCGAAACGCGATACTCTTCAATCATCCAACGAAAAACCTCCAATTCGGGATCAGTAATACCTGCCAAGTCGTGCAACTCCTGACGTTCCAAGTATTTCTGCCAATATCGGCGCAACTCTTCTGTTCCCTGTCGGTCTGCGGTTTCGCCGCCGCTTCGCAACTTTTCAAAACGCATCGGTACCGCACGAAAAAAACGCGGATATTCCTGTAAAAAGTTCCAATCTGTAGTGGAGAGAAAACCGGTCGGTACCAAACGAGTCAAATGTTCTTCCGCCTCCTGTGCCGCCGGATGCGGCTTGTTCCGCTCGATGGCTAACTTTGCCTGTTGGTACGTCTCCAACAGCGGAACAATCACCTTCGCAACATCTTGTACCGCCAATATAATTCCCTTATCACTCTGGGAACGATGGTGTTCGCCCATACTTGTCGCTGTAGTGTGTGTTGACGACTCGCATTATACCATAAGAACCATGAAATACGGAAACGATGAACAGATTCTGAAGCGTAAGCAAGGAGAAACACCGTGGTGAGAGAAAAAGTAGGGATGCCGCTCCTGACTTAATCGACTCTCGTTGCCGGACTCGGCAAAACTTCTTACATTCTGAATTTCTGCTACCGGCTCACTGGCTTCCATTCACGGAATCAAAAAGTTTTCATAACCTATTGAAAATTAAGGCATTACGTCAAAAATTAACCTGTATCGATTTCATTTTGGAATCCAAAAAACCCTGGATTTTTGTTTCGGTGGCAGGTTAAATGCTCAAAAACAAGCGGTTTTTGCTTTCGGCGTGAGTCGGAGCGATTACAAAAACTACACTTTTTTTGTATGGCTATTCCTCTCGCTGGAAACCACTCCTTTTCACATCTTGAATGCCGCTTCTCGTACAATCTCGCATACGGTAGGATGCGGAAAAATGATTTCCTGCACATCCTCCACTCGCATCTGCATTTCTATCATGATACAGGCACTGAGAATCATCTCCGAAACGTAACTTCCGACCATGTGTACGCCGATGACCGTCCGGTCTTTTTTATTGACCAACACCTTGCAGATGCCGTCGGTAACAGAGTTTTCCGCTACATAGCGTCCGCTGTACATCATGGGCAAATTGGCGGCTTCATATTCGATTCCCTTTTCCGCCGCCGTCGCTTCGGTTTCTCCCACTCCTGCCACTTCCGGCGAGGTGTAAATCACCGAAGGCACCGCATTGTACCGCATGATGTCCCGCTTGCCTAAAATGTGATTCACCGCCACCTCCGCTTCACGATAGGCTACGTGGGCAAGCATGTACTTGCCATTCACATCACCAACCGCATAGATATTCGGAATGTTGGTCAAGCAGTGCCGGTCGGTAACGATTGCGCCTCGATCCAGCAAGACACCGGTATTTTCCAAGCCAAAACCGGCAGTAACCGCCTTTCGACCAATGGAGAGCAGCACCTTGTCCGCCTGCACCTTCCCGCCGTCAAATTGCACGCTGCCGTCTTTGAGGGCAGTAACCCGGGTGTTCAGTTTGAACTCTATTCCCTTTTTGGTGTAGTTGTCCAGCAAAACTTTGGAAATATCCGCATCGGTCGCACCGGCAATTTTGGGGAGCATTTCAATGACCGTAACCTTGCTCCCGGCGGAATTGAAATAGGATGCCATCTCCAGACCGATCACACCGCCGCCGACCACGACAAGGTTTTTCGGGAGTTTCTGCAAGTCCAGAATTTCGCGGTTTGTCAAGACAAATCCGCTTTTGATTCCCGCTTCCACGCCGTCAATCGGCGGAATCACCGGTTCGGAGCCCGTCGCAATGATGAGACGCTTGCCTTCGTGTACTTCGTCATTGACCTTCACACGGCGGGCATCCACAATGTGGGCAGTTCCCTCAATGACCTTGACTTTATTTGCCTTCATCAGGGCTTTCACGCCGGACACCAAGGTCTGAACCACCTTATTTTTCCTTGCGATCACTGCCGCATGGTCGAGTGTTGCGCCTTTTGTGGATACGCCATACGCTTCGCCGTGCAACGCGTAATCATAGATTTTTGCACTGTTCAACAGCGTTTTGGAAGGAATACAGCCTTCATTCAAGCATACGCCACCCAAAGCGCGTTGTTCGATTAAAAGCACGGACAATCCCGCATGTCCCGCACGTTCCGCTGCCAGATATCCACCTGGTCCGCCACCGATTACGATAATGTCAAACATTTTTTATTTTCTCCTTATATTTCCACTGAAAAGTATTGTACAGGTTTTTGTTCGCATGACGTTTTGTCATTACAATTTTTCCACCATGCCGTTGACCTTCAACTTGATTGTCTCAATGCTTTCAAGTCCTTCATTGTCAACGACTTTCACCGCAACGGTATAGACCCCGACTTTGAACGTGTGCATGCACTTGCCTGACTTGTCGATGATAATGACGGGTACAAATCCTTTTTCTTCATTATAATCGAAGTCCCAAGCATAAAATTCAATTCCTGCCTCGCTGTGTCCCTCCGCAGAAAATTCGATTTCGCAGTTGCCCTTAACCTCGTAGTTGCGATTGCTAAAAAACGGCGGATCGAGGTAAATCAAATCGACCGACTCGCTCTCCAGCCGCTTCATGATTTCCAAGTTGTCGCCGAGAATGAGCCGGTTGACAGGAGAAGATATTGTACTGGACATCGTAATACTGACGAAAACTATCCTACCATTCTAGCGGATTCAAAAGATTTTACTACTATGGGCTTGAATTTTGCACCCAGTTTTTGTAACCTCTGCTCCGTTACCTTCACTGCTTGCACTGATTGATTGGGATTACAATGGGCGTGAAAGACTTTTTGTGCGGACTCGCAACGGAGAAGCGGAATACAAAAAGCAACCCACTAAATTATCCGGGCTATGCCAGTGCGGCGTGTCATCTCAACGTCCCCGGCTCTTTCGAAATCTTCTGATGCGTGCGGAATCAGCGAAGCAACAGTTCCCGCAAATATTGCCCTGCGTGGCTTAATGAACCGTCGGGTAGGTACAGCCAAAATCCCCTTAAATCATCTGCGGAGTAAACTCCGTTCTTGGGCACATCTTTTTTCTTTGCTTCTTCAGTAATTTCATTACAATAAAGTTCCCAATGAAGAATCAACGGAATGTCTTGAGCGAAGAAAACTGCCATCGAACGATCCCAAAAGTCGATGATTTCCTCTTTTGTTCTTCCCTGTTCAGGTAATCCCACTTCACCGATCATCACTGTCGGTTTCGGAAAATAACCGCTGTGTTTCATAAAGTGCCGAATGAGTTCGATTCCATGCCAGAGGTCAACCGCACTATTCATGCCGTCGTAACAAGACCAAGAAACAAGGTCTGGTGTAATGTTTGGCAATACCCATTGCGTCAATGTTGGCGTTCCCTGTTGCAAGGTCAACACACGATTAACTTCCACCGCATGAATCACTCTACACGCTGGCGACTTGTTGTTCGTAAACCGTTTTCTCGCTTTTTCGACTCCTCTCTGCCGCGCCGCAAACCACCGGGTAAAGTAGTCGATGCGGCGAGGAAGATCGTCCAGCATTTGTTGATTCCATGCGGTTTCATAACTTCCGTTGAATAGCCAGTCCCCTTCCCAATTTTGGAGGACAAAGGTAACAGAACGTTCGGAAAATTGCCTGTAGAGATACTCCGTGAGTTCCTCAAACTGCTCTTCGTACTCGCTAAAATCGTTGTCGGGTGCGCCGAAAGGTCGAATATTATTGAGGTGAGTGATTTCCAGAACGATGGTCGAAAAAGGCAGTTTGAAAACTTCTTTATAATAGGGGTGATTTGCAAGATCAACCAGCCGGGATTGCGGCGACAAGGCACTCCAATCCGAGCCAAAGGAATACGACGCTTTCGTCGAGGCAACATCAAACCAGAGTTTGCAGATATTGCTGCCGAATTCCAGCAGTTTTTTTGCTCCTTCCAGCAGGAACGGCTCGTTGGTCAAATGGTATTTGCCCGCTACGTGAGTTGCTCCCAATTTGTGTTTCAGGTTAGGTGGAATGATCCCTCCTTGAGACGGACGGTGTTTCCCGACCTGTTCCATAATTTTGTCTTTGGGGGTAAGCGGAATGTCTCCGCTGGAAGGCAACTCGGCAACCTGGTTTCCTCTAATATTGGAAGAGTAGGAAAGGAACGCTGTCGCAGCCAAAAATTTGAGGTATTCTCTTCGGTTCATTTGGTTCTCCAAGGATTTCTAATCCACATGTTTCATGCTTCTCGCTTTGCGGTTGCGATTATATCACAAATTTGCATAGAAAATTCTTATTGGACGGGCATGTCCAAGTTTGTTGCACTCCGTCGACAAGTTCTATTTTTCCGTCACTCCCGCACAGGCGGGAGTCTAGAAAAATGCCTCTTTACCAGAATCTATGGGTACATTTTGGTTGTGGTAGCTTTCCGAGAGCGTGAAATAGCGATATTTTCAGGGATTCATCCGATCCATATCTATCATTTTCTGTCAAAGTCAATAAAAATAACATCGTAATCCGCCCACAAACATCGTAACCGTTTTCGCAAACATCGTAAAACATCGTAACAGAAATTCCGGCAATATCTGAGTCAGAAGGAATCGGCGTAAAGAGATTTATTTCAACGCCGCTATCGTTGTCGGATTCGCATCGCCTTCCTTATTTTCCAGTTTTGGGATATAAAAACCCTCGCCTTCAGGCGATTGCGTTGCTATAATGTTCGTTATGGACAATTACCGTCGGACTTCTCATACTAAATTTGACATCAAGTTACATTTTGTG
>Ga0082212_10010298_pt1 | contig 11983 bp, 16 predicted proteins | sample TergutNt197P3_FD_71548 | JGI IMG/M metagenome (GOLD analysis project Ga0082212, IMG submission 71548) | Neocapritermes taracua P3 segment gut microbial communities from Petit-Saut dam, French Guiana - Nt197 P3 | ecosystem: Host-associated > Arthropoda: Insects > Digestive system > Gut ... | reverse complement strand
TCCCGGCCTGATTTGCGCGGTTGAACAGAGGTGCGGCCCGAGGCAGAAATCGTTAAGGCTGCCGAGGCGATAACAGGAAAGAGTTTCCCCGGCCTTTTCCTCAATAAGCTCAACTTTCAGATGTTCGTTTTTGGCGGAAAATTGGGAGATCGCGTCAGCTTTAGGCAGGATTGACGGCTCAAATGCGATCCCCACGGCCGCCAGCTCAGCCATTTTCTTCTCGATCTTTTGCAGATCGTCTTCGGAAAAACTTTCAGTCAGCTCGAAATCGTAATAAAAACCGTCGCTGATGGCGGGCCCTATTCCCAGACGCGTACCAGGGAACATTTCAACAACGGCGGCGGCCATAAGGTGCGACACGCTGTGACGATATATCTCAAGAGCGGACGCGGGATCAACGATCTCGTCTTCTCTCCCATCCGCATATTTTACTTTTAGTGACATATTTTAGCATTGGTAGGCGCGAGCGGATTTGAACCGCTGACCCCTTCCGTGTCAAGGAAGTGCTCTCCCCCTGAGCTACGCGCCTAAAAAAATAAGCATTCAGGCTACTCCAAGTCAGTTGCGCTGTCAATAAAAATCCTTTTGCGACTATCCCCATTTTTTCTGTAAACTTTTTATACTCTTTTGTGGGATGATAACTTTATCTTACGAATTTACCGGCTGGCGTGAACGAAAGGAGAGTGGTCAATGAAATTCAGAATGGTGTTGGTTGTCGCGGCGGTTTTATTTCTTACGTTCAACACTTCTTTCGGCGCGGATGTTCCAAATATCGACGGCAACTGGAAGGGAAAATACAACTCCGGCCAGGGCGGCCCAATGGATATGGATTATGCGTTCAAGGCGTATGGGAGTTTTCTTACGGGAACATCCCTCGGCGGCGCAAATGGGGAACGTATTCCAATTTTGAACGGCAGTATTAAAGGAAAAAAAATTTCATTTACCGTTGTAACCGGCATCATAATTGCCGGCCCTTCACAGGTTACGATACAGCAAATGAAATTTGATTATACAGGCGAGCTTTCCGGCGACAAACTCAAACTAAAATTTATACTTAATAACGACAAAAACAGCAACGGATCGTTTACCGTCAATCGCGTGAAAGATGAAAAAGGTACTTCCAGACACACCATACAGAATTTTGATTATGATGGCGAACGTCAGCGGGCTTTAGAGTTGTATGGCGCAAATGATCTTCTTGGAGCGCGGCCAATTCTTGAGAAAGTGTACGACGCAAAACCTGATGACGCCGAGACGCTTGAAGCGCTCGCCCATGCCACTTTAGCAACCGCCGTACTGGAAAAAGATGCTGGAAAACAAAGGGCTATCCGTCTGCAGGCGCGCGCGATGGCGCAACGCGCCAAAGAATTGGGTAGTAACAGTTCGCTTGTTCAAGTGCTGATTGAACAAATATTACCTGATGGCATGTATCGGCAGCAGGCGTTGGCGCCGCCCGCGCCATCTCCGGCCATGGAGGCATTAATGGCGGGTGAAACCGCATTATTATCAGGCAATATGGAATTGGCGATTGAACATTACGAGCGCGCGGCGCAGCTTGATCCCTCGCTTTACGAAGTGCCGCTTTTTACCGGCGACGCTTACTTTAAAATGGGCAAAATGGATAAGGCTTATGAGTATTACGCCCGCGCGATTGCCATCAATCCGGACCGCGAGACCGCCTGGCGATATTGGGGCGATGTGTTAATGCGCGAAAACAAGCTCGAAGAAGCGAAAGAGAAGCTGATAGAAAGCGTCATAGCCGAGCCATATTCCCGTTTGCCGTGGCAGTTCATCGCAAGCTGGGGTAATACCAGCAAAATTCAACTCGGCGGACACCCGCGCATCGACATACCGGAAAATCCGGAGAGTAATACGAATTCAGCAAGCAAAGACGGATCTTCCGCCTGGCCGATCTACGGCAACAGTCGCGCCGCGTGGCGTACAGCTGACAATAAAAAATTCTTAGAAGCCTTTCCGAATGAAAAGGAATATCGTTGTAGCCTGCTCGAAGAATATACAGCGCTGAGCGCGGCGGCTGAAAGCGTCCTTGCGCAGTTGGAAAAAGGCGGCCTCAATGAAAGCGATCTCAGTGAATCTATCGCCAATCTCCTGAAACTGTATCGGGACGACCTGCTCGAAGCATATATACTTCTGGCGCGGCCCAACGACGGCATCGCGCGCGATTACGTTGAATACAGAAAGAACAATCGCGACAAACTGCGGCGCTACCTGAACGAATACGTCACTGGGATTCGCTATTCAAAGTAAAGTAAACGGCGTTCAAACGCCCTGAAAGGGCGTAGCATAACAGCCCAGGGCAAAGGCGTAACGCGCCGACGCCCTGGGTAAGGAAATAAAAACATACAGCCGCCCTGAAAGGGCAAGGCAATATGGCACAGTGGTTTTATGATCGTTTCCCGTCGTTAACTCCTGCGAAACCTCCGTTGGAACCATCCTCGTCTGGTATGTCTACCAGTTTCGTGTCGTGTTGGCGACACTTGTGTCGTGGATGACTTCGGAATCCGGGTTTAAAGTTTTTTAACATCAATGCTACAAATTTAATTATTTCGAGCAGTTTGTGGTATGCTATCGTTTGATGTGGTTTGATGATGATGAAAAACGAATCCCAACTGCGAAACCGCGACCTTTATCTGAACAGGCTGATCGCGTTTCAGGACACAGATACCGTTAAAATCATTACAGGAATCCGCCGCTGCGGCAAGTCCAGCCTTATGAAGCTGATGGCGCGGCATCTGCGCCAAAACGGTGTTTCGGAAGAGCGAATCATCGAGATCAATTTTGAGTCGATGGAATTTCGCGGGATGAGCGCGGAGACGCTGTATCGGTATGTGAAAGAACGCTTGCCCGCGGGCATGCGCGTCCATCTTTTTCTCGACGAAATACAGCGAATCAATCAATGGCAGGATGCCGTCAATTCTTTCCGCGTCGATTTTGACTGCGATATTTATGTGACCGGATCAAATGCGTATCTGCTTTCCTCTGAGTACGCGACTTATCTGTCAGGGAGAAGTGTGGAAATCAAAATGCTCCCGCTCTCATTCAGCGAGTTCATTGACTTTCATGGCTATACAGTCGGGGAGACCGGAAGTCCGTCCGGCGGAATGCGCAAACGGATATTCGACGCCGGGAACGAAAGCTACGAGCCGGGAGAACTGTTGGAAGCGTACATGAAGTTTGGCGGTATGCCGGGTATCGCCGATGTGGGTTTGGACACGGACAAGGCGCTGACGCTGCTGGACGGAGTGTATTCCACCGTTGTGGTACGCGATATTTTAGAGCGTGAAAAGCGCAGGGGCCGGCGGCAAATCACAGATTCGAACCTGCTGAGAAAGCTCATCATGTTCCTGGCCGACAACATCGGCAATAACACATCGATAACTTCTATCGGCAATACGCTGATTAACGAAAACCTGCTCGACGGCGACAATCGAAAAGGCAAGCCCGCAGTGCAGACCATCCAGGCGTATGTGGGCGCGCTGCTGGAATCCTTTGTGTTTTACGAGATCAAGCGGTTTGACATCAAGGGAAAAGAGTATCTCCGTACACTTGGCAAGTATTACATCGTGGATATCGGCTTGCGCAACTATCTGCTCGGATTTCGTGATATGGATACCGGGCATATCATCGAGAACATCGTCTATTTTGAGCTGCTCCGCCGTGGGTACGATGTGGCGGTCGGAAAGGTCGGCGACAGGGAAGTGGATTTTATCGCCACTAGCGCAAGCGATAAGCGTTATATTCAGGTAACGGAATCCATGAACGATCCTGTTACAAGAGAGCGGGAGCTTGCGCCGCTTCGCAAGATTCGGGACAATTACGAAAAAATTATCATCGCCAATTACTGCGACAATCCTGTTACGCAGGATGGCATCAAGCTGATCAGGTTGACTGATTTTCTGCTGGAGGGTTGGGCAATCATTTCCGCATTCCGTTAGGAATGTATCTTTTGGTAGAAATAGACATCCTAAAAAAACTGCAATCCGTTAGGATTGCAGTTTTCGGCAGGAGTTAAACGGCGTTCAAACGCCCTGAAAGGGCGTAGCATAACAGCCCAGGGCAAAGGCGCAACGCGCCGACGCCCTGGGTAAGGGAATAAAAACATACAGCCGCCCTGTAAGGGCAAGGCAATATGGCACAGTGGTTTATGATCGTTTGTAGCCGTTTAACTCCTGTGAAACATCACCTGGTTTCGTGTCGTGTTGGCGACACTTGTGTTGTGCATGACTTCGGAATCCGGGTTAAAATCCTACAGACCTCGCATACTGTAAAAAGAGTCGATAATTTCATCCGGCAGCGGGTCGTCCCAGCCTTCCGGAAGTTCTATTTTTCCTCTCATACAGCCAGTAGATTGTTCTAATCTTCTTTTCATAGCATAAAATTAGCCCGGACTGGGCTAACATGTCAACCATTCCGTATTGCCGACATGCAAAGTATTTTTTCTTTAGTAACCGGATTTTTAGGTGGTTTTCGCTATTCAAAGGAAAGTACAAGCCGTTTCCCAAAAGTCGCCGCCGCCTTATCGAGCTGGCGTAAAGTCGGCCAGTGCCTTGGATCTTCCAGCCGACTGGCCGAAGGCCACGATGTTTCCAGCGCGCGCGCTATTTCAGACATTGGACGGCTTCCACGTGAAAGCCTCACAAGAACGGCGGCCTGTGTTTTCGCATCGGGCGCGACATAATAAGCATTTTCTATACCCTGAGTGGGTTCCGGGATATCGCATCCTTCTTCGATGCATATATCCAGCATCACTGTAAGCACTTCGGAAGCATTGAACAGGCATTCTTCCAGAGTTTCCCCCTCGGTGAAAATATTTTCAATATCCAGGCATTTCACCAGAAACCCGGACGGTTCCTGCGGCGTTATACTGAATGGGTATCGGATATTCATAGTTTTACTCCTGTCTCCCGTTCTATTTCGGCGATAAGCCCCTTGCCTAAATCTTTGTTGCCATGAACTGGAATCGGGACGCTTTTTCCTTCTTTTTTCACAACATAATGGCTCCCGCGAATACGTACAACAACCCATCCTCCTGCTTGTAGTTTCCGGATTGCTTCTTTTCCATTCATTTAATAATGATATATCATTATTGATACATTTTTCAACATGGAAGATAAAACGAGCTTTTTCTTAAATCACCGTTACAAGAGATGAATAATCCGCCAGTATGGAATCGCCTGTAATAAGACGCATGGGACAGGTGATAGCCTGAGCCAGGAGAATATGATCGAAAGGGTCTTTGTGCAGATTCGGCAGTTTACGATAGGCAGTAATGTAATTTCTGGTTATAGGCAATTCGATAAAATCATATTGATCCACATAAGATTCCAGCAAGGGAATATTTATTGGAAATTTACCGAAACGCATTTTTATTGCAATTTCCCACCATGAAACCACACTGATATAGACTCTCGCGCCGGGCATTGAAAAAAGCTTCCTTGCTGAATCCATTCGTGGCGATCCTTCAAAAAGCCATATTAATGCGTTCGTATCCAATAGCCAGTCATTCATTAAAATCCTCCAGACCTCGCATACTGTAAAAAGAGTCGATAATTTCATACGGCAGCGGGTCGTCCCAGCCTTCCGGAAGTTCTATTTTTCCTCTCATACAGCCAAAGGCTTCGCTGACAGGCTTTTTTAGCGGGGCGGGCAAAAACTCAGGCGAAATAATAACCGCTTCAGGCTTGCCGTACGCGCCAATATAAATTGTTTCGCCCGACACAGCTCGTTTGACAAGTTTTGACAGGTTGGATTTTGCCTCATGAATCGAAATGGCAACCGGTTCTGTTTCAATGGGTACGGAGTATTCCGCCAATGGTTCCATAACGGTAGATTGTTCTAATCTTCTTTTCATAGCATGATATTAGTCCGGACTGGACTAACTTGTCAACCGTAGTTCTTCCCGAATCACCCTGTCGAAGGATTTCGGCTGTTTCAAAGCCGCGCATACCCTCGCGTAAAGCCGCGTTCATCAGCGTCTGATATCCGCGTCCGCCCGCCCTTGCCTTGTACCACGACACAACGTCGTTTTCGACAGGATCAATGATGGGAAATACCAACAGAGCGGTGCGGTTACAGTGAGATCGTGCCGACACCCGCGTAAAACGCCTGTTCCGTTAAATTCGACATCAGACAGGTCAGGCGATAACTCTGTTTTCCGCCAAATAATTTTCAAAAAACCTTTGCAACTACATTGACTTCCGAAATAAAATCAACTTTTCCATGCCCGTCGGTGAATTCACCGACGGGCATGGAACTGACTCTGTTAAAATAATGGACTTTATCGGAAGCAAAAAACCGGAGGCCGGAAAGGAAAATGCAGCTTATTTGTACTATCCGTTACCTAACGGTTCAATTGCAGCGATTTCGGCGGGAGAACTTCACACGATAGCATTGAAAGCTGACGGGAGTCTCTGGGCTTGGGGATGGAATTCTTTCGGACAACTTGGCGACGGCACGAACACCGATAGAAACACTCCAGTACTTATCAACATCGGGGATTGATTCGCCGTCGGGAACGTTATAAACAGTAAGGTATTAAGGAATATCCGCGCCCTTCGTCGGAATCGTGCCGAGGGGCGCAAAGGCGGCCACGACGATCGCGCCATTAAAATTTATTCACCAATGGAGGTTGTTGAAAGCGTTAATATCGTCTATTAATGAATTCCCGAGGTAAATATCCGTCGGAAGAATACCCTCATGGCGATTAATCGCCATGAGGGTACGGAAACGGCTCACCGTATCCACAGAAATTTCACAACATCTTTTTCATCCAAATCGTCGAGTTCATGATGATCGGCTGTGATTACGATTGCGTTGTCAACCAAAGCCTGCGCGACAAGCATGGCATCTGCCAGTGACATTCGATGCTGAACCTTCATTCTGCCTGCTTTTCGCAACAATTCATCAGTAAGCACGTCAGCGACTTTTACAGAGCTTTCATCGACGGCTCTGAGTATCCTTTCAGCAAACGCTTCGCCATTTGCCCTGAAATAGCCGTAATACGCTTCGAGCAAATTGTATTTATTCATCGTTATGGCGCATACGCCGCTTGACGTATCGTTAAGCAAGCCCTCAAAACATCCGCTCCGGGTTCGTCGTTAAAAAAAAGCAACCAATGCGCTTGTGTCAATGACGTATTTTTTCATTCATTGATATCCCTGTTTTCAAGCATCTTTTCTTCACGGCGATCTGTAAACAGCTTTTCGGTTGTAAATTTGCTGCCCTTTGCTATTCCCCTGAGCGTGCTAACTTCACACAAAGGCGTAAGGCGGATAACGCCGTCCGATTCCTGAAGCCTGACTTTTTCCGTCGGAATCATCCGGAACAGCGTTTCGTGCAACGTATTTTTATTCAATACCATTTCAGTCATTGGCCTTATTCCTTTCTTATACAGGCGTAAATGCATTATACGTTAATACGGTGCGAGTACGGCGAGATCGTGCCGACACCCGCGTAAAACGCCTGTTCCGTTAAATTCGACATTATGCCATCATGCAGGTCAGGCGATAGCTTTGCCTTGCCGCCAAATTATTTTCAAAAAACCTTTGCAAATATATTGACTTCCGAAATAAAATCAACTTTTCCATGCCCGTCTGTAAATTCACCGACGGTCATGGAACTGACTCTGTTGATATAATGTGTATTATCGGAAGTGGTGTACTGAAGGCCGGAATGGAAAATGAAGCTTATTTCTCCTATCCGTAAAAATGCAGGTTATTCGTCCTATCCGTTCTATCAGGTAAGGACAAATAATTATTAGAACTGGAATTTGTAGTTGGATTTGTATGTCGAGCCACATCGGAAATTTTAAATACGCGAGAATGGCATTCATAATAATAATCATAGACTGCTCTCTATGGTACCTGTTTATACGTGAACGTTTAGCGCAGGAACAGATTCCAAAGCATGAGCACTACGTTCTGGAGCAATTAAAAGGCGAAATTCCGGCCCCTCGTGGCAATATCTATGACAGCCACATGGATGTACTCGCGGCAAACACAACACTCAGTACGGTGATTGCCGAACCGTACCGCATTGAAGATATTCCTGGAACCGTTAAAAAACTGGCTTCGGTTCTTGGCATTGACCGCGGGACACTTCAGGCGCGAATGGAAATGCCTGAACGAAAATACTTCCTGGTGGTGCAGCACCGGATTGATGAAACCATGGAAAAAGCCGTTGCCGACCTGAATCTTGACGGTGTTTATTTTGCTGATGAAAGCGCGCGCTCCTATCCCAATAACGACTTGGCCTGTCATGTGTTGGGGTTTGTAAACATGAACGGCGACGGCGGAGCAGGCATCGAACAGGAATACGACGGCTATCTGAAAGGAAAACCCGGTAGCTATTTTTCTGCACGGGATGGAATAAAAACTTCCAGAATCTACCAGGCGCAAACAGATGAACCGCCGGTTCCTGGAAACTCATTGGTACTCAGTATCGACAAGTCGATTCAATACATAATCGATCGTGAACTGGCCGCCAGCGTGAAAAACGCCGAAGCACACGCCGGAACCGCCGTCGTCATGGAATCTGGCACGGGGCGCATTCTTGCAATGTCCAATTACCCGCGCTTTGACGGCAATAGGTACAACGAATATAAATCGGAATATTGGTATAACCGCGCCGTGACGGACGTCTTCGAACCGGGATCCATTTTCATGGTTGCCGTGGCGGCCGCCGCCCTGAATGAAAGGCTGGCATGGCCGGACGAAATGATAGACTGCCAAAACGGCACGATTACCATCGGCGGTCACGTATTTCGCGACCACACCAAGTATGGACTTATAAGCTTTAAAAAAATCCTGGCCGTTTCATCTAATGTAGGCGCGGCAAAACTCGGCCTCAGGCTTGGACAGGAGAGGCTGTACGAGTACATCCGCGCGTTCGGCTTCGGCGCGCCGACGGGAAGCGACCTGCCGCGGGAAGAGGACGGCATTGTGCGCCACTGGAGCAAATGGTCCGGTCTTTCTATAGGTGCCATTTCTTTCGGGCATGAAGTCGGCGTAACGTCCATGCAGATTCTTACCGCCGTCAACTCCATCGCCAACGGCGGTTTCCGCGTGCGCCCTTCGATCGTCGACCGGATTATCGACAGCGAAGGAAACCTAGTAAAGAAAAATACGCCCGAAAAAGTGAGGATACTGGATGAAAAAACGGCATTGGAAGTAACCGAAGCGTTGAAAGAAGTCGTTTTGCCTGGAGGCACCGCGCAGCGCGCCGCCCTTAACGGATACGTCGCCGCAGGAAAAACCGGAACCGCGCAGAAAATCGTAAAAGATCCCGTTACCGGGAAAAACCGATATTCCGACAGCAAATACGTGTCTTCTTTCATTGGCTTTGCGCCGCTGCCGAACCCACAAATTACCGTTCTCGTCCTGCTCGACGAGCCGGGCAACGGCTATTACCCCGGCGAAGTCAGTGCGCCCATATTTCAGAAAATTGCGCAAGAAGCCCTTGTGAAGCTGAAAATTCCACCCGATCCCACACTTACACCGTCCCGGCATGAATCGAAACAGTCGTTTGCAGTTAATAACGACGTGGGCTTTTTATCCGACGCCGCTTTGAATGAATACTCAGCGAAAATAGTTGCAATAAAAATGGATAATATAATAGGAATAATTGTTGGAGTAATAGGAATAATTGTTGGAGTAATTGGGATATTATTCACAAAAAGGTCGTTGAAGAAGAAAAAAATATCTTTTTTAATTGAAAATAGTACGATTTTTGATAAAAAGAATATGGTAGATAAATTACAAGTGATATATGATAATAAATCGTTATTAGGTTTTTCTAGTACTAAAATATTAATTGTTAATAATGGACAAGAATCAATAGGAGCAAGCGATATATCAAAAAGCGAACCTATTAGAATAAAAGTACCTAGTAATTATGAAATTTTAAATGCCAACGTACAATATTCTTCTGGCAGTAATACGGTTATAATCAATAAAATTAATTCCGAAGAATTTGCAATAGAATTTGAATTTTTAAACCCAAAGGAAGGAATAATAGTAAGTTTTTTACATAATGGAACCCCATTCCATGAAATTAAATTACTAGGTCGGATAAAGGGGATTAATAAATTTGAAGATTTAAGTCTTGATAATAAAGCAATGACATATTTAACAGCATTAATAGGAGGCATTGTTGGGGTATTTCCTGTGTTTTTTTATAATTTATTTGTTGTTCATTCTGATTCAGAACTCTTTTATCTTTATGTATGTGCTCCATTTCTAGTTATGCTATTTGCAATGGGAATAATATATTTGTTTCGGAGAAGAAAATTAACACGACCAAACTACATAGATAATTTGAAAAAAATAATGAGGCGTGAAAACTACACCAAACGAGATGTTTTGCGAGATAGCGACTGTACGTCCTCAAGAAATAATATCGACGAATAACGTAAGAATCGTTACGGATACGGATAGGAAGCATAACCTAGGGCTGATTTAAAAATGTCACTTGTAAGTCCTACCCGTAATATTGATATTGTTGATGGAGATATATATGGGTTGCTCTACATTCTTATTATGTGAAAAAGAGGAGGTAATAAGAAATGGTGAAAAATAAATTAATAAGATTCTTTAAGAAAAAAACAAATTATGTACAACTTTTCACAATTGTCGTTAATACGGTGCGAGTACGGCGAGATCGAACCAATACCCGAGTAAAATGCCTGTTTCGTTAAATCCGACATCAGACAGGTCAAGCGACAACTCTGTTTTCCGCCAAATAATTTTCAAAAAACCTTTGCAATTATATTGCCTTCCGAAATAAAATGAACTTTTCCATGCCCGTCGGTAAATTCACCGACGGGCATGGAAAAGACTCTTTTGACATAATATGTATCATCGGAAGTGGTGTACTGGAGGCCGGAATGGAAAATGCAGCTTATTTCTCCTATCCGTTTGCTCATATCGTTGCGGCCATGTCCTTACATACCAGTTCATCAACGATCTGGGCGAGGCTTCTGTGATCCACTGCCGCTTTGGTTAAAAGATACGTAACAGTCAAATTTGAAAATCCCAAAAGACGCATTTCCCGTCGACTAAGGAAACCAGTACCATTCGGTCCTAATTTCGGGACAGTGCGGGTAAGTTCTTCGTCAAGAGCATCATACTCTTCATCGGTCATGTCAATATATTCCGCCATCGTCTTCTCCTGTTATCTCAGTTGGTTAATTATGCCATCCCGGCTACCCATGGCGTGAAAGACCTTTATTGTATCATCGTCAATTGGGTTATAAAAAACTTCAATTGGATTCCCCGCCCGGTTGAAGCCAATGAAAACATATTTGTTTTTATACCCTTCAAGCGTACCTTCATAGATTATAGTTGCATAGGCATGATAAATGTCTTCCTGTGTAACCCCGTGCTTGAAAGCCGATGGTACGAAAACAATTTCCAGAGCCATACCTTAAGTGTAGCGCGAAAGGCACCAGGAAACAACGAGTATCTGGAATTGCACCTTTTCTTTACATGCGCTATAAAAGCCGCATGATTCAACGGACGATCGAAAAACGGTTATCGGAGCTTTTAGCCTACTATCCTGTTATTGTACTGACAGGGCCGCGCCAGTCTGGCAAGACTACGTTGCTTAAGAGCATGTTCCCCGACAGGGAGCATTTCAACCTTGAAAACCCTTCAACATTGGATTTTATAAAGACGGACCCGACCTCATTTTTGCAGAACCATGGAACAAACATCATAATTGATGAAGCGCAAAGATTTCCAGTTAATACGGTGCGAGTACGGCGAGATCGTGCCGACACCCGCGTAAAATGCCTGTTCCGTTAAATTCGATATCAGACAGGTCAAGCGATAGCTTTGTTTTACCGCCAAATTATTTTCAAAAACCTTTGCAAATATGTTGAATTCCGTAATAAAATCAATTTTTCCGAGTTGGTTGCGTCTTTCGTGTCGTTTTCGGAACGGAAATCAGTTGACATAATGGGTAT
>Ga0082212_10010297_pt1 | contig 11984 bp, 8 predicted proteins | sample TergutNt197P3_FD_71548 | JGI IMG/M metagenome (GOLD analysis project Ga0082212, IMG submission 71548) | Neocapritermes taracua P3 segment gut microbial communities from Petit-Saut dam, French Guiana - Nt197 P3 | ecosystem: Host-associated > Arthropoda: Insects > Digestive system > Gut ... | reverse complement strand
ACAACGCCGATAAACGCCGCTTTTTGCACGTTGACGTCGTTTGTGTCGCTGAACGTGCTGCGCCCTGTGATTTCGCCCTTTACGTTCTCATACAACGCAACGGCGAGGGAGCAAAACTCAGCGCGGGTCGTGGGTTGGTTGTAGTTTGACCGTAAGCGCGGATGGACGATCTCCGCCACAATCCCGGCGCGTACCGCATCCGCTGCCCACGACGAGGGCTGGTCCGTAGCAGGTGTTGTTGGCGTTGTTGGCGTGGTGGGCGTTGCCGGTGTTGCAGGGGCCGGCGTCTGCCCATCAAACTTTAGAATATAAACGGTGTTACCCTGCAATGCGGTAGCATAGCCATCATTTACAGCGCTGATATCATCATATTCATAGGGGATTATAACATTACCATTAACATCGATAAGACCGTATTTATAATCAAAACTCCCGGGAGGGCGGCTTCGCATAACGAACAATCCATCCGAGAAAACGCTCCCATCCAAAATGTCTTTATCATAAATGCCATATTGATAGGCGCCATATTGAAGCACCATTTTACCTGTTCTGTCAATAAAACCGAGTTCTTCGCCGCTTACGTCGCCCCAATCATTTCTTGTATACTTCTTAACATTTGCATACCCATGGCTAAAATTGCCTATCTCGTTATATGTTCCAAGTGGAATTACAATCCTGCCGGTATTGTCGATTACGCCGGAATCGTACTCCAAACTCTGATTCACAATCGTTTTATTGCTTACAACAGCAGTCCCGTCTGAAGTAAACCAAGTAATCTCATCATACATATATGGAACGATGAGTCGTCCGTTTTTGTCTATGACTCCGTACTTTTCACCATTGCTGACGGGAGCGGCCCCTCCGACGAAACTTCCTGCAGAGGAATACTCAAATGGAATGACTGTATTACCGGATTTGTCAATGAATCCCCACTTTCTTGTTGCCGGATCTGAAACAGCAGCCAACCCATCCATAAAGCTATTTTCCGCCCCATATTTACATGGGATTACAAGATCGCCTGTCGTATCAATGAACCCCCATCTGCCGTCAATCCTCACAGCAGCAAGCCCCTCGCTGAAACCACTCGTAAATTCGTACCCCCTGTAAACTTCTGCGCCTGTTTTATCTATGAAATGTGTACCATAGGCAGCAAAACCTTCTCTGAACGAAGACGATCCCAAGCGTTCTTTCATCGGAATTACGAGCTTGCCAGTTTGATCAATAAAACCATAAGAACCGAAAGCTCCTCCCGGTGTAACATATTCCATAACTCCGACACAGGCCAAGCCCTCTGAAAATCGACTATTGCTATTGTAACTACCCACAACGCCTAAACGAGTGATTGTTAGGCCATTGCTTTGGTAGATAACTTCCTCCGCCGCTAATACAGGCGAGGCATATCCTGTGAGCAGCCCAAGGCAAAGCGCCGCGCACAGTGCGAAAGATAGAATGAGTTTTTTCATTTTGAGTTGCTCCTTTTATGCAACAGTTTTTCCATACGTTGTCAGCATTTTGCCGTTTTTCTTGTGATTTCGTAATTCAAAACTTTTACGAAGATGCTCGTGGAGAATCGGCTTTTATCACTTCACCGCCTCAAACAATCGCATGATCGTGACTATACTCTGCTCCCTTGTATACGGGTCTTTCGGCGCGAAGCGGTTATCGCCGACGCCGCCCATAATACCTGCTGCCTGCGCTTGCCCCACGGCTTCGAGCGCCCATGAGGATATCGCTGAATTGTCGGCAAAGGCCGCCGCCTGTTTCGGGAATGGTTTTCCGACAGCTTCTGCCAGGCGGGCGAGCATAGCCGCCGCCTGTTCACGCGTCAGTTGGGCGTTTGGGTCAAACCGGTTGTTTCCTACGCCGCCTACAACGCCGATAAACGCCGCTTTTTGCACGTTGACGTCGTTTGTGTCGCTGAACGTGCTGCGCCCTGTGATTTCGCCTTTTACGTTCTCATACAACGCAACGGCGAGGGAGCAAAACTCAGCGCGTGTCGCAGGTTGGTTGTAGTTTGACCGTAAGCTCGGATGGACGATCTCCGCCACAATCCCGGCGCGTACCGCATCTACCGCCCATGAGGAGGGCTGGTCGTTTGCGGGCGTTGTTGGAATAAAAGATGTATTCTCAGTCAGCAATATCATGTTTGGCGTGAAAGTATATCCCATATAATACAATTTTAATGTACCATTACCATTTTGAGCGACTTCAAATCTATTAAACGAATGATAATATACTGTTCCGGCTAAGGTGAAAGTATTTGAAGCAAGCCACTGGTTTTCGGATTTCGTCTGTGGATTTACCGTGTTTGGATTTATGTCCATATCTTCGCCGCCCCAAGTCAGGACGCGACCATCTTTAGTGACAACATGAGTCAGATTGTATTCAGGGATTACTCTGGCAACACCGTCAATCACTTTTGTTGGCTGTGTAATCACATGGGAGACAGCACCTCCCATAATACTGCCGGGAGCGCCTACTGATCTGCGATAGTTAGGCGAATTGTTGCCTATACCTGTCTCTCCATACTTTGTGTTACCCCATGCCCACAATGCGCCATCGTTTGTAATGGCAAAATATGTAGCGTTTGTAGGACCTGCTCGTGATGTTAAACAAGAAACATTATCAAGCAACTTTTTAGTTTCCAAGGCATTCCCTGTTCCCCAAAAGAATCCCCACAAAGATGCGTCATTTTTTATATAACACATATTCGCTGCGCTATGGACATTATCGTCAATTTTTGTCGGCGATTGTGTTTGTGTAAAAAAACCCATTGAATCTGTTACGACTTCTGTAAGATAAAGCGCTCTGTTATTATCGATGTACAAAAAGCTTATGCCCCCAGCCCAAGGGACTAGACTTGCCACATTTTTGATGTCGAGTTCCGTAAAAAACCACGCAGGATTGTTACGGGCGTGATACCTGTAAACGCTTATTTCATCTTTTGTATTCAGTATAAGGACACCTCCGAGAAACGCGACAACCTCTTTGACCCCGTCCATTATTTTTTTGCTAGACGCGGCTTCAGGCGTTCCATCATAGTCTTCGCTTGGAAAAACAAACTCCCATAGCTCGTTTTTATTGTTTACCACGAATGCGCGGTTATTATGCCAAGCAATATTGTTTTTCCCAAACTCATCCCAGGTTGATAAAAATTCTGCGGCGTAAGCAGGCGCAGCATATCCTGTGAGCAGCCCAATACATAGCGCTGCGCACAGCGCGAATGATAAAATACGTTTTTTCATTTTGATTTTTCCTCCTATATTGCAACAGTTTTTCCATACGTTGTCAGCATTTTAGCCGTTTTTCTTGCCCATATCAATATGTGCTTGCAACTGTGCCTTGAATATAATAATATATCTTTCGAAGGGAGCGTTTCAAATGTCATTATTCGGGGAACACCTTAGAGCCTTGATCGACCACAACGAGGTCAATATATATGGGCTTGCCAAGTCCTCCGGGCTTGAGCGGACAGCCATACACAAAATAATAACAGGCGGGAGGATCCCGTCTGACGAGTATGTCAATAAACTTGCGGACGCCATGCCGCTATCGCCGGAAGAGCGGCATGGTCTGTTGGAGAGCTTCAACATCAGCAAAATAGGCGAGTTCAGGCACAACCAGCGGCTTCAGGTCAAAAGAATCATAGAATCAATCGCGTTCATTGAAAAAGAATCCGGCACAAGCTGCGGCAGCGTTGCAACAAGCAGGCCGCCTTTTGTGAACGCGAATAGGACCGCTATTGGGCAATTTGCTGTGAACAGCCTTGTAAAAAGCGTGATCGAAGACGCCGTATCATTAGATGGCGCGGGGGGCGTCGACTTCATAGTCCCTGAAAGCTACCAATATTTTTACCACGAGCTGCTTATTGGCTATCTTGAGCACCCGTCATTTCTGATACGGCACATCGTGCCTTTCTCAAAGAAAAAGGATTTTCTGAACGACACAAATATCAACCTGAGCATTCTGTCTCATGTGCTGCCTTTCGCGTTTGCGCCGGGAAGCGGGTATTCCCCCTACTATCATTACCGCGAGGCCCACGACGCGGAACTAACGCAGGCAATGCCGTACTTCATCATAACGTCCTCGAAAAAGCTTGTCCTTCTGAGCGGTGACTTCAACAGGGCCGCGCTGATATGCGACAGCGACATAGTTGAGATGTATTGCGAAAGGTTCGCCTCTATACTGGAGCGTTCGGAGCCACTGATTCGTCATATTGGCTCTACTGTTGAGTTCCTTGATTACTGCTTGGGCATCGAAAAGGAACTGACAGAGCATTCATATTGGATTGAACCGGAGCCTTGCATTGCCCCTCTTGTAACTGACGAGATGATTGAAGCCCAAGTCAGACAGGATATACCCGGCAGGGAAGAATTCGTAAATCTTGCGTGCAGGCATTTCGGAGCCTTGCGCGAAAACCGGAACCGGATAATCAATGTTTGTACCACAGAAGGCCTTTACCGCGTGATAAACACCGGTTACATCTACAATGCGCCGAAAGCGATAATGCACCCGCTTAGCAGCGATTCTGTCCTGGAACTGCTCCATACGTTGCTGGCGAGAATATCCGAGGGAAAAGTCACGCTCTTATTCACCGATCCGTCAAAGATTACGATGCCGCAGAACACCCTTGTGAACATCAACAAGAAAACCGGAATCATCTTTGTGCTGCACGACAATGAAGGCCAGGATTTTCGCGCAGTCAGCCTATCAGAGGAAAGCATCATCGAAGCATTCGCGGACTTCGCGGACAGCATCGAGAGCAGCGGGCTTGTCTACGGCGAGAGCGAATCATTAGCGGCATTGAAAAGCATAATAAGCGATATATAGCGATTTGAGCTTTTTGAAAACCGGCTATTGCTGACAATAGACATCGGCGACTGATATTAATAGTTGAAAAACGCTTTCCATATGCTATAATCTCCCTATGGCAATCAAAGGAGAATAAGTTTGAATGAATTCAAACTTATTCGAAATGTGCGAGCGGCTCCCGCTTGCGCGAAACCGCCGCTCATGCACACATTTTTATGACCATTTATATTTATGGTCTTGTGTTAATAAGCGTAGCGAAAGGAATGGTCATAAAAATGGGCAAAATAGTAGCTGTAGCGAATCAGAAAGGCGGGGTCGGCAAAACGACGACCTGCGTCAACCTTTGCGCCGCGCTGGCGGAGCGAAAAGTTAAAGTCCTGCTCTGCGATATGGACCCGCAAAGCAACGCGACGTCAGGGCTGGGGCTTGATAAAAACAAAGACGGTTCAAACATATATAATGTACTGATAGACGGCGTCGACGCGACCGAAGCAATAGTCAAGACGCCATACGGCGACGTCCTGCCGTCGAACAAAATACTGTCCGGCGCCGGCATAGAGCTTGTGGCGATGCCCTCGCGCGAATTTGTCCTTAAAAACACGCTTGAGAGCGTGCGGGATAAATATGAATATATCCTAGTCGACTGCCCGCCGTCTCTGGAGCTGCTGACGCTGAATTCGTTGTGTGCGGCGGATACGGTGCTGATTCCCGTGCAATGCGAGTATTTCGCGCTCGAGGGGCTGTCAGACCTTATGTCCACCATCCGCACTATCAAAAAGCTATTGAACCCGGCTCTGGAAATCGAGGGCGTGCTGCTCACGATGTATGACGCGCGGACAAACTTCTCAGCCCAGGTAGCGGCGGAGATAAAAAAATTCTTCAAACATAAAGTATACAATGTCTCTATACCGCGAAGCGTCCGGCTGGCGGAGGCGCCGAGCCATGGAAAGCCTGTCATGGAATATGACAGGGCTTCGCGCGGGGCGATAGCGTATGTAGAGCTGGCTAAAGAATTTGTAAAAAGAGGGTAATAAAAAACAGGCATAGTGGTCGCAGCCGGTTGTCGCAGGAGTCAAGGCGCACGCGCGCCACAGTAAGATGATAGATGGTAGAGGATAGAGCATATGAAGCAAAAAGGGTTAGGGACAGGGCTCGGCGCGCTGCTTGGGGAAGCGGCGAACTACACGTCGCCTACAGATTTCGAATACTTGCCGCTCCAGCGCATCGAACCGCGCCAGGAACAGCCGCGCACCCTGTTTGAGCAGGGGAGGATAGACGAGCTCGCGGATTCGATCCGCGAACACGGCGTCCTGTCGCCGCTTATGGTACGGAGCGTAGAGGGCGGCTATTATCAAATTATCGCGGGTGAACGAAGATGGCGGGCGGCGCGGGCCGCAGGCCTTGAAGAAGTGCCGGTGCGCGTCGTCATAGCCGATGACAAGAGGGCGCTTGAGCTTGCGATGGTCGAAAACCTGCAACGCGAGGATCTGAGCCCGATCGAAGAAGCGCGCGGGTATAGGGCGCTCATGGAAGAATTCAGTATGACGCAAGAGGAAGTCGCGCAAAGGGTCAGCAGGTCGAGGCCGTCGGTGGCGAACGCGCTGCGTCTGCTCTCTTTACCCGCTGAATTGATGGAGCTTGTCTTGCGCGGCGAGCTTTCGGCCGGGAGCGCCAGGGCGCTGCTCGCGCTCAGAAGCGACGAAATGATGCGTTCGGCGGCGCGGACAGCGGTCAACAACGGAATGAGCGTCCGTGAAGTCGAGGCGCTGGTCAGAAAACTGGATCGTGAGAAGCCAAGGCGATCCAAACAGCGCGGCGCGGAAGTGGACTACATCCAGGAGGCGCAAAACCAGTTGACAGCGGCGCTAGGGCGGCGAGTTACGATAAGGCAGGGCAGAGGCAAGGGCAAAATCGAGATAGAGTATTACGACCAGGATGATTTCAACGCATTATTCGACGCGCTTACTGACGGATACGAGCAGGAAGCCTGATAGGCTTCAAATAATAAATAGTAATTAAGAAATAATAATGCAGAATGTAGAAAGACGGGGAGCCGATTGACCCGGTTTACGCATTTTGCAAAGGGGTATTTTACATGATCGATATAAAATTAATACGCGAGACGCCAGACGTTATTAAAAAGCTGCTTCTGAAGAAAGGGGCGGACGCCGGAGCGGAAATCGACCGCATAGTCGAGCTAGACTCGCGGCGCCGCGCTCTAATAGCCGCGAACGAGGCGGACAAAGCCGAGCAGAACAAGGTTTCGAAGCAAATACCGCAGATAAAAAAAGACGGCGGCGATACGACGGAAATATTCGCGCTGATGAACGCGCTTAAAGAGAAAATACGTGAAGCCGATACTGAGCTGCGCGTCGTCGAAGAAGAGCTTAACGAACTTATGCTAGGGCTTCCGAACCCACCTGACGACGACCTTTCGCCCGGCGGTAAAGAAAACAACGAGCCGCTGAGGTACTACGGGGAGCCGCATGTTTTTGATTTCGAGCCAAAAAACCATATGGAGCTCTGCGTGGACCTGGGGCTCATTGACTATACGCGCGGGACAAAACTCGCGGGCAGCGGGTTTTGGATATACAAAGGGCCGGGCGCGAGGCTGGAATGGGCGCTGTTGAATTATTTCATAGATACTCATATCGCGGACGGATATGAGTTGCTGCTGGTGCCGCACATGCTGGAATACCAATGCGGATTGACGGCGGGGCAATTCCCGAAATTCGCGGACGAAGTGTACAAGATCGCAAATCCCACGGACGATAGGATACACTACATGCTGCCTACGGCGGAAGCCGCGCTTGTTTCACTCCATCGGGACGAGATACTGGCGGAGGCCGAATTGCCGAAAAAGTACATATCATACACGCCGTGTTTCCGGCGCGAAGCCGGTACATACGGCTCAGATGAGCGCGGCATGGTGCGCGGGCATCAGTTCAATAAAGTCGAGATGGTGCAGTTCACGACGCCCGAAGGTTCCGACGCAGCGTTTGAAGAACTGGTCGGCAAAGCCGAGGCGCTTGTCTCCGGTCTGGGCTTCCACTTCAGGACGGTCAAGCTCGCGGCCGGGGACTGCTCCGCTTCTATGGCGCGCACATATGATATCGAAATACAGATACCGTCGATGGATGGTTATAAAGAGGTCTCGTCCGTTTCAAACGCGCGGTGTTACCAGGCGCGGCGCGGCGCTATGAGGTTCAAGCGCGCGGAGTCGGGCAAGATCGAATTCATGCACACGCTGAACGGTTCAGGGCTTGCGACGTCAAGGATACTCCCGGCGCTTGTTGAGCAAAACCAGCAAAAAGACGGCAGTATCACAGTCCCTGAAGTCTTGCGGAAATACCTCGGCGGGCTGGAAACGATAAGCCCCGCATAGAATGGACGGACTCATCGGTAGACGAGTATTAATAAAAATTCTTGGGGGAATGGCAGCAAATGAGCGAGAATACCGGCATGGTAAAAACGAACGAGGAGCTTAAGAAAATGAAGAAATTCTTTGCTGAATTCAAAGCGTTCGCAGTAAAAGGTAACATGATCGACATGGCCGTCGGTATAATCGTCGGCGGCGCGTTCACCGCCGTGATAACCGCGATAGTAACGAACATCATAACTCCGCTGATCGGCATACTCATAGGCGTCGACTTCAAGAACTGGGAAGTAGCGCTGCCGAGGCTTTATGGCAGCGCCGAGCCGGGGACGCTTGGAATCGGGCTGTTTTTAAATAGTATAATCAGCTTTATCATCATTGCGTTCACTGTGTTCGTATTTGTAAAAGCACTAAATAGATTTCGCAGCAAAAAGGCTGCGGAAGCGCCGCCGGAACCGACGAAACAGGAGCTTTTGCTCATGGAAATACGCGATATCTTGAAAGAACAGAAAGATTCAGGTGCGTAAGCATAAACTAGCGATTGTTGATCGCCAGATGAAGCAGGGATTTGAAAGTAAAAACTAACGAAATCGAAGCTGTTGTAACGCGCGGCGCGGAGGAACTTGGTATAGAACTTCCGCGCGGGGCGGGCGCGTCGTTTGGGACGTATTACGATTTTCTTGAGCAGCGCGGAGAGTACGTCAACCTCACCGCTATATCCGGCGAGGAAGACGTCGCGCGGCTGCACTTTCTCGATTCGCTGGCGCTGCTCAATGTGTATGAGTTTCATAATAAGCGGGTGATCGACGTTGGCAGCGGCGCGGGATTTCCCGGCGTCCCGATAAAACTTGCCGAACCATCAACTGACTTGGCGTTGCTTGACGCCACAGGAAAAAGAGTAGAATTCTTGTCGGAGCTTTGCACGTTGTTGGGAATAAACGCAACATGCATACACGCCAGAGCGGAGGAGCTAGCGCGCGAGGCGGATATGCGCGAGAGTTACGACGTCGCGACGTCGCGTGGCGTTGCACGGCTGAACGTGTTGTGCGAATTATGTTTGCCGTTTGTCCGGGTCGGAGGGGTATTCATCGCCATGAAAGGCGTGGATTCACAAGAGGAGCTAGCAGAGGCGCAGTATGCTATCGAGGAGCTAGGCGCGAAGCCGGAACGCTGCGAGGACTATGAAATACCGGGCGCTGATATAGTTCATCGCGCCGTACTGATCCGAAAAACGTCAAAAACTCCGGAGAAATACCCGCGGCGCTTCGCGAGGATACAAAGGAATCCGCTTTAAATTGTTTCACGTGAAACAATATATAGATGTACACGGTAGGATAAAAACGAAAAAACCACAACCAATTGTTTCACGTGAAACAATTGAGATTTTGCGGACAACGCCTTAGTAAATTCGGCCGTGAGCAGAAAGTTTGGGTTGTATTATGAAAAGACTAATATTAATAACACTTGCCTTAGTCTGGGTTTTGGCGGCTGTCGGCCCTTTCGCTGCGCGGGCTGACGTGATAAATCCGCCGTCAACCGATGAATTCCTCGAGCGGAATAAGAATAAGTGCGAATTATTGTGCAGGAGTTTTTTAGCTAATGGCGAAGATGGGTCAATAAAACTGATGAAAGAGCCGGGGAGCAAGACGGTGAAAAACACGGTCAATAATGAGATACTGGTTTTCATACAGTATACGTACAACCACCGTGGAACTTATTGGGGCTATGCTAATTCTGAAAATAACGCTAAAACCGGCTGGGTGCCAATGAACCAGCTTTTGCTGAGGTATGATCACATTTCGTTTCAGGAAGACCACAGTGATGAAATCTACATTTATGAGGAAACAATTAACTACAGCGGCGACGTTGTAATCTGGACATGGCCCGGCTCCGGCGTGATTGACGATATATACCACGATGCGGACTGGCAGCCTTATAGATATTATCGGCCAATCGAGGCGTATAAGGACAACGAGGGGCGAGAATGGATCAGGCGCTGGTATGCGGACGGCACAAGCGCTTGGTTCTGTCTGAGCGACCCGACGAATGAAGAAATTGCCAAATTCAACCCGGCTGCGGAACCTGCTCCGTGGCAGCCCGGGGGTAGTAGCGCAGAGCAAACAGGCGGAGCGTCGCAAAGCGAGGGACACACGGCCTCCAATTCGTCGAGCGGACAGTCGAATCGGTTTCCCGGAGGAGGAAACACAGAGCAGAAAAGCAGGCTGCCGCTGCCGGTTCTGCCGATTATTATGGTAGCGGTTATTGTTATCGGTACCGCTGTGTTGATACGCGTATTTATGAAAAATGCTAAACATAAGCAGTAACACTCCTACAAAAAGGAGCCTTTTATGCTGTCACTGACCAAATCGCTTCTCGACGAACCCGACTTCAAACGGCTGATCGCCGGAATCGACGCCGGAGCCTGCCCTGCCGTCGTTTCCGGTCTTTCGGAGATCCACCGCGCACATGCCGCCGCCGCTGTGAGGACGGCGACTATGCGCCCCGTCGCCGTCATTTGCGCAGATGAGGACGAAGCGGCGCGTCTTGCGCAAGATATCGCGTCGCTGACAATGGAGCAGGCGTTGACGATAGGTATGCGGGAGTTTACGTTCCACAGCGCGGAGGTCGTTTCAAGGCAGCTTGAGCAGCGGAGGATCACGACGCTGAACGCCCTGGCGGAGCACAAAGCGCCAATAGTCATAATGACGGTTAGCGGAGCTCTGCAGCGGACGATCCCTAAGAAACAATTAAAAGAAGCGGCGTTCATGCTTAAACTCGGCGGCGTGCACGATATCAACGAAATCGCGGAAAAGCTTATGCTGTGCGGCTACAGCAGGAGCGAACAGGTCGAGGGCCCGGGGCAATTCGCCCTCCGCGGCGGCATCCTCGACTTCTTCTCCCCCGCCCATGACGAGCCTGTGCGATGCGAGTTTTTTGGCGATGAAATCGATTCGATGGGCTTCTTCGACGTCTCGTCCCAGCGCCGGACTGAAAAGCTCGACGCCGCGACTATCACTCCGGTCGCGGAAACTTTACCGACGTTCTACAATAGCGCAAACGGAGCCGGGGCTGACGGGCTGGCAAATGAGTTGAGAGAACACATATCGCGCCTTGAAAAACGGCGGACGACCAAACCGGCGCTTTTAAGCAACATAGACGCCGACGCAGAACGGCTCACAGAGCGAAGGAGCTTCCCCGCCGCAGACAGGTATATGGAGCTTATATACCCGATGGCGACAGCGCTTGATTACCTCCATGAGGATACTGTGGTTTTGATTTTTGAACCTCTGCGGGTCAAAGAAAAAGCTGATGGATTTCTGAAGCTGCTTGCGGAGGACAGCCTGACGCTGCTTGAATCCGGGATTCTTGACAGCAGTTTTGTCAGGTTCTCGGAGGACTGGGAAGGGCTTATATATCGTATAGGCTCGTTCCCGGTCATTTTCGCCGATAGCTTTACAGGCAGTTCGTACCCGCTGCGCCCGAGGTCGCTACAGAGCATAAGCGCGAAACGACTACCATCTTACGGCGGCAGCATGGAGACCGCCGCTTCGGACATAGAATACTACAATAAATCCGGCTTTAAAACAGTGATTTTCAGCATAGATAAACGCCGTGCCGGGGCGCTCAAGGAGTTTCTCGAAGAGCGCGGGATACACGCGGCGCTCGACTATGAGCTTCAGGAATTGCCAAATAACGGGAATTGCGTCATTTCCATTGGCGAACTGTCGGCGGGGATGGAGTACCCCGGAATAAAACTCGCTGTCATAACAGAAGGGCAGATCATAGCCCAGCCAGT
>Ga0082212_10010296_pt1 | contig 11984 bp, 4 predicted proteins | sample TergutNt197P3_FD_71548 | JGI IMG/M metagenome (GOLD analysis project Ga0082212, IMG submission 71548) | Neocapritermes taracua P3 segment gut microbial communities from Petit-Saut dam, French Guiana - Nt197 P3 | ecosystem: Host-associated > Arthropoda: Insects > Digestive system > Gut ... | reverse complement strand
GTCGAGCCCGGCGGCTGGACAAATTCGCGGGACGGGGAAGTACAGCTCAAAAAAGGGATCAGGGGGACAGACGAAGAGAACCTGTTCATTGTCGACCTTGAAGTATGGACAAAACAGAAGGCTGTCGAGACGCCAAGCGACACGGCGACCGCGCTGGTGCTCGACGTTTCGGGGACAATGGGCTATCTTGCCGACAGGGACGTATACGCCGGAACCGAGCGGCAGTCGCGCATCCATGCCATGCGGGAGGCGGTGAAAAGCTTCCTGCGGGCCTATGGCGCGAGCGGCAGCGAGGAGGCTGGGCGTTGGGTGTCGGTGGTCGTGTTCGACCAATACGCGCGGGTGAAGACGATTGGCGGCGGGATATGGGCCAACGCGTACGAACTCGCGAATAACGGTTTTGGCTTTGACGCCTGGGTCGACGAGAACATCGTGTTTGACGAAGAGACAAGCGTGGGGGCAAACACGGAAGCGGGCTTGCTGCTCGCGCGCAACATCATGAACCTGCCCGTTGGCGGCGACGCCTATGGCAACAGGTTCCCGTGCTCGGCGCGGGCAGAAGCAGGCGGGCAACCGGCGCCTGTCGATGACAGGTACGTGGTCCTTTTCTCGGACGGCGTCCCCTGCTATACGGTATCGACAAACTGCAACATAGCGCCATCGTCGAAAAGCAGGGCGTACGCGTCCGATGACGGGGATCCTGACAATCCGCACGACACGGATGCCTCGGCCGGCGGCTTCATGGGCTGCGTCCAGATGCCCGTCAATCCATGTTATACAAAGTACTGGGGGAACATGGCAGGGACGGATCGCCCGGAGCCAAACCCGTTCCCCTATGCCGGGAATTTCAGGGCGGAATACGAGGCTATCGGCGCGGCATTGCAGATAAAGGAAAACAGGGACAGGAGCGGGGCCACGCTCGACTTCCCGAATACGGCGGAGATCTACGCGATAGGGTTCGGGGCCGGCGTGAAGCAGCCCTCTTCCGGCGCGAGCCTTGCCGAAGGGTTCCTTGGGAATATCGTGTCGCCCTCCAAGGCAGAGCATTATTTCAGCGCCGACGGCGAGGATGGCGCCGGGGCGCTTGTCGAGGCTTTCGACAGGATATCCGAGCGGGCCAACGCGCCGGCATGGGTGGTCGAAGACACGTTGGGCAGCGCCTTTATCGTGTACGACGGGGACGCTGCCCCTGTCGAGGGCCGCGACCCGTGCGCGGGGGCGCCCGGCTTCGCGGAAAGGGCATGGGTCAACGCCACTGTCAGCAAGGGCGACCGGGAATACGACTATCGCCATGGCGACACGCTATTGTGGGACCTGGCAAGAAGCAGCTACGGCGCCTCGGCGAATGGCGCCTGGTATATCTACCAGTATTCATACAGGTTACGCCTGGATACGGATTCTTTCGGTGCCGAAGGGTTCGAAAACAACAGGGTATACCCGACAGGCAAGCGATCTTTCCTTACATATAATATAGTGCAAGCGGACAAGGGCAGTCCCTCGGCGGCAAACGGCCCGCCGGAACCATTGGAGGTGGATTTCCCGGTCCCTGAGGTGAGGCCGTGCGCCAAGGCGCTGCACCTCCTGAAGACGGACGACAGCCAGCCGCCGGTCCCGCTCGTGGGCGTCGGGTTTGCGCTGTACAGGCTTGAAGGCGGGGCATGGGTCCAGGCGGGGGAGGGCTGGAGCGGCTACGTCAGCGGCGGCGAGGCCGGCGCGTTGTCGCTCGGGCCGCTTGGGAAAGGCAGCTACAAACTCGCCGAAACCGAGCATCCGTGGGCGCCCGAGGACTATGCCGAGGCAGGCCCATGGTATTTTGACATTTCCTACGGGGAGGTTGTCGGCTGCGACGCGAGGCAAATCGATCCCGTGACCGGGAAGGCCCCGGCGGAATCCCTGCAGCTGCCGGGCCTTGCGACAGCGCCGTTCGGGCTGTCCCGGAAGGGCGAAGCGTACCATATCGTCAGCAAGAGGGCTGGCAGGCTGGCCGTCGAAAACCTGGTCGAGGGCTATGAGCAGGGGGGGCCGCAGGCCTTTGACGTAAGGATCAAGTTTGCCCTGTCCGAGACGGACAGCGAATTCGGCGGCATACATTACAAGGTGTCGGGCGGCGGGGACGGGTTCGTTTCACTGTCCGACTATGACGACTATCCGATTTTCCGGCTGCAAAGCGGGCAGCGGATAGAGTTCGCGCGGATCCCCGGCGACGTGACCTACCAGGTTTCGGAAGTCGTCCGCGCGAAAGACGGGTGGGTGCCCGTTGCCCCCGGGCATGCCCATAAAGGCCGCCCGGGCTACAGCCTCGGCAACATCCTGTTCTCCATGCCGGGTGAGGCGCCGATCGTGTCCGACAAGTACGGCGTCTATACCAGCGGGCCCGCTTTTGCCGGCGACAACGGGACGGTGACGGTGCTCAACATCTATGACGCGGTCGGGGTCGAGGTCGTCAAGGACACGATACGGCGGACGAGCGCGGGCAAAGGCGCGGAGAACGTGGGCGTCGAGCAATTCGTCTACGAGATCGACTTCCGCTCGACGTCAAGCATGGCGCTTGACAGTTTCGTGGTGGAGGATCCGCTTGAAGGAGTGGCCCAGGGCAAGATCAGGGTCGACGAGGTCTGGACGCCGGCGGTATACGGTGTCCTTGGCGGCGCGCCGGGGGGACCGGGCGAGTCGGCGGGATCGGGGGCTGATGCCACATATAAAATATTCTACAAGACAAACAGCAACCCCGAGTGGGTTCTCTGGCCCGAGAGGCCAAAGGCAGCGACGCCATGGCGCATATTCGCGCATCTTCCTGCTGAGCCGCTTGGTTCGGACGAAAAGACATTCGGCTTGCCGGAAGGCGATTTCATCACGGCGCTGAAATTCGACTTCGGCAGGGTCGCCGCCGGTTTCACGAGCAAGAACTACGCAAGCAGGTCCATGAAAGATGAAGAGCCTGCCGTCATCGACTGGACGGATCCGAACATGCCCGGAGATTCCGGGTTCACGGGGCTGCCCATCACCCTCGTGGTACATGCCAACAGGGCGCTTTACGACACGCCAAAGGACGACATACCCGGCTCCGCGACCGCCTTCGGCGCGCTCGGCGAGCCCGGCGAGCCCGGCTACCGGACGGCCCGCGACCGCGACGCGACCGTCACGCGGAACATCGGCGCGCCGCCGCCGGAGGAGCCGCTGGCCGCGTTCAGCGTGACGCCCGGCGGGGGGCTCAAGATAATGCTCGGCAGGGGCGCGCCCGGCGCGGATGGCGCCGTGTCCGTGGAAATCCCGATCGCGGCGCTCGCCGGGGCGCTCGCGGGCATAGGCCTCCTGCTAGCGTGGCTGCGCTACAGGAAGCGCGCCAAATGAACCGGTTCCCGCTGCGTTCCCGATAAACACAAAAAGAACCGTCCGAAACCGCTGACAAAGTCCTTCCACGCTTAACAGTTTCGAGCGGGCGCGAAAAAACGTTCGATTCCAGGAGTCGAAGGCCTACGCTCGCTCCCTTTGCGTGTTCCCCGCTCGCCATTCCCGAAAAGCATGCCTGTTTTGTGCACAAATCGCGTCCAAAGTACGAATTATCATAGAAAATGGCGGCATTTGGGGCGAAATGCGGGCAATAAGCCTCAATAATCGTACTTTGGACGCGATTTGTGTATAGAAAGAGGGTCTTTTCCGGGAATCGGAGGGGGAATGGCACTTTATTGCGGCAGACGGCGTGGTTTCGAACCGTTCCCGCTGCGTTCCGCGAAACATTGGAAAATTCCAGATTAATACAGGGTAACTACAGTACAGATATACAGTTTGAAAATGCGGGCAGGCACCCGAAAACATCCTGGAAAACCTTGCGAAATGCGGAAAACATACTTGCGAAGCCATGTATATACATAATGAAGATTGTGAAAAAGAATATGTAAAAAACAAAACAATTATTAAAAAAATGTTTGTTTTTTATAAAGAAGTAGTATAATGATTCTATATAGGACATGCATAAGGTGTACGTTGGAAAAGAAATCGATACTTGGAATGTGTAGGGAACTTTTTTAAAAAGCTTGGTAGCGTAGAAGTTTATTGAGGCTTTTCGCGTATCTTGGCTGCGGTGGCCGAAGGGTAGGATAACAATGAAAAGGTTTAAAAATGTGAAAAAGCCGGTCGCAGCGTTGCTCTGCGCCGCAGTAGTGCTGTTTTTGGCGCCGGTCATTTCGTCAGCTGACATCAATCCGGAGTACGGGACGGGAGAGGGCAAGACGGTTCCCGCCGCGGATCTGGGCGCGGACACTGAAAAAAGCAAACAGCAGATTGTCGAGCCTGGCGGCGTTACCGAATTGTGGGGCTGGGAAGATGATTTCACGAGTGGATACAAGACAGACGGCGATGAAGGCGACAGCTTGCAGATCAAGATGTCCAAAACCATACGGGGGACGGAAATAGAGGACGAGTTCATCATCGACCTCGTGGTCGAGACCAAACAAGAGGCTGTGGAAAGGCCTCAGGACACGGCGGTCACCCTGGTGCTCGACATCTCGTCTTCCATGGGCAGGGAAGACATGGAAGACAGCGAAGGGAACTTGATTACCCGTATTGAAGCGTTGAGAAGCTCCGTAAAGGAATTCCTGAAAGGCTACCGTGACGACGGCATCAATTCAGGCGCCGCGCGCTGGGTATCGGTGGTCGCCTTTTACGATAAAAGCGAAACGCGGTTCTTCGATAAAGATGGCGATGATGTCATTTGGTTCGATCTGGCCGATCCGGGCAATGAGGGCTTTGACATCGATGCATGGGTAGACCAAGCGACAGTGATCGTCTCCGGCACGAACGCCGAGGCCGGCTTGCAGCTCGCAAGCAACCACATGGGCATGGACACGGCAAACGATGGAGGGGCGTACGGAGGGTTCCCCGTTATCCAAGGCACCGCGAACGACCCGGTCGACAACAGGTTCGTGTTCTTTTTCACTGACGGCAGGCCACATCATATCGTTGTCGAGAGCGACAGGTCCAGTTTGGAGGAAATCCCGGGCCTGGAAGCCGATGACGGCACCCAGTATTCTTACGCCTTGAACGTCGCGAGCGATATCAAAGACGTGGATAACAATCCGCGAAGCGCGGAGATTTACGCGGTCGGGTGCAGCATTGACATTGACGCAGAAGCGGCAGCCTTCCTGAATGACGTAGTTACGCCGCCAGCCACGGGCGAGAACGGCCACTACTTTCAGGCGAACGACTCGGCAGCCCTGCTCGGGGCTTTTGAAACCGTGCTCGCCCGTATCACCACATTGCCCTGGATCGTGACAGACCCGATGGGGCCGTATCACGAATACCATAGCCCAATGCACCCGCCGGGATATGATAACGAGGAAACGGATGACAGCAATCCGAATGACCCTGATGGCGCGCTGAAATGGAATCTTGTCGAGAGCACATCGACCACCGATGGCGAATGGTTTGTCTATAAGTATTCCTACAAGATAGTTTTGGATACGACAGGCTTTACGCGCGCCGATTTCGATAAGGACTATTATACCAACGGGCTATATGACGAAGACGGGGAGCTTGCCATGCCGACCATGCTCGACTACTTCATCGAGAAGCAGGGCGCCGGCGGCGCAACCGTCAGGAGCAGCCTGTTTACGGTCCCGTTCGTATCCCCGAAGGTAACGCCATTCGCGAGGGACCTGCATCTTTGGAAGACTGACGACAGGAGGGACACGCCTCTTCAAGGCGTGGGGTTCACCCTATATAAATATGATGATGTTTGGCCGACAACCGGCGGAATCACGCGCATGAGCGGCGGCGACGGCTTGCTGAGTTTCGACACGCTCGCGAAAGGCAGCTATATGCTTGTCGAAGACCCCCTGCCGCCGGCATTGGCGGACGACTATGTCCAGGGCGGCCCGTGGTACTTCGACATTTCCTACGGGCAGGTCGCGGAGTGCACGGCGACGGTCCCGACGGGCGCCTTGTCGTTGTTGGCGGAAGCGGGTTCGCCGGTGGCAGTGACGCCCGCGACTCCGGATGCGGCAAATGTGCTGGCATACCAGATCAAAAACGGGAAGCAGGGAAGCTTTGTCGTCAGGAAACTGGTGGACGGCTATGAATTCAGCGGGATAAAGACGTTCGATATAAGAATCGGGTTCTTTAAAGAGGATGCCGGCAATACGGATGCGCCGGCTGGCTATGCGCTTCTGACAGCGGGTGCCGCCGAGCTGGAAGGCATTCTGTACCAAACGGATGGGATGGCAGCCGCGAAGAAGCTGTCCGAGAATGACGGCGACTTCGATTGCGGTGACGATGGCTATATGGTTTTCCATTTCGCCAATGGCCAGCAGGTCGAGTTCACGATGGTTCCCGGCAACCTCGTTTACACGGTCGCGGAATTGGACAGCGACGGCAATGTCCTGGCTCCTGGCGAAGAGTTCGCTGATTCCCCGGGCTATAGCTTTAAGGGCATCGCGTTCGCCGGGCCGGCTGTCGCTCCGCCGGATTGGCTTGATGACGCCGGAAACCTAATGGCGCCGACATTCTTGAATGGCGTCTTTACAGGGTTGCCTGTCGCGTTCGGGGACAACGGGACCGTGACTGTCAACAATGAGTTCCATGCTTTTGGGGTCGAGGTCGATATAGACACGATACGCCGGACGAGCGCGGCTTACCGGACGACGGACCAGCCGGCCTTGGACGAGATGGGCGAGAGCATCGACATCGATAATGTAGGCGACGAGCAGTATGTCTACGAAATCGACTTCCGTTCGGTGTCGAGCATGGCGCTTAACGGCTTCGCGGTCGATATCCCGCTTGAAGGCGTTGCCCAGGACAAGATAAGGCTCGACGAGGTGTGGACGCCCGTCGTGCATGGATTGGGCGAGGGATCGACATGCGAAATGTATTATAGTACAGGCTATGGCGATGACAGCGATTGGACCTGTTGGGGATTGTTTGACCCTTCGGACTCCTGGCAGATACCTGTTTATGCGGATTATTCCATCACGGCTCCTTATGGGTTCGGGTTGGCAGGGGACAAGTATGTCACAGGATTGAGGTTCATGTTCGGCAATGTGCGCCTGGAGGACGGGAATATCTTTGCCCCTGTCCCAGACGATAAAGCGGGATGCGATTTGTTGGCGGGTTTCACGAGCAAGAACTACTCGAGCGATTCAATCAATGGGGAGTACAGGGAAAGCGACAGGACGATAAACTATGGCAAGCTCAAGACCCACAAGGACAACGTCACGGCTCTGGGCGGCACGCTTTCCACTTTTTCGTTGGGCATAGCGTCAATGGTGTCGCCGTTCGCCCCGCTCTGCGCCTATGCGAGCGACGCGGGAGACGCTTTTTATGAGTATGGCGAGGAACTGGACACGATTGACTGGACAGACCCGAACATCAATGCTTCCACAGGCTATGAGTTCTCCGGGTTGCCAATCACCCTTGTGGTACACGCCAACAAGGCGCTTGACAGCTCGCTGGCCAACGACATCGTAGGCTCCGCGACAGCTGTCGGGGTGCTCGGCGAATATCCGGAAAGCTATGAAACGCGCGCGGACAAGGACGTGGTCGTCACGCGCAACCTCGGCGCGCCGACGCCGGAAGGGCCTGTGGCCACTTTCAGCTTCACGCCGCAGGGGGCGCTCAGGATAACGATCAACAGGGCCGTGGCTTCCGGCGTCCCCAAGACGGGAGACGCGATGGTCATCGAGATACCGATCATCGCGATGGCTGGCGCGCTTGCGGGCATCCTGCTTCTGGCCTTCTACATGCGTTCGCGCAAGCGCCGCGCCTGCGCGGAGGCAGGGACGGGCGGCGTTGCAGAAGGCACGGGCAAACAGCCAAAGCGCAAGCGTTCCGCCAAGAACAGCCTTTTCTCCCTCTTGATGACAGGGCTTCTTGTGGGTTTGGCGTTCCATCCGGCGCCTGCCGACGCGGCGTCGCCCCCGTACAGCCAGTACCAGTTCAAGGTCGACGGGGTGTTCACCGAAGAGCAGTTTGACGCGTGGCTGGACGAGCTTGTCGCCACGGGGCAGATACCGGCAGAGATAAGGTCGCAGATCTATCTCGACCCGACCGGCTGGACGCACAAGGTGGACTATATACGCGTCGTCGACGTCACGCTGTACGATTTCGGGAGAAACGACGTCGATATACTGAAAGCGTCCCTGGGGAAATTTATTGACAAGGCAATGACAACGTCTATCGTCGCGAGCCAAAACTCGGCCGATGGAAACGCGAAGAGCCCGATAACGCTAAGCAAACCGGCCAGATGGGCGCCAACCATAGCCTTGTGGGACGAGATGGTGGAAACAGGCGGCGTCAAGTTCGAGCTGGCGCCTTATGGCGGGCCGGAACAGCCCGCGGGCCTTCGCCCGAACCTGAATTCCGGCCGCCCGGCCCTTGAAGGCGGCACATACGCCGCGACGGCGACTTGCCGCGGGATCGAGAAGGTCAAGGGCTGGAGCAGCTTCATGACGACCGTCGGGGATCCGACCTATATCACGACAGTGGTCACCTACTTCACGTCGGCAATCGCCGCAGGCGGCGGCGGCGGTGCCGGGGCTGGTGGCGGCGGCGCAGGAGCAGGCGGCGGCGCAGGAGCAGGCGGTGGAGCCGGTGGCGGCGGTGGCGCAGGCGACGGTGGCGGCGCGGACGGCACGGAAGGCGTCGCGATCCCGCCGGAAGATACGCCTTTGGAAGGGCCCGATGATGGCGGGGCTATGGAGCCGCCGGCAGACAAGCCGGACAATGCCGCTGACGGGGATGAGGCTATCACCGACGCCGACACGCCCCATGCAGGCGGCGGCGCCGGAGGCGATGACAGTGACGTCAATGGCGGAAGCGGCGGCGCCGGGGGCATTATGCCCTGGTGGCTATGGCTGATAATAGCTATCGCCGTCGTGGCTCTCATCGTGATGATAGTGGCCGGGCGCAAGCGCAAGATCGAGGCTGACGAAGCGTAAGCGTAAAAAAGAAGCGTAAAATAAAAAGAAAGTCTTGATACAGGCGGCCTCGAAGGGGGTCGCCTGTTTTCGGGTGGATTGCTTCGGCGTTTCCGGCGCTTCGCGATGACGGGGTGGCGGCGCCTCGCAATGACGGGGTGGCGGCGCTTGTCTTATGGCGTTTCGGAGGATACGGTATATACGAAAGTTAATACGAACCTAGTGAAAAAGTACCAAAAGTACGGCAAGACAGAAGAGAGGACAGTAAAACTCATGAATTGTTGCAAAAAATTGCGGTTGTGAACGATTTTATCGCAAAAAAAGCTGAAAAAAGTGGAAAAACAGCAAAATTCGGCGTAAAAATCGTTCATAACCGAAAAAAAGTGCCAAAAAATAGCTCTCTCACTGTCATTGCAATAGAATATCTCGCATCGCTCGAAACATCTGAGACATCTGAGAATGAAGGATGAGAATGAAGGCGCTTTTTGCTTTTTCAGTGGTTTCGGACGGTTCTTGCTGTCTTGCAGGATTGCCCCCGCGTATGCGCCGATAATCTGGTATAATCCATATCCATGGAATTGATAAACATGTCCTCATCGCTGACGAGCTTCTGGGAAGCGCTGTTCTACCCGGTGGTCCATGTCGGCTGCGTCGTCCTGCTGATGCGCTATATACTCGGGCGGCAGGCCTTTGGCCGCGTCAAGTCGAGGGCGGAGAAGGTTTGGCGCCGCGTCAAGACAGAATTGAGGTACGAGGAACGGCTTGGGAAAATGACGCCTGTCATCAATGTCTTCATCGTCATCTCCGCGATATACTTCTTTTCCATAGTGTTTTCCGTCATAGAGTCCTTTATCTCGCTGGATATCGCCACGGTCTTTAACAGGGGCTTTTTCTCGATTTTCCTGGCTCCCGAGATAATACTGAACGTATGGCAATACCATCCCTATGTCGATGGTTTTGACCTGCTCCGCCAGCTCGTGCTCTACCAGGCCGAGGAAAGCGAATTGAACACATTCAAGTCGCTGTCCATCGAAGGGATCAAGGCGCTGCCGTATATACTGGTAAGCAGCCTGATAGTCTTTTCGATCATAACGGGGATGGCATGCGTTTTAATTACATTGCTCAAGATCGCGAAGAAGGGGTTTGTCCAGAGGCTCAAGAGGGTCGGCAGGGCGGCAATCATCATCGTGCTGTTTGTCTTCCTGCTGACCGGGATCAGCCTCGTAAAGGGGTACGAGGACTCAAACAGCGAGATCCTCGCGTGGGAAAGGTATGAGTTGAAGCTGCTCGCTTCCGGCCCGCCTCCCGAGTCGAATATCGCCGTCGACAAGAAAGAGGAGGTCGACAGGGCTATCGAAAGCTACAGGGACAGCGATGTGAGCGTCAACGCCCTGCTGAGGGTGGGGTCGGTTCACTGGGTTTTCCGCTGGAGCAGGAATGGCTTTTCCTATGAGTATTACGCGCTGTGAAAGGCGCGGTCAGCCGACGGTGTGCACCGTCACGCAGGGTTCGTAGATTGAAAAACAAAGGCGGCCGTTTTCTCCATGCTTACGCGGCACAGCGTGATGCTGCATCCACCCCTCACATAGCCATACTCGACAAAGCAGTCTTCGTTCAGCGCGATTGTCCATTCCGGGACGCCGTCCTTGCAAAGGACCACGGCAGTGGTCCCGAAGGGCACGCAGTCCTGCCAGGAGTAGATCGTGGTTTCCGTGCCCTGCCGGATGCCGATCCCGTCCTGTGACGTTTCGATGGACCAGACGGCGCCGGACAATTCGGTCCGCCAGCCTAGCGAAGCCACCACGGAGTATGGCGATGTATAGCCTGCCTGGTCGCCGCGGGCGCCATAGGTCGCGACATATTGATGGATCGAGCCGTCGTCGTCAGACATATATGTCACGGCGCAGACATCGTCTACAAGCCACTGGATCTTGAAATCGCCCTCTGACGCGGTGAACGGGAATATGTCGCGGCATTGCGCGAACCAGAGGATGCCCTGCTTGAGAAGCGCGGTTTTCCCCGTCCCTGTGTCATAGCGCAGGACCAGCTTGTTTTGATGGTCTGGCGAATAGCGGATAATGGAAACAGCGTGGGCCCCGAAGAGCGGGATGGCGGCGGCCAGGTAGACGAATATCGCGGCCGCGGATACGATAAGCAGGCTTTGCGCGGTTTTCCTGCTCGGCCGCGCGCCGAGCAGGACGAGGATCCCGGCAGCCAGGAGTAGGGCGACGATGACGTTCGCGATTTGTTCAAAGCAGGCAATTTCGTATACCAGGCCCAGCCTGCGGCCTGCGGTAAAGTACAGGATTTGCGTTATGAGCCCCAGCGAGCCAAAAACAGAAAGCAGGATGCCGACAATCCTCTTTGGCGCTGTGTGCCTGCGCGGCTCTGCGGCCGGCGGCCCGGCGGGCGGCGCAGGTTCCTGCATGCCGGCGTCCTGCGTGCCGGCGCCTTGAATGCCGCTGTCGGCGCCTCTGCCCTGCAGGAGCTCGTCCGTGCTCACGCCGAGCGTATCCGCAAGTTGAAGCAGGATGCCTATGTCCGGCAGGCCCTGGCCGTTCTCCCACTTCGACACCGCTTTGTTCGTCACTCCGAGCAGGTCCGCAAGCTGCTGCTGCGTCAGGTCCTTGCCCTTGCGGAGGTCCGCTATGTACTGGCCTGTATTTTTCGCGTTCGTATCCATGCGCCGATTATAGCAAACATTTCGGAAAAGTGGCGATACGCTTCGTTTACAAGTTCTACGCTTCGTAGACCGGACGGAAGGGGCGGTTTCAGGGGCAAGGCAAAGAGAACCGCCCCCATTGTCTTGCCTTTTGCCTCCTTCTTCAATATATCTGCTATTATATAGGGCAGGGATATTTGAACGGGGGAATAAGGAGGGGTGAGCATAATGTCCATGAAACCATCAACAGGAAAGAGAGCCACAGCCATAGCCGCTATTGCGGCTCTTATGGCCACAATGAGTATCGTCATGGCCGCTTGCGGCGGGGGCAGCGGCGCGCCGGGGGGCGGCGATGCGTCTGGCGGGGGTAACCCCGCGTCCGGCGGGGGGTCGGCCCCCGGGGGCGGAGCCGC
>Ga0082212_10010295_pt1 | contig 11985 bp, 9 predicted proteins | sample TergutNt197P3_FD_71548 | JGI IMG/M metagenome (GOLD analysis project Ga0082212, IMG submission 71548) | Neocapritermes taracua P3 segment gut microbial communities from Petit-Saut dam, French Guiana - Nt197 P3 | ecosystem: Host-associated > Arthropoda: Insects > Digestive system > Gut ... | reverse complement strand
GGAAGACCGCGGCTGGCTTAACCGGAAACGAGGCGGCGCTGCTCCGGCCCTGCACCGGGACATTCTGGAACGGAAACAAACCAGACTGGAAGAAAAAAACACCATTGCACGGCGGGCAGCGGAACTGGTATGCGACGGTGATGTGATCATGATCGAAGCGGGAACTACCATCGCCCTGGTTGCAAAATACCTTCAGAGCAAGAGGGATATTCATATTGTAACCAACTCTTCCCTGGTTTATTCCTATGCCCGATTAAACCCTATGCTCCAGATAACCATGACCGGAGGCGAGTTTCGCCGGGCTACCGAATCTCTGGTAGGCCCAATAGCCCTGGATACAATCAGCCGGCTTAATGTACGGCTTGCATTTGTAGGAACCGACGGCTTTAGTCTTGAACGGGGTATTACCACCCATTTGGCCGAAGGAGCGGAAATTGTTAAAGCCATGAAAGCACATGCAGAAACCACAGTACTGCTGGCGGATTCCGGCAAATTCGGCAAAACCGGTTTTATCAGCATACTCCCTCTTGCCGAAATGGATATGATCATCACTGATTCGGGATTACCGGATATCGCAATGGAAAGTTTAACAATTGCAGGAATACCTGTAGAACGAGTATAAGGAGTAATTATGACACATGTTTTAATAATGCCCCGGCAGGGCAATACCGTTGAATCCTGTCTTATTCAGGAATGGAAGGTAAAGGAAGGAGATGCGGTAAAATCAGACACCACGGTTTGCATAGTCGAAACCGACAAGGCAACCTTTGATGTCCCCGCCGGAGCGGACGGCATAATTCTAAAACTACTCCACAATGCAGGTGATGACGTTCCGGTACTTCAGCCCATTGCAGTTGTCGGAGCAGCAGGCGAAAATTGGCAGGCTGCACTGGGAACAGGTTCTAAGAATGACTCACACGGAGACACAGAGGCACAGAGGACTCTTTCTCAAGATGCCTCACGCAGAGACGCAGAGGCGCAGAGAGAAAATAAAGAATATATAGAAACTCCTTCTTTGCGAGAGGATGATCCAATAATTTCTCCCCGTGCGAAGAACCTTGCAGCCAAAGAACAAATTTCGACAGCAGTACCCGGCACCGGTCCGGGCGGCAGAATAATAGAACGTGATATAAAAGCTGCTCTGGCAAATCGTGCACCGCTGACGGCGGCGGCAAAAGCAGCTGCTGCCGGAACAACACTGCCCGATACCGGAACCGGCCTGGGCGGACGAATAACAGCGGCGGACATAAGCGCTTACAAAACCGGCGGTGTATCAGATACGGCAGTTGCCGCAGGCACTGTCGTTGGCATTGCAGGAGAAGGAGCTGTTACCGAAACTCCAATTAAAGGGATACGAAAAATTATCGCCGACAGAATGATTGGATCGCTTTCCGAAAGCGCCCAGTTTACACTGAATGCCAGCGCTTGTGCAGTACAACTCCAGGAATTACGGAAATGGTTAAAAAACAAAGGTGAACCAAAAAAAGCAATAGCCTCATCAGCTGCGGAAGAAACTGAACCGGTAAAAATTACCGTTAACGATTTGATCCTCTATACGGTGTCCAGAGTACTTCCGTCCCATCAATATATGAATGCCCACAAAATAGGCGATCTGTACAGGACGTTCGAAAGGGTTCATCTGGGAATGGCGGTAGATACGCCCAGAGGCCTTATGGTACCGGTAATCAGAAACGCAAACCTCCTTTCGCTTAAGCAAATTTCCGCAGAAGCAAAGCGGCTTGCGGCTGCCTGTCAAAACGGTACGGCAAAGCCGGATGAATTGGGCGGCTCAACATTTACCGTAAGCAATTTGGGGAATTTTGGAATTACAAGTTTTACTCCGGTACTGAATCTGCCGGAAGTGGCGATACTTGGGGTTTGCGGCATTGAACTAAAACCTGTGGAAAACTCTGACGACGACGAATGTGCATTTGCCTTTGCACCACACATTGGTTTTAGTTTAACTATTAATCATCAGGTGGTGGACGGAGCTCCTGCCGCCCGGTTCCTTAAAGCGCTGTGTCAGGCAGTAGAAAATATGTATCTGCAACTGGCGTCTGGTTGAATCTAAGGTTGCTTTTTCAAAAACTGAAGTTTTGAAAAAGCCCTGACTAAAGTTGAAAATAAAACGGAGAGAATGTATGTATGATGTGATAATTATCGGCGGAGGGCCGGGCGGTTACCTGGCAGCTGAACGGCTGGGACATGCAAAGAAAAAAGTTCTTCTTGTTGAAGAAAAATACCTTGGCGGAACCTGTCTTAATGTCGGGTGTGTGCCGACCAAGACCCTGTTAAATTCGGCAAAGCTGTATGTTCATGCCAAAGAAGGCGAAAAATTCGGCGTAAAAGCAGAAAAGGTTTCCTTTGACTGGAAAGCGATTCAAAGCTGGAAAAACGAAGTCGTGTCCAAACTTAAAGACGGAATTGCCGGGCAAATGAAAAAATTCGGCGTGGAAGTAGTCGAAGGCCGCGGGGAAATAATTGCTGTACAAGGAAAAAATTCTGCCGGCGAAAAATCCGTTAAAGTACGGGTTATTTCAAATTCCGGTTCGAACGGCGAACACGAGGGGCGTACGGTACTTGTTTGTACCGGTTCCGTTTCCGCTGTTCTTCCAATACCGGGAAGCAAAGACAATCCAAAAGTGTTTGATTCTACAGAACTTCTTTCCGCAGAAACAGTTCCCAAAAAACTTGCCGTTATCGGCGGCGGCGTTATCGGCGTGGAATTCGCCGGTCTTTTTTCTTCGCTGGGAGCCGAAGTAACGGTGATCGAAATGATGGAAGAAATTGTTCCCTTTATGGACAAGGAACAAGCTCCCCTTCTCCGCCGTGCACTGAAAACCTCCGGCGGCGGAGGAACCGTTGATTTTAAACTTGGCTGTAAAGTCGAAAGCATACAGGGTTCTGCAGTAAACTACAGTACAAAAGATGCAGTAAAAGAATCCTGTTCGGCGAATATAGTATTAATGGCCGTAGGCCGCCGTCCCGTACTGGAAGGCTGGGGAGCAAAAGCAGCCGGCGTTGATATTACTCCCAAAGGAATAACGACCGACAGCAAAATGCGAACCAATATTCCCGGCATCTGGGCTGCGGGAGACGTAACAGGAAAAAGCCTCCTTGCACATTCTGCATATCGTATGGCGGAAGTTGCCGTGGCCGATATTCTTGCATACCTTGACGGTAGTCAGAGCAAGCCGGGTACACCGGCCGGTGTAAACAATGTTTGGCGGAGCAATGCAATTCCCTGGGCAGTATACGGAATTCCCGAAGCTGCAGGCGTTGGAATTACCGAACAGGAAGCGGCGGCACAGGGAATTGCCATTGTAAAAGCAAGCCTTCCCATGCGTGTTTCCGGCCGCTTTGCCGCAGAAAACACCTTTGCAGGCCAGGGAGCGGTAAAAATAATTGCATCTGCAGAAAACCATATAATTCTCGGTATCCATGCAGTGGGAGCCTACGCTTCGGAATTTATCTGGGGCGGTACGGCGCTTATTGAACAGGAAATGCGTATAGAAGACCTTAAACAGTTAATCTTCCCGCACCCAACGGTTTGTGAATTAATCCGGGATACAACATTTTTAATTAATACAAAGGAGTTATAAAATGCCTAAATCACAGTTGATCGACCCAGAAGAAATCAGGAAAAGCGAAATTGTTTCCATTCCCGGTATTCCGGTGAATCAATACAAGAGCGATATTAAAAAAGAAACGGAACTGTACGGAAAAGAACGGCTAATCCGTATATGGTACGACATGGTAACAATTCGTGAATTTGAATCGATGCTCAACGTATTTAAGACACAGGGTGTCTGGCAGGGAATTGAATATAATCACAAAGGGCCTGCGCATCTTTCCCTTGGTCAGGAATCGGCGGCGGTTGGGCAGTGTATTAACCTTACAACCGACGACTTTATCTTCGGAAGCCACCGCAGCCACGGAGAAATACTTGCAAAATGTTATTCGTCTGTCTGGCAGCTTACCCGGGACAAAGCCGGCGAAGAAAAGCTGACAGAGATAATGAAAAGCTTTCTGGACGGAGAAACCCTGAAAATTGCAGAAACGATTTCCTATAACGGAGTTACAGACCTTGCGGAAAATTTTATTCTGTACGGTACCCTGGCGGAAATTTTTGCACGCAGAGCGGGTTTTAACCGGGGACTGGGCGGTTCCATGCACGCCTTCTTTACTCCGTTTGGTTCAATGCCCAACAACGCCATAGTCGGAGGATCTGCGGATATTGCAACCGGCTCGGCTCTCTACAAAAGGATCAACAAAAAACCCGGGATTGTTGCGGCAAATATCGGCGACGGTTCCATGGGCTGCGGCCCGGTATGGGAAGCAATGACGCTGGCAGCAATGGATCAGTACAGAAAACTGTGGCCGAAAGATGCAGGAGGTGCCCCGCCCATACTCTTTAATATTTTTGACAATTTTTACGGCATGGGCGGACAAACCCGCGGCGAAACGGAAGGCTACGACATTGTTGCACGGATCGGAGCAGGAGTAAATCCCGAAAACATGCATGCAGAACGGGTTGACGGTTTAAATCCTCTGGCAGTTGCCGAAGCCATAGCCCGTAAAAAACAAATTTTGCTGGAAGGGAGAGGCCCGGTACTGCTGGATGTTGTTACCTATCGTTATTCGGGCCATTCACCTTCGGATGCTTCAAGTTACAGAACGGCGGAAGAAGTTAAACTCTGGCAGGATGTGGATGCAATTGACAGTTACGCCGCATATCTGATTGACAATAAACTGACAACCAGGGCGGAACTTGACGGGCTTAGAGCCAAAGTAAATGCAAAACTTTTTGAGGTTGTAAAACTATCAACAGATGATAAAGTGTCGCAGAGGCTTGACGGGGATTTTATCGAAGCGGTAATGTTCTCCAATACCAAAGCCGATAAACTTGATTCACGGAAACCAACATTGTCCCAAAGTGTTACAGATAATCCCCATGTTAAGGCGCTTGCCAATAAAGCCCGTTACGGAATTGATGAAAACGGCAAACCTGTTTCCAAAAACAAAGTTTTTCAATACCGGGACGCACTCTTTGAAGCAATGGTTCACCGTTATGCGGAAGATCCTACCATGGCCGCCTGGGGTGAAGAAAACCGCGATTGGGGCGGCGCTTTTGCCGTGTACCGCGGGTTAACGGAACTGGTTCCCTATCCGCGGCTTTTTAACAGTCCAATTTCTGAAGGAGCCATAGTTGGCGCGGGAGTCGGCTATGCTTTATCCGGCGGACGGGCGGTTGTCGAACTAATGTATTGTGATTTTATCGGACGTGCCGGAGACGAAATATTTAACCAGGCTTCCAAATGGCAGTCAATGTCCGCGGGCTTGCTCAAGATGCCGCTTGTAATCCGTGTTTCCATTGGCAATAAATACGGAGCGCAGCACAGCCAGGACTGGTCTGCAATCCCTGCCAATATTCCCGGTCTTAAGGTTTACTTTCCTGCAACCCCCTACGATGCAAAAGCCATGCTCAATATGGCCCTGCACGGAACAGACCCGGTTATATTCTTCGAAAGTCAGCTACTCTACGACATGGGCGAACGTTTTGAAAAAAGCGGAGTTCCCGAAGGTTACTACGAAATTCCCGAAGGACAGCCTGCGATTCGCTTTAGCGGAAAAGACATTACCATTGCTTCTCTGGGCGCAACACTGTACAAAGCTGTCGAAACCGCAGAAAAACTTAAAGCGGATTACGACCTTGAAGCGGAAGTAATTGATCTCCGTTTTGTAAATCCCCTTAACTACGAAAAGATCGTGGAGTCGGTTAAAAAGACAGGCCGCTTAGTTCTTGTAAGCGACGCTGCCGAACGGGGTTCGTTTCTCCATACTGTAGCGAGTAACATTGGTACATTTGCTTTTGATTACCTGGATGCTCCGGTAACCATAGTGGGAAGCAGGAACTGGATAACCCCCGCTGCGGAAATGGAAGAATTATATTTCCCGCAGACAAGCTGGATTCTCGACGCCATTCACGAACGGGTTCTGCCGCTGCCAGGTCACAAACCGGAAACAGTGCAGACTACCCTCGATCTAATGCGGAGAAACAGACAGGGAGTATAGTTGCAAACATCAATTTATCGTTGAGCCAGTTTTACAATGTAATTGAATGACTGGCTCAGCGGCAGATTGTGGTTTGTGTGCTAAGGATCTGTTCTGGCGGGGACGCCTGTAGAATTCGCTAAAACAGCCTCATTGAACGTTTTCCGCATGATTTTATGTTCCAACTTACAAAGGATGAATGGGATATTTTGCGGTCGCAAATTGCGACCGCAAACAAGGATTTATCTAAAGTGCGCTTTTTGCCGTATGTTTTTACTGAACATGGCGTACTTATGCTGTCAAATGTTTATATATGTTGATTATTGATAGTTTATTAACCTTTCCAATCCGGCAATGAAAAAGGGGTAATAGGACGAATTATAATGTTCGTCCCAATGTGTTACCTTTCTTGCTTCATGGGCAAGTAAAGAAGCCAAGAGTTCAATATCCAGATTACAGCAAACTGGATACCATTCAATAGTTGGTCTTTGATGATAGTCTTTGAAAATACAAAAAAAATCTTCCGGCTCGTTTTTCTCCCTTGCTGAAATAGACATATCAAAGGTGATACCGGCATCGTTTAAAGCCGACGCAATTTCCGGTAGGGGGTCTCCATTGTCTGATTTCAAGGCTTCAAGGAGTGATGATAATTTGGTGATTGTATATTCGTCTAAGTTTAATTGCGTTTTCATATTGATAACAACAATTCCAGAATTAACGATGTCAATTTATCAACATCGCCTTCTATGGTTCCCGACATATAGCGTTCATATTTTTCAAGGTTGTCGGGCGGGCGCTTGCTTATCTCAACGGTTCTTTTCTGTCCTGCCCAATGGTAAATGTCCTGAAATAAATAGCGATGTATGTCCAGAAGTGTTTCGGCGTTATGTACAGCTATCGGTTGTGTTTCAAGTTCCTTTGCCTTTTTGATAACTGCTGTACTTTCAAAAAACAGTAAATCGTCCGGGTCGGTAATGTCACCCAGATTTCTAAGTACTCCTGTTTTGGGGTCGGTGTATGTATAATCCGGGTCGATATACTCATAGTCGTTACGCATAGGCTTTTTCTTTGGTTAGCTGTATTAACTGCCTGAGGGTAATTTTATCGGAAAGGTAATCACGGATAATTCCAATGCTTTTGGGCGTTGGGTCAAATCCTTCAAACATTACCGTTCCAAGAGCATTTACAGCGGCGTCAAAATTGCTGACAGAGCTGAAATTTACTCCCATGATTGTGAGATTTTGTCGATCTATTTTTATTGGTTTATAGGGCATTGGTGTCATCCTTTACAGTTTAAATGTGGCGAATTCGCCATATTTAGTTATATTGATTTCGTTTATATAGTTATTCATAGCCGATTTTATCAGGGGTATCATTATTTTTTTGATTTAGATGGAATATCATCTTTTTAATCTCCTTATTCTTAATTTTACAAGTTAAATAAAAGGTCTTTTCCTTATTAATGTAAATTATATCAGATACATTGAACTCAGGTTTGCAAATTATTTTTACAGCATCATGTGGTTCTATTATTATTGAAGATACAATTCTGTTTTTTGCTGTATTTAAATAAAACACTTCATTAACAGGTTTAATTTCATTTTTTCTCTCTATCAACGATATATTTAATTTATCAATTACTATTTTTTCTTTATTGTTATTAGTGATTTCTATTTCAAATTTAGTAAATACTCCATCTGGATTATCATATTTTGTTATAATAACCATTTGAAACGGTGGCTTAAAGTTATCATTATGATAAAAATTAATTGCATGATCTGAATATTTAATTTTTAATCTTAAATTCCTTAATTTATTATTAAAAAAATGTTTAATTACTTTCCAACAAACCCTAAAAAATAAAAAAATAAACGCTATAATCAAAGTAATAATAATATAAATAATATTATCTTTCGAAAAAATTTCATTAATCATTACTTAATTGCTCCTTTTTTATTATATAATCAAATCAAGATGATTATATTTTTTACAGAATTCATTATGATAATTTTTACATCAATGATATTTTTGAACAATCCGTCTGTTTTCATTTTGTAAATTAATCTTTATATATTTTGCATGGTCGTTTAGAATATCTTGAAAAGAATGTGATGAATTAGCATTACTCGCCATTTCTATTTCTTTGTAATTTTTCATTATTTCTAAATAATCTACAAACCTGTAATTGTCAAAGTCATTGCAGTATAATTTTCTCATACTATATATTAATTCATTAATGTGTATATTTGCTTTATTATTTTGACTTGCAATTTCTGTTGCACCAATAAAAAATGAATTATCAATGATCAATCGTGGGAAAAGCGCCATTTCAGATTCTAATTTATATGCGTTTATTAATCCTTTTCCTAAAGCAAAATCATTAGTAATAAACATATCGCCGTAACATAGAGAACCACGAAAAAAATATCGTTTGTTATACTGGCTGCTTGTATACCTCCTAACATGAAAATTAATGATATATATTCTTTTTCCGTATAGTAAAGAAAATTATCTGAAAAAACTTTCATTTTAATATTAATATCACTTTCAGTTTTCTTTAAGTTATTAAATTGTTCCTTCGAATATAAAACAATATTATCAATAATATCAAATAATTCAATAGATTTATTTTCATCTTCTTTCATTAATTTATCTTCAATACCAAGAATGTCAAAATATGCGATAAAATATTTTTTTATTTCAGAACTTTTATGTGATTGCACAAGTTTATAATCCATAAAATACTCACTCCCACTCCACCATCGGCAGCCCTGCCACAATTTCCACCGTCTTAACACTTACCGTTATAACAGATAGCAGTAAATCCAAAATATAATACGGATTCTCGTGCTCTGCCGCCCAATCGTTAGGGTCGTTCTTTATACCGCTTTCTTTGTGGGTTGTAACGGCATAACGTTCCATTACCCACTCTATTGCTGATTTTCCGTTGACTACATACTCGTAGGCTTTTTCTGGTATGTTTGAAATGGTCAAATATGAATTATAGATTATTGTATCTTTTTTGCTTTTGGAGGGGAAAGACATTTTATTGACGGTTAATTGTCCTTCGGGGAATGGCTTTTTGGGAATTGGCTTGCCATTTATCATAACTTCTTTTGGCGGCTCGTATTCTTCATAATCAATGTGCAAGTCTGCCAACTCTTTACCTGCCTTGGAAAATGCCCAGAAGTCAGCAGGTTTTTCTACAAGCGGTAAGCGAGGAAGCATTTTTTTTAGGTCGTTGGCAAAGGTTTTCCGATAATCGGGGCTATGTAATAAACCGTACACATAATAGAAAATGTCTTTTTTAATTACTTTATTACCAAAGCGGGTTTTTGCTTGTTCAAGAATGAAATCGGAAATTGCATCATGTCGGATATATTCGTCTTCAACCTGTTCAAAAAGTCCTGATTGTACTTTATCATTCTTTTCGTACCAGTAGAGGGGGAAACAATGTGTTTTTTCAACATATTCTAAATCGGTTATATATTTTGTAATTCCGCAAGAAAACTGGTCTTTGCGAAAACCTACTCCATTTAAACAAATTATATAATTTTCTATTTCATTAACAGGAAAAAAATAATTGAACTGTCCAGGTCTATGTATCATTTTATCACCAAGGTAAACATATTGTTTTACAAATGGACGATAAGAAGCAATCATTATTTTATTTTTATAATATTTTGCCTTATTCAATCGTCTTAAATTATCTTCTAAACTGCTAGACCAACTTATTTTATTTGTAGAATTATCCTTAAAATCTACAATTTTTAACTTACTATTTTTTTTCAGAGCAATAGAGTATTCTTCAACTTGTTGATTATAAAATGAAATATGGTTTTTTATATTTTTGCAAAGTTTTTCACTTGATGAATTATATACCCAAGCATCTCGTGTTGTTTCAAAGCCTCTTGTATTTACAATAAAAAAACTTTTTGATGTTATACTAAATTTCTTTTCAGCTTCTATTGGAATTAACGAACTAAAGGTATCATTTCTAAAATTAAGCCAATCATTATATTTATCAGGAGTTATTTTATTCCACATAATTTTATTTACGTTATTAGATATTTTAATTATTTCAAACTTTTTAGAACGTGATAAATAATCACCAATATCATAGTAGTAAATAATTGCCTTACTATTTATTTTTGTTGTATTTTTAACTAATAAAGTAACTGCTACGCCTGTCATTATATCAAAAACATTTTGTCCCTCTCTTTTGGCAGCCTCACCACTCTTTCCACGGATTGCACCTCTCAGATTTAGTACATAAATTGAAGAGAATTCATCTTCAATATACTTTCTAAAACCATCGAAAGCACCTTTTTCAATCCAACCACTATTAGTAATAAAAGCGATTATACCACCATTTATTGTATCTAATCGGTCTGTTGCCCATCTGAACGCTTTTATATATGTATCATATAAAGAGTTTTTATTCGTTGCGGTTGAATTTGCTACATAGGTAGTAGTAATTCTGTTTTCAAGTTTAGGGTACACTTGATTTTGAGCGTTATCATTTGCTGATTTCTGCCCTACCGAATACGGCGGATTACCAATAATAATACGGAGAGGTGTGTTCTGTTGCATTTGAACTCGTTCAGAATTTTGCGGAAATATCTCGCTGAATAGTTTATCACCTTCCTGTGTCTCGCCTAACTGGAACGTGTCTGTAAGGCAAATGCCAGGGAATGGGGTATATTCGTTTTCCTTTCCCTTTGCAACCTGTTGTAAATCGTGGTATGTGTTCTCGATATTAATCGATGCGATATAATACGCCAATAAAATTATTTCGTTGGCATGAATTTCCTTTGTATATTTTCGTATCAGGTCTTTGTTGGCAATTATGCCGCTTTGCAAAAGCCGAGTAATAAATGTCCCTGTCCCTGTAAAGGGGTCAAGGATATGGACATTTTCATCGGACATACTGCGGTTAAACTCTTTTTGCAGAACATCTTCCACACTGCGGATAATAAAATCAACAATTTCAACCGGAGTATATACAATACCCAGTTTTTCGGTTACTTGAGGGAAAGCAGTACGGAAAAACTTGTCGTATAGTTCGACGATGATTTTCTGCTTTGCTTCGCTGTTGTCTATACCTTCTGCACGTTGCTTTACCGATACATAAAACTTTTCCAGGTTTTTTGCGTCTTCTTTTTTGGATTGTTCGTTTAAGGCTTCAATAATACCTGTTAAGGATTTTGATACGGTGTTGTTTTTAACAAACGAATAATCTTCAAACAGGGCTTCAAATACCGGCTGGGTTATAATGTGCTGTGCCAGCATTTCAATAGCTTCCTGTTCCGTTACGGCAGGATTGATATTTTTCCGCAAGCCAGCCAGGTACCGTACAAACTCCTGTTTTGCATTCCCTTTTTTACTGACAATGGCAGTAATGTCTTTAATATGCTGTTCGGCAATTTTAGCAACATCGGAAGCCCACTGCTCCCAATAGAATTTAGTGCCGCATTTCTGGACAATCTTTGCATAGATTTGATTTTGCAGGTTGGCAAAGTTTAGGTTAAGCTGCTTTGCAATTTCCTTTTCTATCCCCTTGCCTTTTTCAGAGCCGCTGTCGGCATCGTCATCAGCAGCGGAAGTGCCGATATTTACACCTGTAACGCCAAGGTTTTTTTTCGGCTTCTTTTTGTTAAGCTCAATTTTATTGATCGTTGCGTTAAAGCGGTCATCATGGGCACGGAGGGCGTTAAGGACTGTCCACACTACATTAAAGCGGTCTGACGACAGGACTTTATCCGGCTCCGCATTGGGGGCTACTACAACAGGGATAATGATATAGCCGTAAGCCTTACCTTTTGATTTCCGCATAACACGGCCTACCGACTGTACTACGTCTATTTGGCTGTTCCGGGCGGACAGGAACATTACAGCGTCAAGCGATGGGACATCGACACCTTCGGAAAG
>Ga0082212_10010294_pt1 | contig 11985 bp, 15 predicted proteins | sample TergutNt197P3_FD_71548 | JGI IMG/M metagenome (GOLD analysis project Ga0082212, IMG submission 71548) | Neocapritermes taracua P3 segment gut microbial communities from Petit-Saut dam, French Guiana - Nt197 P3 | ecosystem: Host-associated > Arthropoda: Insects > Digestive system > Gut ... | reverse complement strand
GCCTTTGAGATCGTAGACGAGAGTGTAGCCCGTAAGGTCATGATCGTCTCCGAATGTGTACTTGCCGTCCTGATTGGCGTTGTTGCCGTTCAGGTTGATCGCAATATCCTCGTCTTGAGCTGATTGCGATGTGTCGATAGGCTTGATATCAAAGGGCCGAGCGAGCGTCTGAAATAATAGTTCTCCCAGGCAAGTGGCGAAAACACAGGCCTTTTGATTAGCGAAAGCCACAAAACCGCAAAAATACACCCGGCAGTTTCATGCCCTCTCGCCGCCCCCTCCGCCCACCCAAAAGCGTAGGCGAAACCGTTGAAGAATAAGGGTTTTATACACAAAATAGCGGAAAGTCCGCCCTTTATCTGGTATAATTGTTTTGACGAACAAAAAACTCCAGAGGGGGTTTCCGCTATGGCAATTATACCAAAATCCATATTCGGTTGGGAAGAGGAAATTTATCATCTTGGGGACTTAAAACGACTGCAAATTGTCTTGGAAACTTTGCCGGATGAGCCGCTGATGCGGAAGCTGGATCAAGAACGCGGCAACGGACGTGACGACTTCCCGGTAAGGGCGATGTGGAACCTGCTGATCGCTGGAATCATCTTCGGTCACAACAGCATAGCAAGCCTGCTAAGGGAGTTAAACCGAAACATGCAGCTTGTCCATGTATGCGGCTTCGGGTTCCGGAAACTACCGGGGGCACATAACATGAGCCGGTTTATCGGCCTCTTACTGAAGCACGAGGGCGAAATCAGGGGAATGTTTGAGGGGCTATGCCAAGCCTTATACAGCCTATTGGATGATTATGGGAAAGAACTTGCCATCGACAGCAAATGGCTGGAGTCGGCGGCGAACCAGGCAAGCGCAAGGAGGGAACCGGATGGCCGGAGCGAGACAGAGGCGCGAAAAGGGGTCAAGACGTACAGCGGCGTAAGGAAAGACGGCTCAGCCTGGGAAAAGATCGTTACCTGTTTCGGGTTCAAGATACACCTGCTGGTGGATGCCGTACACGAGTTGCCTGTGGCCTATGCCGTGACGGACGCGGCAGCCTCGGACGTAACGGAAGGGAAGGAACTGGTCAGCGAACTGAAGAGCAGGCGGCCGGGCGTGCTGGAAACATGCCAGCATTGGATGGGGGACAAGGGCTACGATGATACCGTGCTGATCGAGATGTTGAAAGAGGAAGGGATAAAAGCCGTCATCGACAAGCGGACGCTGTGGAAAGCACAAGCGGAAAAAGAAGTGCCCGGCTATGAAGACGCCTATTATGACGAGGCCGGCAATGTCTACTGCTACACGAAAGACAAGGGGATGAGGCGGAGGATGGCGCCGAACGGATATGAACAGGGGCGGGACGCCGTGCGGTTCAAGTGTCCGGCGCAGGCCTATGGCGCAAGTTGCGGCGAGGCGGGAGAATGCCAGTGCAAAAACATCCGGGTACCTTTGTCAACGGATCCGAGAATATTCACACAGGTGCAGAGGGAAAGCTACAAATGGAAACGCCTGTACAATAGGCGGACGTCCGTGGAAAGGGTCAACAGCCGTCTTGACGGCGCGTATGGATTCGAGGAGAGGCGGACGCGGGGGCTTGCGAGGACGGAACTGCATGTAGGGATAGCGCTGCTAGTGATGCTGGCGACGGCGGTGTGGAAGGCAAAGAACCAACAGGAGGGGAAGGTCAGGAGCCTGATGAAAGTGGCTTGAGCAAAGAAGGAAGCGAAAAGAATAAGCGGGGGAGGGAAGCCGGGAGAACGGGCAAGTTTCCTGTACGACTGGAGGGCAATTTTCAACCGCAGCCGGGCGGGGAGGCAGAGCAAGGCAGGATTTTCGGCTACGCCAGGGCGGGATAGATCAAAAAATTGGACTCTTGCCAGATTCGCAGACGTTCGCTCTCGCTGGGTTAATCGAAAAATCGACACATCGCAATATCCTCAAAGTGCACGCAAAACGCATGAATGAACAGTTTGTAAAATCAGCTAGTTTTCATGGCTACATTTTCTGAATACTGCTATGATTCATATGATAATGCAACGGAAATATACATTAAATGTAATTTTCCGGACTGCCATGTATCGATGTTAACGGTTTGTTCATTCATGCGTTTTGCGTGGAGGACGCGCTGTTTTCGTTGTATTGTCCGTTGTTTCGTGGTATAGTATTTTCTGGAAGCAGAGTAACCCGACCGGGGGAATCACCCACTTAGGATAAGTGTGTGACCCACTCTGACGGTTAGGCTAAAGCCATAACCGCCGTGGGCGCTGCCGCGGGCTATCGCCGCCGTCCAAAACCTTGTGGCAAGCCACTTCGGTTTTTCCGTCGTCGAACGTCCTGCCGGAAAAGCCGCCGCTGTCCGCGCCGCCTTTCCGTCCGTCCGTATCGTGCTTCGGCTGAACTGCCCGCCGTACATCGGCGTACTGTTCGCCCTCGCCCGCGAAAAAAGCAAACGTGGCGTGTAGCCACATTTCCTTTTTTCGATGTGCCGCCTGTCGGCGTGATGGCTTCTCTGTCGCGCTGCAATCCTCTGGACAAAATGTCCAGAAGCAGGGCTACCACTTCGAGCTATGTTGACCCGTAGTCATGTCATTATCACAAGAGATAAAGCATAACCATCGAAGGGATTTTCACTTATGAGAAAGCTAATAGTTTATCTGGAAACGACCCTGTTTAACTTTTACGTTGATGAGGACAGGGGCTTTGCACATGACAGCACAATATCATTTTTTAATGAGGTCGCAACTGGTAAATATGAAGCGTATACTTCTGCGGTCGTTATTGAAGAACTTGCGAAAGCACCGCCAGAAAAATACGAGAAAATGTCAAATTTGATACAACAGTACAGCATTAGCATTTTAGCCTTGAACGATGAAGCTGATCGACTGGCTGACGTCTATGTTACGGAAGGTATTATCCCGTCGAAATATCGTATTGATGGCTTGCATATCGCCCTCGCAACAGTAAACGAACTGGATATAATTATCAGTATGAATTTTGAGCATATCGTTAAAAGAAAAACAAAACTTCTGACAGGCACGATTAACACATTGAACGGATATCGCGCCATAGAAATTTTTAATCCAATGGAGGTTATTGAAAATGAAAACGATTAGCCATATTGAGCAAGAAGTCAGTCGTATCCGGCTTGAAATCCATGAGGAAACCAAAGACCTGACAAGAGAGCAGCGTATAGCGCGAACGAACAGAATTGCAGAAAACGCTGCCAAGAAATTCGGCTTCAAAATAATCGCAAGTGCAAAAGAAAAGTCATAATGAAGGGGTATCTTTAGCATGAAAAAAATCATTTCTATTACGCTGTGCTTTCTTCTCATTTTAGGATTTCCATTATCATCTTTTGCAGATAACGAGGAAGTCATTGACATACAAGGCGCTGTCGTTAAAGATGGGAGAACCCTTGTGCCAGTCCGTGGAGTATTTGAACACCTTGGTTATGATGTGAACTGGGAACAATCGACAAAAACGGCAACACTCTCAAACAGCAAGAACAGTATTTTCGTTGCTGTGGAAAGTCCAGTATTTATTATGAATGGACAAGCATATAACCTTGATGTTCCAGCTCAAATTATAGATAACAGGACAATGCTGCCATTAAGAGCCGTAGGTGAAGCCATCGGAGCTGATATAAACTGGGATGGGAATGCACAAATAGCAACCATAAGCACATCAGAAATTACTATAAGGATTCATGCCTCTGTTGAAGATAAAATTTCTGAACAACAGTCTAATCAACCGACTGTAACAACTGACACCAATAGTAATTCATATGCACCATTATCATTCATTTCATCAAGCTATGATGATAGCTACGGATTGAAGATGCTTACGCTTAATGTTGAGAATAGCCTTGGGAAAGACATTAGTGGCTTTACAATAAGAGTCGCTTGCTTCAATGTTTATCGTGAGCCTGTTACTGGATTGCTAAATCCTTATTCCGATTTTACTTGGTCAGACACAATTAAGGCAAATGGGAAAGAAAAGATTACTTGTAGCTTAGCATATCATTCTACTGTAAAATTTGTTAATATTGCTGTCATCAAGTATGTAACTTCTGACGGAAATATCGTAGAAATATCAGCAAACAATCGTGTTTGGAAATCCTACAGTTTGCCGAGTTGATCATGACGGGAGGGCTGAAAGTTGAAAACAACGCAGGATGTTATGAAAGAAATCGAACGACTATTTAATGAATATGAAATGGAAGTTTATACTGCTCGAAAAAGCGGACAACTCATGGATAATACTGTTAAGACTTATTTGCTGCATTCAGGAAATTTTGTGAAGTGGTGTAAAGGCTTGTTTGTTCCAGGAGCAAGAAACAAATAGCATTTTTGTAGCAAGTGGTAAAGGAGAGCAATCAAGCGAATAAAAGAAACGGACGCCGTTCAAGAAGCGCCCGTTTTTCTCGTTTTTATGTGGTTTTCCCGATGTACGCAAGCCCAATAAATGATTTGTTCTGTTTCCAACTACTTAGGTATGTAGTGTTTCATGCCTTGCGATTTTGAAGCCGGGTTATCTTGGCCGTAGCCCTCCAAAAGATTGACCACGCCCCAAATGGCAAGACCCGCGCCGAGCGCGATACTGATCTCGTGGCGATGAAGAGGCGGCTTGAATCCGAACGCGAAGAAAAGCGAAAAAAGGAAGAAGCTGCCCCTAAAATCGAATCCCGCTATAAAACACTATCAAGAAAGTTCCAGTACAAACAGGATGGGTTGGCGGTCGTGCCACCGAAATGCATTGAAGAACGAGACGTTTGATATGCGGCAGGCTTCGCAGTTTGATATCAGGGTGGTCGAAGCGGTCGTCAATCGGATATTGTGCGACATGATGGGGGGCGGCACAGACGCCCCCGGCGCCCCAGGCACTCCCGGCATCTCCGATGCGCCAGGCGAACCTGTTTCAGCAGCCGGTTTTGTAGCTTCACATTCTTCTGCGACAGCGGCTTCATCTGCGCCCCCTTCCGCGCCCGCGTTTGCACCTGCCCCTGCTACTGAAGGAGATCCGGCGTTTGCGTCCGCCCCGGCTCTTTCAGCCGCTTCCGCAGCCCCGGCGCCAGCCGGGGCAAGCGCAGATGAATCCGCCGCCGATGGATTTACCACTGCTGTTGGCGACCCGGTCGGGCCCACGATAAAAAAACCGGCGGCACAGATGCCGCCGGCGGAAGATATCAGCTATGACGACGCCCTTGAAGCGTTGGGGCAAGATGGGTTTAACGCTGTCGCAGGCGCATTGGATGCTTTCAGGAAGAGATAAAGCGACGCCCCTGGATTAGTGAATGACGTCTTTTAAGGCTTTGCCGGCTTTGAAAGCGGGAACCTTTGAAGCAGAAATCTGAATCGTTGCGCCGGTTTGGGGATTACGCCCCGAGCGGGCGCTTCTTTGTCTTGTCTCAAATGTGCCGAAGCCGACCAGTTGCACCTTGTCGCCTGCTTTCAACGCGCCCTGGATGCTGTCGAACACAGCGGATACTGCCTGCTCAGCGTCCTTCTTGGATAGATTGGCCTTATCCGCAACTGCGGATACAAGTTCTGATTTATTCACTTTTGACCCTCCTTCGCTTCTGACCGGTTTTATAAAAGATGAAGATGAATGCTCAAAGGGATTGCTTCAACACAACTGTTTTAACAAATGTTTTAAGCAATTCTTCAACAAATGGGAGATATTCTGCGTCAAGCATAGAGAGCGTATCCACGATGCCGGAAACATTCGATGGGCTTTTCCTGCCCATAAGCACAATGTCGGCGGATACGCTCAATCTATCGCAGAGCCTGGAAAGGGTTTCAGCGGAAGCTCCTTTAACACCACGTTCAATTTCTGAAAGGAATTGAGGGGAGATACCAACTGAATCGCAGAGATACTCACGTGTCAGTCCCAGGAACTCCCTTTGCGCACGAATTCGCGCGCCAACCTTTTGGTTAAACTCCTTGCTCATGTTACACCCCTGGCATTAGTGTAACTAAAGCTATTAGCTTACAAAACAAGCAAATGGCATTGAAAATTACACGCCAATGGCTTATTATTGTAATAGGGCGTCTATAATAAGGAGGATATCAATGAACATCGAGGGCAAATTCCCTGGTTTACCAGAGCGGATCGAGGAGTTCTTTTTCGAATTATGCGATGCGGTCATACTCGCCCTGACTGAAGAAGATGAGCATTACACGGAATTGACGCATAAAAAAGATGAAATAGAAAAACGCTATCCGGCAGTTGTAAAGTACCTTGAAGAGAATGATTCGATCTCACTCACAGCGGAGGAACACACAGGATTGATTGAGTGTGTTGAGCTTGCCGCTGAAATCGAGGAGATTGAACGGAAGGCGATTTACTGGGCCGGGCATAAGGACTGTCTCACTTACCTGCAAAAACTTGAAAAAATATGAGACGATTCCACAGCCTATTTTCGAAAGCGTACCGTCGTAATGTCCAGACGCCTGGTTTGATCATGCTAGCTGGACTTTTTTTACGGGCACAATTCAAGCGGCTAGGCAAAACTATGTACCAGTAATAGTAACAATTATTACATGATAAAACATGTAAACCGCGAAGATTCAGTGATTTATTTCAACTTTATAAAGTATACAGCTTTTGTTGAATGGGGAATTCTTTTAAGATGTGCTATACTTAGGCGACTGCTTGATAAGAACGGTATAGAAAAAGAGGGTGTATCCATGCCCCTGAATATCGTCGGAGGCGACGTCACAAAGATACGGGCCAACGCAATTGTAAACGCCGCGGACAACACGCTGAAAAACAACGGCGGGGTTTGCGCTGCGATTTTTGCGGCGGCAGGGGCGGACAGGCTGCAAAAAGCCTGCGGTATAATTGGAGAATGCGGGACGGGCCATGCCGTCGCCACAAGAGGCTTTGCTTTATCGAAGTACATCATCCATACGGCCGGGCCGGTTTGGCAAGGCGGCGGGCACGGCGAGCGGAACTTACTCTATGCGTGCTATCGAAATTCTTTGGCGCTAGCCGGGAAGTACGATTGCGAATCGATTGCGTTCCCCCTTATCTCTTCCGGCGCGAACGGTTATCCAAGCGACAAAGCGCTGCGCGTCGCGGTCAGGGCTATCGGTGATTTTTTGCTTGAGAATGATATGGAAGTCACGCTGGCTATCTTTGGCGACGTCGGCTTTTTGCTTAGCGGAAATCTGCATACTTCCATTCAAGAGTATATCAACAAAAACTACGAAGCCACACACGACGAAATCCAGCGGGAGATAACGCCTGCGCCCCGGAGCCGTCTTGAGGATATGATTGATCATCCGGGCGAAACATTTCAGCAAATGTTGTTCCGGCTGATCGACGAAGGGGATGAAAGCGACCCGACGGTGTATCGGCGCGCGAACATCACAAGAGGGGCATTTTGGGCGATCAAATCGAAACCGAATCATCAGCCGAGCAAAAACACCGCGATATGCCTTGCCGTCGCCTTGAAATTGCCTCTGGACGTCGCCCTTGATCTGCTGGGGAGAATCGGAGCTACCCTGTCCCCCAGCAGCATATCGGATCTGATCATTAAGTATCATATAGCCGAAGGGATTTACGATATATTCAGAATCAATGAAACACTATATCAATACGGGCAGCCTCTGCTGGGAACACGGTCATAAAATCTTCATTTGTCATTTGCAAAACGACCATGCCTTTCAGGTAAAGGGCTACACTATTGGTATAGCTTAGTTAATGATTGACTGACGATCGGCATTATGCCGACTGGATACGGTCTAAAGGGGAAATATATGGACAATCAACGCAATCGACGAAGCGCTGTCGCGCAGGATACTCTCCGGATTTTATACGAAGGGCGTTACACAGTCGCAGGAACGACGGTGGATATTTCAAATGATGTTTCCAACACGAATAAAAACGACGTCTTCATTTCCCATGAGGAAGCCGGCCGGTTGGAAAGAGTTTTTAAGCCTGAAGCCGGGACCGGTTCAGTCGAACTAACGCGGGAAAGCACCCTTGAAACGATTATCCGGCTTTATGAGAATGATGAATCCTTTGGCGTACTGAACTTCGCGAGCGCAAAAAATCCCGGCGGCGGATTCCTGAATGGCGCGTTAGCCCAGGAAGAAAGCCTTGCCGCAGCTTCAGGTTTATATCTCTCGCAACGGAATCATCCTGCATATTATGAGATAAACCGGGCGTGTAAAAGTATGGTGTATACGGACAACGCCATCTGGTCGCCTGACGTCGTGTTTTTTCGCAATGATATGGGGGACTTATTACCGCGACCGGCGAAAGCGTTTGTACTGACCTTGCCTGCCGTGAACTACGGGCAAGTCCTGCTAAAAAAGGAAAACGCGGATACGGCCAGAGCAGCGATGAAGCGGCGAATGAAGATCGCACTGGCGATTTTCGCAAATCAGGGCTGTGGCGTTATCGTATTGGGCGCTTACGGCTGCGGCGTTTTCCGCAACAACCCGGCAGATGTGGCGTTATGGTGGCGAGAGCTTCTGTCAGAATTCGGCGGGCATTTTTCCAGGGTTGTTTTTTCCGTATTGGATCGCTCGAAGTCAGGCGATACATTCTCCGCTTTCGCGGATGTTTTTGACACGACGCGGTGCATGGAGCGAACGATGAAATGAATCCTGTAAAGCTACATAAAACGGATCATACAGGAAACGGCGAGGAGGGGCAAAGCATGAGCATATTATCTTTTGGCAATACCGGCGGCAGGGCATATGCAGGGAATACGAACCAGCTAGTCGGCAGGATCGAAGGCAACATGATCTACGAAGGCAACAGCAACAGAGTATTAGGCCGGATTGAGAATAACCGGTTTTACGAGGGGAACAGCAATATACTCATCGGCCGGATCGACGGCAATCGGATTTTTGAGGGAGAGAGCAATCGGCTGTATGGCCGGATTGACGGAAACATGATCTACGCCGGGGAGAGCAATACGCCGATCAATCGAATGGATAGATAATGGGGGCCGATGAATGTTGCCTGCATCTGGAGTATATCGACCCGAATGGACTTGCGGGCGGTACAACGAAGAAAAGCAAGTCGCCATCATGTACAATCTGATCGAAGGGATGAGCTACTTTTTTGAAAGCTACTCAGCCGCTGTGATCGGCGCGGTTTTGGCTGTGGGAAAGAATGGACGGGTAGACCTTGCCCAAACAGCTGAGAACACGGGAATCGCGGAGGAATCGGTCAGCGAGTTTTTCGATGAGTTGTTGAAACTCAGCTTACTGGTTGGTGAAGTTCCGGATAAACTGAAAATCAGCGCCTATCGGAAACGCGTTGGTTCAATCAACAAAGCGAGGGGCGACGGGATCGATAAAACGAAACAGGACGACTGTGTGGTGGAGATGGAGAGCGCCGAATACGCCTATATGAAAGAGGTTGGCGGCGTGACCAGCGTGATGTTCGAATTGACCTACAATTGCAGCGAGAGATGCATTCATTGCTACAACCCCGGAGCTACCCGCAACGACGCCGAACAAAGCGGGCGCGCCCGTCAGGAAATGACTTTCGGAGATTACCAGCGAATCGTCGACGAACTGTACGGACTTGGGTTGATGAAAGTATGCCTTTCGGGCGGCGACCCGTTTTCCAGCCCGCTTGCCTGGCAGATCATCGGCTATTTGTATAGAAAGGGAATCGCGACGGATATTTATACGAACGGATTAAGCCTAGCCGGCCAGGTCGACCGGCTGACCGCTTATCACCCGCGTTCCGTCGGCATTTCCTTGTATAGCGGCAGAGCCGAAGACCATGACGCGATCACGCGGACAAAAGGCTCGTTCCAAAAATCATTACAGGCGGCAAGAGACCTCGCCGGCAACGGCGTGCCGATGTACATTAAGTGCTGCGTGACGCGGACGAACGTGAAAACGTATTATATGGTTGCCGCGATTGCGGAAGAACTGGGGGCGACACTGCAGACGGATATACTTGCCATTAACTCCGTCGACGGCGATCGCTGCGCAGGCGAGAACCTGTTGCTGACGCCCGAGATGCTGGAAATTGTGTTGCTTGATGAGAATGTCCCCGCCCATGTCGTGAAGGAATCGCTGAATCTTGAAGGGAAGCCAAAGCAGATGGATAGCCATTCGTGCAATGGAGGCAGAAATTCTTTTTGCGTCACGCCGGAAGGCAACGTACAACCCTGCACGACCTTTCCGTGCTCGTTTGGCAATCTTAAAATCCAATCGTTTTCCGATATTCTCCAAAACAACGAAGACCTGAAATGGTGGCATAATCTTACGCTTAAGGATTTCGAGGATTGTGGAAAAAATGATTACTGCGCTTATTGTAGCCTTTGCGCCGGCAACAATTATATCGAACACGGGACGCCGTTGTTCGCCGCTGAATCAAACTGCTATATCGCCAAAGCCCGATATGAGCTTGCCGCGAAAATGAAAAACGGCTGCGACCCGTTGAAAGGCGGAACCTTACAACAGCGGCTTTCTGAATTGCAGCCGGAAAGCCGACCGCTGCAACGGGTAATCAATCCTAATGGCGGCAATCATCGGGGCGGACGAATAAACGGATCGTCCAAGACGGACGCCACAATCATGTAATACTTTATTCTGAGGAAAGGAGGACTGACAGCGATGAAAGTTAAATTGACCGTGAGCTTATCCTCGCCGATCACGAGAGCGAAAAATTGCCCGGACTATAAAGGCGGATTTGATATGTATGGTTACTGCAGAGAGGAATAATGAATTTTAGGCGCCCGGAATGAATCGTGTTCATTGTCTGTTGCCGGCGCAAAGGCTACAGTAGGGATGAAAAGAAATAGTGGGAGGATAACCTATGTTTTGTACAAATTGTGGGAATGAAGTAAAAGAGGGGGCCGCCTTTTGCCCTGCTTGCGGAACAAAAACCGGAGGCGCCGCAGACAGCGCACAAGGGACGGCGATAAATACAGGCGCGGCGCCGCATGGCGATACAGCGGAAGGCGCGCCGGTACAGCGACCACAGCCCGCCATGGAAAATGCGCCTATACCGCAGCCGCAGCCGCAAGCGAACAGCGGCGCTGCACAGGCGAACCAGCTTATCAACCTGGTGAAATCCAAAATAAACAAAAACAATATCTGGTGGATCATTTTCGTTGCGTCTGCTGCAATTTATGTGCTTCTTGGCGCGATCATCAGTGCAAGGCAAAACGCCGGCGTCCGCCAGGTTCCCGGCTATCTTTCGACGCCGATGATGATAGTCACGCTGACCGGGATCGTTTCGTTGATCGTAGCCGTGGTGAAAACCGTCAAGGCTTACCGCATGAGAAAAGCCGAAGAAAGCTATAACAAAGGGCTTCAGGCGCTGGCTACAAACAGAGACGAAGCAAAAGAATGGTTCACAAAAGCAAAAGGCTTCGGACATAAGGAAGCGGTCGCGAGATTAATTGAGATCCGTGCGCAGGAAGCGGAAGAAGCTTTTCAAAGAGGGCTACAGTTCACGGAAAGGAACGATTGGGACAACGCAAGGGAAGAGCTCATAAAAGCCAGAGATCTGGGGTACGCAGGTGCGGAAGCGAAAATAAGCGAAGTCAACGCATCCCAGGCGGAAGAATGTTATAACGCTGGGCTTCTTGCCATGAAGAACGGAGACAGGGCCGAGGCAAAAGAGTGGTTTTTGAAAGCAAAGGAACTGACGGGACATATCGGCGCACTCGCGAAATTGGATGAAATCCAAGCGCAGGAAGCAGAGGAATTCTATCAGGCAGGGCTCAAAGCTATGAGCAGCGACTATTATGATGAATTATCAACTGCTGTGGAATGGTTCGAGAAAGCCAAAGAATCTGGTCATCCGGATGCAAGTGCCCAAATAGATGAAGTTCACAAGATCATGGCGGAAAAATGCTATCAATCCGGGCTTGATTCCATGGATAAGGGCGAACAAGATAAAGCAAAAGTGTGGTTTACTCAAGCCGTTGAGATGGAACCTGGACATGCAGGCGCGCTTGCGAAACTGGCTGAGTTCCGCGCTCAGGAGGCGCAGGAATTTTAT
>Ga0082212_10010293_pt1 | contig 11986 bp, 13 predicted proteins | sample TergutNt197P3_FD_71548 | JGI IMG/M metagenome (GOLD analysis project Ga0082212, IMG submission 71548) | Neocapritermes taracua P3 segment gut microbial communities from Petit-Saut dam, French Guiana - Nt197 P3 | ecosystem: Host-associated > Arthropoda: Insects > Digestive system > Gut ... | reverse complement strand
CTCCGGGACGCCATAGACCCCCGCCGCTAGGGCTCTGACGCTTGAACTTGAACAAGTCTTTAAAAAATGTTATCATTACATAAATAAGCGCCTGACCAGAAACGCGGCGGCCGGGGACCAGGTGACCGCCGGCGGCCGCCCAAAGCGTTTCAGGCGGAAAAGAGGTTAAATGAGTCCGGCAGACACGCCCTGGAAGGGTAAAGAAGTTCTGGTGGTCGATGACTACCTGGCTGTGCGCAAGACCATCAAAGAACTGGTCAACAGCCTGGGGCTGGTCACGACCGAGGCCGAGAACGGCCTGAAGGCTCAAGAGCTTTTGAAGGCCCGGAAGTTCGACCTGGTCATCACCGACCTGGTCATGCCGGAAATGGACGGCTTTGAGTTGACCGAGGCCATCAAGAACGACCCGGCCTTGAGACCCATTCCCGTGGTCATCATCTCCACCCACTCCGATTCCAAGTACATTTTCCGGGCTCTGCGCCTGGGGGCGGACGACTACCTCATAAAGCCCCCCACGGCGGAAATGATCAGCACCGTCTTAACGAGGATTTTCGACCATGAATGGTAATCCCGCCCCATTGGCGGAGGGCCGGGAACAAGGCGCTCCGCCGGAAATCGACCGCATGGCGGTGAAAATCGCCCACCTGGACCGGCTTTTAGGGCTGACCGGGGAAATAATCATAACCGCTTCAAACATTTCCATCCTCCAGCGCCACTTGTCAACGGTCGCGACCTCCATTGACAAGAGCTCCATGGAAATGGTCAAGAACGCGGCCCTGACAGCCAACCGCATATCCTCCGACCTTCACCACCTGGTCATGGACATCCGCATGGTGCCCATAAAGGACACCTTTCTCCGGTTCCGGCGCCTGGTGCGGGATCTGGCCAAAAAGAAGGGGCGCCAGGTCAATTTCGAGATCGTCGGCGAGGACACGCTGGTGGATAAGACCGTGGCCGAAAAGCTTTATGAGCCCCTGGCCCATCAGATCCGCAACGCCATAGACCACGGCTTGGAAGACCCCCTGGAGCGCAAGCACCAGGGCAAGGACGCCACCGGCCAATTGGTGCTCACCGCCTATAAAAAGGAGGGGTTCACCTTCGTCTCCGTCGCCGATGACGGCCAGGGACTTGACGAGGCCCGCATCCGGCATACGGCGGTGGAAAAAGGTTTCCTGTCCCCGGCGGCGGCCCAGGCCATCAACCAGGCCGAGTGCTGGAACCTCATCATGCAGCCCGGCTTTTCCACCACCGCCGAGGCCACGGAGATATCCGGGCGCGGGGTGGGCATGGACGTGGTCAAAAGCACCGTCGAGACCCTGGGGGGCGAGGTTATCATCGAGACCGCCCCGGGCCGGGGCAGCATCTTCACTTACAAGATACCCCAGCTCTCGGCCGTAAATATAACCGACGCCCTGATCTTAAGGGTCGGGGAAAGTTTCTGCGCCGTGCCCATCGGCAACGTCGTGGCCACCCAGTCCGTCGAGCCCAAGGATGTCATCACTACCATGGGATCCACGGAAAGCATCCAGTACCTGGGCGCCATCGTCCCCATGCACGACCTGCGCGCCCTCTTAAGGGGCTCGCCCCTGACCGAAAACCCTGACTCCCTGTCCATCATCATCATCGACGCCAAGAACGGCCGCATCGCCCTTAAGGTTTCGGAATTCATCCGGCCCCAGAAACTGGTGCTCATCCCCCTGCCGGAAATCTTTTCCGTCAAGGGCGTCTCCGGGACCACCATCCTGGGCGGCAACCAGTTGGGCATGGTGCTGGACCCCTTTGAACTCATAGCCCTGGCCACCGGACGCACCGTGGAAGGCGGAGGGGAAACGACGCCTGTCATTTTCGACCTGGGTCCGGTCGAGTTCGAGCCTGAGGCGCCGTCGTCGGCGCCTTCGGCGGAAAAATCGTCCGCCGAGGACCAAGCCCCCCCCCTGGAAAAACCCCACCACGAACTGGATGAATCCGTGGCCGAAGAGTTCTTCATTGAGATCCACAACATTCTCAATGAGCTCAATGAAGACGTCTTCCAGTTGGAAAAAGACCCCGAGAACGCCCGGCGGATCAACACCATCTTCCGGCACTTCCACTCCATCAAGGGCAATTTCATAATGACCGGCTTCACCAATGTGGGCGCCTTCGTCCACGAAGTGGAGACCGTTCTGGACCGGGTCCGGGATAAGGAGCTGAAAGTCACCCAGGAACTCATCGACCTTCTTTTGGACGTGGTCAAGAACCTGGAAGCCGGGCTGACCCTGATCAGGGCCGGCCAAGGCTACGAAGTCACCGATTCCGAGCTTCTGAACGCCCTGGCCGGATTCCACAAGCCGGAGACCGACGAGGGCGCCTCCTCCGAGGAGGACGGCGGGACTTTTCACCTGTCGCCCCTGGCCAATATCCTGTATTACACCAAGCTGATCAGCGGCCAGAGCCGGGTCTTCCAGTCCTTCATCAGCCTGGGCCGCTCTTTCCAGGATCCTTCCCTGGCGGTTTACCTGATTTTGAAGCGTCTGGCCGAGGTGGCCGACCTTATGGACACCGTGCCGGCCCTGGACAAAATCGAGCGGGGCCTGGCTGTCAACCGCCTCAAAATCATGTTCTCGTCCAATTTGTCCCCGGCCGACATGAACCGCTTTTTTGAAAAGCAACTGGTCCGGTATTACAACGTGGTCGAGTTTGAAAACATGGTCGTGGACTAAAGGCGTCAAGCTTAAGGTTCAGGCTGGCGCGAGGGGGAATCAATGGCGAGAATACTTCTGAGCCTGACTGACAACACTCTGGCCGAGCGCGTCGCCAAGGCGCTGGATGGGGGGCGGCACGAACAGGTCACGCTCACGCCGGAGGAATTTCGGCTGGAAGACATCCCGGAGGCGGCCAAAGCCTTGGCGGATACCTTGCCCGACGTGGTGATCATGGATTATCATCCGGAAGACGCCGCCAGCGTCAAGCTCATGCAGACCGTCTCCGACCTCGCCATCCTGGACCACCACCCGGCCTTCATCTTCATTGAAGCCCCCGGACAGGAGGCGGCCCGGGAAGAAGTACTCATGGTCCTCAATGAGGGGGCTCAGGCTTTTCTGCCCGCTGATTTTCAGCCTGCGGCCCTTTCCAACTACATTGAGCGGGCCATCATGGGGCCGGGCAGGCTGCGGGCCCGGGATTCCCACAACACTGACGAGGCCATTCACAGGCTGGAGGAAGCCCTGGGCCAGGCCCGTGCCCGCAGCCTCGGCTTCCAAAAAGTCATCGGCCACCTCCTGGCCACCCCGACCGCCGCCCAGAACCGCAAGGTCCTGGTGGTCTCCGACTCGTCCTACCAGCGGGAGATGCTCAGGAAGATCCTGGAAGACTACAATTTTCAGGTCCTGACAGCCAGCGCCCCCCCTGACGGCCTGAACGTGGCCCTGAGCGAAAACCCGCGAATCATCGTCAGCGACCTGGAACTGGAGGGCGGAAGCGGCTTGGAATTCTGCCAGTCCGTGAAATTCACCCACAAGATCACTCCCTGTCATTTCGTCATCTGCACCGCCAACCAGACCAGGTTCGCCAAGGTCATGACCCCCGGCAACGGAGTTGACGACTGCTTACTAAAGCCGTCGGGCACGCACGATACCCAGGAATTCATCGCCCGGGTGGCCATGGGGCTCTTGTTATAGAGGCAATGGCCCACCTGAACCAGAGCCGCCGGTGGCGGGGCGTTCTGCTGGTGGTTCTCTGCGCCCTGGTCTATTACATTAGTTTCGACCACGGCCGCGAATCCCAGCGCCCCCGGCTGGAGGCGCAGGAGCGCCGCTTCCAGGAGGAACGCGGCCGACTGATGGAGGAAGTGGCGCGGCTGGAGGCCCGGCTGGCCGGTTGCCTGGCGGCCCCTTCCGACTCCGGCCAGACCGGCCGTATCCCACTCAAAGCCAACCAGAGCAGAACCCTCTTCGACGGCCGGCTGGTCCTGTCTGTTCAGGATTTCGACCACAATGCCGGCTGGGTGCTTATCCAGCTCAATTTTGTGCGGGAAAACCGTCAGATGACCAAGGAACTGACCGTGGGCGACAGTTTCGGCTTCAGACTTGGCGGCCGTGACTGGGCCGTGGTGCTGGCCGAACTGACCCTGAGTACAGCCAATCTCAACCTCATGGAAATAAAAAGCGACCCATGAGCCATTTGACTTACATAGAGATCAAAGTCGGCGATACCGCAGCCCTGAGCCTGGTCGCCGACGACGAAACAGTGAGCCATTACGCCCGCCTGACCGGCGACCTCAACCCGGTCCACCTGGACGAAGACTATGCCGCCCGCTCGTTTTTCAAGAAGCGGGTGGCCCACGGCCTGTTGGCCGCCGGCCTCATCAGCGCGGTGCTGGGTACGCGCCTGCCGGGCCCCGGAACCATCTACCTGCGCCAGGAACTGGATTTCAAAGGTCCGGTCTTTCTGGGCGAGACCATCACCGCCCGGGCCCAGGTCCTGGAAAAGTTCGACCGGCAGGAAAAAATCAAACTGCGGACCTGGGTGGAAAACCAGGACGGCCGACTGGTCCTGGACGGTTCGGCCCTGATTTTGTTCCGGCCGACGGAGCCAGGCTGAACCATGGCCCGGATCATGCCCGGCCCTTATTTGGGCTTTCAACTGAAAAAAGTCAGTGATTTTCTGGCCACCCTGCCGGCCTTAGGTTTTCTAAAAGAACACTCCGGCGCTCAAGTGGGGATGGTGGTGGCTCCGAATCTGGCCGAACTGGCTTTCCGCCACCGTTGGATAGACGAGGTCTTCACCCTGGACCCGAACCGGGAGAGCCGGCATCTGAGGCAGATGGCCAAGGCCATGGCCCGGAAGAAATATCGGACCGCGGTCATCTTCGACGGCCAGGTCCGCTCCCTTCTGACCGCCGCCCTGGCCGGCATCAGAAACCGCCTGGGGGCGCGGGGGCTTCAGCCCTTAAGTCCCCTGTCGCTTCTCTACAGTCATGAAGTGGACATCGTGGACAACCTCTGGCCCCTGGAATCCCAGGCCTACCGGGCTCAAAAACTGGCCGCCGCCCTCCTGGGGCTGGCGCCGGGGACGCCACTTAGGCCGCCTCCGCCGGAGGCCGATCCGCTCAGCGCCGACCGGGCGGCCAGGCTGCTCGGGGAGCTTCCGGCCGACGGCCCGCGCATCGGCCTGTCCCTCCAGGCCGGGCAACCGGAAGATTCATGGCCCCTGTCCCATTTTGCGGCCCTCTGCCGGAAGCTGTGGCGGGCCTTCAAGGCCACGCTCTTCGTGGTCGGGGTCGAGTCCGAGAGCCCCCTGGCCCGCAACCTGGCCCTGGCGGCCGGGGTCCCGGTGGCCAATTTCTGCGGCCGGACCAGCCTGACGGATGTCATCGCCCTGGCCGAAGCCAGCGACCTGTTCATAACCGAGGCCACCGGAGCTTCCCACCTGGCCGCCCTGACTGAGACGCCCGTCATCAGCGTCTTCACTTGGAGCAACCCGGCCCTCTGGCCTCCCCAGACGCCTTACGCCCGGACCATGGTTTACGAGTGGGCCTTGAAACGCTTCGGCCTGAAGCCTTCGGACGGCCCCTGGCTGCGCCCCTGGCTGACCGGGCCGGTCATCACCCCGGACCTGGTTTTCCAGGAATCCCTGGTCATGCTGAACGCCGGAATGTAACGCCCGTGAAATTCATAGATCAGGCCACCATATTTGTGAGTTCAGGGGCCGGGGGCCCCGGCTGCGTCAGTTTCCGGCGGGAAAAATACATTCCCCGGGGCGGACCGGACGGCGGGGACGGCGGGCGGGGCGGCGACGTGATCATGGAAGCCGCCGACCAGAAGGAAACGCTTTTGCGCTTTCACCTCAATCAGCACTTCCGGGCCGGCCGCGGCCGGCCGGGCCAAGGCCGCCGCCGTTCAGGCGCGGCCGGAGCCGACGCGCGCCTCTTGGTGCCGCCGGGCACGATGATTCTGGACGCTGAAACCGGAGAGGAACTGGCCGACCTGGCCGAACCCGGCGCTGTCCTGGTGGCGGCCCGGGGCGGGCGCGGGGGCTTAGGCAACTCCAATTTCACCTCCGGCGGCCACCGGGCCCCCCGCTATGCCCAACCCGGCGAAGCCGGAGAGGAACGGCGGCTCCGGCTGGAACTGCGCCTTCTGGCCGATGCCGGCCTGGTGGGCTATCCCAATGTGGGCAAATCCACCCTCATCTCCAGGGTAAGCGCGGCCCGGCCCAAAATCGCCGACTACCCCTTCACCACCCTGGTCCCCAACTTGGGCGTGGTGAGCGCGGGACAGGACGCCTCGGGCGGACCGCGGTCCTTTGTCCTAGCCGATCTGCCCGGCCTCATCGACGGCGCGGCGGAAGGGGCCGGCCTGGGCCACCGTTTCCTGAAACACCTGTCGCGCTGCGCGGTGCTGGTCCACCTCCTGGACCCTCTGCGCCTGGACCCGGCCGACCCCACGCGGGACCTGGACCGCCTGAAAAAAGAACTGGGGGTTTTCGAGCCAAGCCTGATCCGGAAAAGCCAGTTGGTGGCCCTGGGCAAGATGGACCTGGCCGAAGGCCCCCCGGCCCTGGCCGCCCTGAAAGAAACCCGGATGAAAGTTTATCCTTTTTCCTCGGCCACCGGGTCGGGGCTTAAGGAATTGACCTGGGCCATCTGGCGGCGGGTGGAAAAAAGCCGGGCCAAAGACGGGGAGGTTTCCGATGAGCGGGATTGAACGCGCGCTCCTGAGCGTTTACGACAAAGAGGGCCTTTTAGAACTGGCCCGGGCCTTGGCCGAGGTAGGGGCGGAAATACTCTCCACAGGAGGCACCGCCAAGGCCCTGGCCGAGGGCGGCCTGAAAGTGGTGGAGGTGGCCAATTACACAGGGTCGCCCCAGATATTGGACGGCCGGGTCAAGACCCTGCACCCCAAGATCCACGCCGGTCTCCTGTTCCGCCGCGATTCGGCCGAGCATGTCCGGCAGATGCGGGAACTCGGTTTCGGACCCATCGACCTTCTGGCGGTCAATCTCTATCCCTTCGAGTCGGTCGTGGCCCGGCCGGGGGTGACCCTGGCGGAAGCCGTGGAAAACATTGATATCGGGGGCCCCTGCCTGCTCCGGGCCGCGGCCAAGAATTTCGACTCGGTCACGGTCATCTGCGACAGCGCCGACTACGCCCGGGTGGCGGAAGAACTGCGGGCCCGGGGGCAGACCACCCCGGCCACCCGCCGGGAACTGGCCGGGAAGGCTTTCGCCCGCACCCAAAGTTATGACCGGGCCATCAGCGCCTACTTAGGCTTGTAAACCTTCATGGACCAAGTCACCTACCGCAGCCCCACCTATTACGAACTGGGCCCGCCCCCGGAACTGGACTGGCGTCCCTTCCGGGGGCCGGACTACCAGGAATACCGCCGCCAGTGGGACGAGAGGGCGCTCCGGGGCGAGGCCGGCGCTTTCCCCCTCCACCTGGATATGGACCCGACCAACCGCTGCAACCTCAGTTGCCCGGTCTGCCCCCGCACCCATTATTTGCGGACAGGCCGCTCGGCCTGGAACCCGGCGGGCGTCTGGGGGGATATGGATTTCGCCCTGTTCGAGCGGCTCATCGAAGAAGGGGCGGCCGGGGGGGTCCGGTCAATCAAGCTCAATTTCCTGGGCGAACCCCTTCTGGCCCCAAGGCTGACGGACATGGTCCGCCGGGCCGCCGAGGCCGGGTTGTGGGTCATGCTCAACACCAATGCCACACTCCTGACCGAGACCCTGGCTGAGGCCCTTTTGACCGCGGGCCTGACTGATATTTTCTTCTCCTTTGATTCGCCCTACAGGGAGGAATATGAAAAAACCAGGCCGGGCGCGGATTACCACAAGGTCCTGGGCAACATCCGGACCTTCATGGCCGTCCGGGAGAGGCTGGGCCGGAAGGCGGTGCAGACCCGGGCCTCCATGATCCTGCCGAAAGGGACCGAAGAAAACCTGGCCCGGATACAGGCTGATTATATCCGCCTGTTCCGGGACCTGGGCGTGGCGGAGATCGGCTTCGGCCTGGCCTCGGAGGTCGGCCGGGATTACGGCCAAGCCTTCGGTCTTCAGCCCGGCTTCGTCTGCCCGGATCTCTTCCGCCGCCTGTTCGTGTTCTGGGACGGCCCGGCCGGGCCCTGTTGCGGCGATTGGGACCGCCAGCTCCCGGTGGGGCGGGCCGACCAAAAACCTTTAGGCGAGATTTGGCAGGGCGAGGCCTATCAAAAACTCCGGGCGGTCCACCTGGCCGGCCGATATGGGGACATACCCGCCTGCCGGGCCTGCAGTGTTCCCTATCTCTCCACCCTGGCCTGACGAGCCTTAAGAGCAACAAAGAAAGGAAAAAATATGGACAGTCCCCCTAGCCTGGAAACCAACGAGCGCATCAGCCATCGCTTTTTCAACCTGGTCTTGAAGCTGGTGGAGGAATTGGAAGCGGAAAACGATCAGGCCGGCCTGGAGGTCCTGCCCACGGTCATCGTAACCACCGGGGTCATGACCATGTGCCGCTCCCTGACCGCCGAAACCGTGGGCATGGTACTGGACGCCTTGAAACTCAAGGCTGAACGTGGTGATTTCAACAGCGACCGCGATGTTCCAGAGAACTGATCGGATTTCAGAACTCGTCCAGGTCAGAGTCTGTTCTTTGCGGGCTCCGCGGGCTCTGGCGGCGGTCAGACTCTTCTTTGCGGTTACGCTGTTCTTCCAGCATGTAGTATTGGAGGATTTTCGGCAGGGCCCGCTGGGCCTCGGGGTCCAATTCATGGAACTTCAGCCCCAGGTGGGCCGTCTTTTCGTCCGGGTCCAATTCCAGGCGGACAATGGCGGCCTTACCCACAAGGTGTCTGATCGGCAGGTCCGCCTCGGCCGGGAAGGTCATTTTGAAGGACAATTCCTGGCCGAGGGTATAGGACGTGGGCGTGGGCGTACTCAACATGAAACCGCCGGCGGAAAAATTCACCAGGCTGATTGGGGACAGTTCCGGATGGATGACCACGCTTATGCCGTTGCTCTGGCCGGCCTCCAGGCGGTAGGCCTGGCGGACGTTGCTCTTGGCCAGATCCGACTGCTTGGGACGGTCTAGGACAATGACCGGCACCAACTGGTCCTCTGATTCATCGTAGGAATGGAGCCTATACTTGTTATCCAGGCCAAGGACCGTGGCCGTCCAGCCCCAGCGGGTGATTTCCCGGGTCACCAGGTCGCAGTAAACGATACTGGCTTCCAGCTTCTGCCCGAGCTGGGATCTCCCCAACGATGGACTGGTCTGGGCTAAAATCACCTGGTCGGGGGTCAGGTCCAGGATCATGGACGAGCGGATATCGGCCTGGCCGGTCAGCATATCCGCCTCCAACATGAGATTGACACTCGTTCGGAGCCTTAAAAGGCGGTTAACGGTTACCGGCCGGGATGTTGGTCTTCTTACGTCGCTCATTGTTCACTTTCAGGAGATTATAGTATTTCAAGCGAATCTTTGCAACCGGCCCGGCCCGGCCCGGGCCTGGCCTTGAAGCTGGCTCTTGTCAATATCCTGACCCGGCCCCTGGCCTGGTTGCCGCCGGCCTGGGGCCGGGCCCTGGGTTCGGCCGGCGGCCGTCTGGCCTTTCACCTGCTGGCCCGTCGGCGCCGCGTTGCCCTGGCCAACATGGAACTGGTGCGGGCCGCGGGCTTCCTGCCGCCGGACTTCCCGGCCCGGGCCACGGCCCGGGCCGTCTTTGCCAACCACGGCTGCGGAGCCTGGGAACTGGTTCGCCTCTATCATAAGGGTCTGGCCCATTTTCTGGCCGACTGCCACCGGATCGAAGGGGAGGACTATTTTGCCCAAGCCCTGGCCGAGAGCCGGCGATCCGGCCGGGGGCTGGTGATCATTACCGGCCACCTGGGAAACTGGGAAATAATGTTCCAGTACCTGGCCGATCTTTTCGACCTCAAGCTGACCATTGTCGGCCGCCGAACCGGACGACTGATCGACACCCTGACCGACCGCCTCAGGGCCATGAACGGGCATCGCTTTCTGACCAAGGACGGCTCGGCCAGGGAAATGTTGACCGTTCTCAAATCGGGCGGGGTGCTGAGTACTTTCATCGACCAGGCCATCCTGAAAAACTCGCCCAATTCCACGGCCCTCTTGCCCTTCATGGGCCGCGAAGCCACCTTCAACCTCGGCCCCCTGCGCCTGGCCCGAAAGGCCGGGGCCATAATAATTCTGGTGCTTTTCAGACGGGAGGGACGGGGCCACTTCGGACGGGCCTTCCCCCCGCTCCCGCCGACCCCGGACCGGCCCGAGGAAGAGGATCACCTGGCCAAGGCCGGCCAGATCAACGCCTGGCTGGGCGAATTCATCCGGCGCTATCCCGACCAATGGCTCTGGGGCCACCACCGCTGGAAGACCAGGGACGCGCCTTGAGCCCTAGGCTCCCTCTTCCTCCACCACCACCTTCAAAAGACTTTCCACCACGAAATTCTGGGCTTCCCGGTCCAGGCCAGGGTAGAGGGGCAGGCAGATTTGGCGCCGGGCCACCATTTCCGTGACCGGCAGAGGTTCCAGGGGGGCGGCCAGATAGTCGGGCCGGCTCTGCCAAAGAGGCTGCCGGTGGCCGGCTACGGCGTAAACTTCACCGGCCAGGTTCACCTGGAAGTCTTCCCGGAGCCGCTTTTTGATCCGGTCCCGGTCCAGGCCCTCGGGGAGCAGGGCCATGTATTTGTAATAGGCCGGCGCCAGGCCCGGGGGCGGGAGAACCGGCCTGACCGGAGCCCCGGCCAGGAGTTGGTCGTAAACTCCGGCCGCGGCCCTTCTGGCGGCCAGGATCCAGTCGGCCTTCCTCATCATGGCCAGGCCCAGGAGGGCGTGGATCTCCGAGGGCCTAAAGTTGCCGCCCCAGAAATGATGGAGGTTGGAGCCGGGCCGGATCTGGCCGTGCTGGCGGATTATCTGGAGGCTCTGGTAAAACTCGGGGTCGGAAGTGGTGACCAGGCCGCCTTCGGCCGTGGTCAGCACCTTGGTGGGGTAGAAGGAAAAGGCGGCGGCGAACCCCAGGGCGCCGGCCCGGCCTTCAGGAACTTCCGCGCCGTGGGCGTGGGCCGCGTCCTCAATGAAGGCCGCCCCGTTGTTTTCGGCCAGGTCCTTGATCCGGCGCCAGGCCGGGGAGATGAAGCCGCCTATATGCACCAGGATGACCGCCCGGGTGTCGGCGCGTATTTTCCGGGCCAGGTCTTCCGGACACATCTGAAAATATTCGGGGTCGCAGTCAACCAGGAGGATCCTGGCCCCGGCGGCAATGGGAGCCAGGGCGGTGGCCAGGAAGGTGTTGGCCGGCACGGCCACGGAACCGCCTTCCACTTTCAGGGCCCGGCAGATCATTTCCAGGGCCGCGGTGCCGCTGCTTGCGCCCAAGGCGTGGCCGACCCCGCAGAATTCGGCGAAAGCCCGCTCAAAAGCCTGCGTCTTTTCCCCCAAGGCCAGGCGGCCGCTTAAGAGCATGGCCTTAAGTTCGCCGCAGATGACCTCGGCATCGGCCTGGTCAAAGGGGATTTTCAGAATGGGCACTTCCATCTTTAATCAGCGGCCCAAAGTGAAAAACTCCTCCACCGGGGTGGTGAAGACAATACCGCCCCCGGGCTCGCTGAAGATGGGCAGCCGGCAAACGGCTTCCACAATGGCCCGGGCGTGGTCCTTGTGGGCCACAATGAGCAGCATTTCCTTTTCCGGCGCCAGGCTGATGCCGAAAAACTTCACATCGTCTTCAGTGCCGGTGCCGCGCGCGCCCAGGATCGTGCCGCCCCTGGCGCCGGCCTGACGGGCCACGCTCATTATCTCATCCGCCTGACCATGCGTTATGATGCAGGTAATCAAGCAATTACCGGATATCATGCCTTCACTCCCGGCGCGCCCCGGCGCGCTCCCCTCGGTATTTTCCATCTGGCTCCCCGGCCGCACCATGGCGGCGGCGTCAAGCACCAGGGCCAGGCCGCTTATTTGGTCCGGGTGCTCCAGGCCGGCCTGGAGCACCTCTTTCAC
>Ga0082212_10010292_pt1 | contig 11986 bp, 11 predicted proteins | sample TergutNt197P3_FD_71548 | JGI IMG/M metagenome (GOLD analysis project Ga0082212, IMG submission 71548) | Neocapritermes taracua P3 segment gut microbial communities from Petit-Saut dam, French Guiana - Nt197 P3 | ecosystem: Host-associated > Arthropoda: Insects > Digestive system > Gut ... | reverse complement strand
AACCAGTAAGAAAGGCTTTATCACCGGTGGACGGGTATGTGCCGGCAATCTTGTCCATGTAAAAACGCTAGGCTCGGAAATGGGCTCTGATACTATTGTTGAAGTCGGTGTTGACCCGACGATGAAGATTAGAATTCAAAGGTTGCAAAAGCGGATTGCCGAGCTCAATAAGGATATTAAGTCCACCCAGCCGATTCTAAATACAATGGCGCAGAAAATTGCCTCGGGCATTAAAATGTCGCCTGATCAGATAAAATATGTCCAAAATCTAACGCTTGAAAACAAAGCCCGTACCGAAGAAGTAGAAACAGCATTGGATGAATTAGATGAACTGCAAAGCCAATTTGAACGTTCCGGCAACGCCCAGGTTATCGTAACCGGCGATGTATATACCGGCACAATGATAGCAATCGGCGATGTGTCGATGACCGTTCGCTCCAGCATGTCGTATTGCCGCTTCATAAAGCAGGGCGGCGAGGTGAAAATGACCGCGATTTAAGTGTGGAACTCGAAGAGATTTTCTAAGTTTGCGTCCATAGGAACGCAAACAAAGAAAATCTAAAACTTCGAGTTGGAAGAATGCTACGCATTCTTCTGAAGGTTTCAGCGATTGTAGTGAGGCGCAAAGGGAAACATCTGTAACTATTAGCGGAGACTATTCCGCGAGGTGTTTTGTGCAACCCAATCAAAGATTGGGTTGCACAAAATCCCGAGTTATGCAAGCGCCAAATCGCGCTTTTACAGCTTTGCGAAGCAAAGATGTTGCGATTTGTGTGCATCATAATTATAGCGAACGAAGTGAGGTATAATAATATGCTCGTAAATAATCCCATAGCCATCCAAGGTCAGATAACCAGATCCCAAGACTTAACCATTATCAAACAAAATGAAGCAAACCGTGGATTTGTAGAACAACAAAATATCCAAAAGGTCAAAGAGGATGAAGTTGAAACAAAGTCCAAGCAGGTTCTGGAAAAAGAAGATGCGAACAATGATGGACAGCGTCATGATGCAAAAGAAAAAGGCAAAAACCAGTATTTTGGCGATGGTGGTAAGGGGCGTAAGAAAACGGACGGAACGATCGTCAAAAAGGGGCCAAACAATACAGTCATAAAAAGTTTTGATATCAAAGTATAAAATTGTTACTGTTCACGGCCGACTATTCCGCAAACACTAACTATAAGGAGTGCTATGTCCGCAATACAAATCACTTTATTGATCACAGGCGGCATTATTTTCGTCATTAGCTTTTTCTTGCCGGCAGGGAAAAAAGACCGGAATCATCAGGAAAACCATGGAAATGACACTTCCGTCATAACCGAAGATATGGTAAAGTTAATGGTGGAAAGAGAAATCGACGACTCGAAATCAAACATCAATGAAATCATTGATGAAACGATTACTTATGCAATGGAAAAAGGCGAGCGGGCGATGGAGCGGATCACCAATGAAAAAATCATGGCGATCAACGAGTACTCTGATACGGTACTTAAGGAAATTCACAAAAACCAGCAAGAGGTGGTTTTTCTTTATGATATGCTAAATGACAAACACAATACCTTGTTAGAGACAGTCAGTCAGGCTACGGCGGCAGCAAGTGAAATAACGAAAGCCGGTGAGCTTATCATGGTGAATCCGGAAACAGCTTTGGTGGCAACTCCGGCTGCTGAAAGTAAGACAGCGGATGAACCTGCTTTCAGTCTTTTTAGTCCGCCGCGAATAAACATGGATGATTCGCGAATCATAAAAGATAAGCCTGATGAGCTTAAGTCGGATATGGAAGCCTTACCCCATAATGTGGAGGTGCAAATCGGCAGCAATAACAATGACATCATTTTGGAAATGCATAAAGAAGGAAAGTCCAATATGGCGATTGCCCGTACTCTGGGTTTGGGTATCAGTGAAGTGAAGTTAGTGATTGATTTGTTTGAAGACTAAAGTATGAAGAGTTTTTCTAAGTTTGCGTCCAGTGGAACGCAAACTTAGAAAAACTAGTCCCGCTTCGCGGGCGCTCTTCATACGGAATAATGACACAAGTGTCATTATTCTGCGAAGCAAAATATTGAGCATATTCGTGTGCATTTAGTTACTGCTTGTGGCTTGCTGTGAACAGTAACGAGTTGGAGTTTGGTTATGAACCTTAGATTATATCTGCGTGGTTTGGGAATAGGGATATTGGTTACGGCGGTGATTATGGGCTTTGCGCGTACTGATGCTGCCGCGATGACGGATGACGAAATCCGCATGAAGGCAAGATCATTGGGGATGATCGATAATGTTGTGTTGTCGCAGCTTCATACGCCTGATCCCTTAGCAGAAGAGTCGCTTTCTACGCCTTTACCCAGCCCGGCGCTTGAACCGTCTCCTTTAGCGGAACCGTCTCCCAGCGAAGCCACAGAGCCGACCCCTTCCACAGAACCGTCACCAGAACCATCACCAGAACCGACACCAGAGCCTTTACCCAGCCCTTCACCTGCGCTGTCGTCAAGTCCTAGCCCATCTCCGGAAACGACCCCTTTGCCGGAGCCGACCAACGGAGGCGCAGAATCAGATCTAATATCAAGTGCGGAAGTTATGATTCGGATCAATAGCGGGGACGATTCTTTCCGTGTCAGTACACGTCTGGAGGAAGCCGGTTTGGTTTCAACTGCTTCCGAATACAATCATTATCTGATGGAAAATGGATATTCACGGATCCTTAGAGTTGGCAACCATTTCATTCCGGAAGGTGCTGATTATGAGAAAATCGCCTTGATTTTGACTGGGCGTGGGTAGTGGTTTGGTTACATTTACTTGCTTATCGCGTGAAATTATGATAGAGTAACAGTAGGGGATTGTTACTTATTCACAGGGGATTTGGATTTGGAAATGGATAAAAAAAGAATTGGAACATTTGGCTTGGGAATAATCGGTCTGGTTGCGGCTTTTTTTCTTGCCCGTAGCCTTAACGGTTTTATTAGTTATACCCCCGATTCGGAGGATTTCTTTGCGGCAATCCCCGAAATAGTGCACACAGAGGTAGCTTTAAATGATTCCCTGCCACTGGCAGAGTCCGCTGAAACAACCATGGCAGCTGAAGCCGCCATGACAGAGGCAGAAATCGAGGCACTGATTATCAGCATGAGAGCGGATGCGATGCCGAAAGTTGGAGTAAGTTTGGCGGCAGTAAATACCTCAGCGAATGAAGCGCAAGCTAACGTTAAATCAGTGATTGATTTTGATTCATTGTGGAAGCTGAATCCGGATGTCTATGCCTGGATTGCCGTTCCGGGTACGAAAATTGATTATCCGGTGTTGCAGCATCCGACTGACAATTCAAGGTATTTGAATTATAATATTGACGGTTCATACGGCCTTCCCGGTTGTATTTATACCGAGAATATGAATACAACGGCTTTTGATGACCCTCATACGGTAATATATGGGCATAATATGAAGAACGGCTCGATGTTTGCCGGGTTACACAAGTTTCGTGAACGCGATTTTTTTGATCAGCACAACGAAGTGATTATCTATCTGCCGGATAAAACGCTGGTATATGAGATTTTCGCAGCATACGTATATGATGATAGGCATCTGCTTTATAGTTTTGATTTTTTCAACGAAGATATATATCGCAAATATTTGGAATCAATATTCAAGATTCGTGATATGAGTGCTAATATCAATCAAGAGCTTTTAGTCACGAAGGATGACAAGATCATTACGTTAGTAACATGTATCAGCAATCAGGATGATAAGCGCTTGTTGATTCAGGCAGTGCTTCGTTAGAATAGCCGCAAGCGGCGCATTAAGAGAATTGCAAGCAATTTCCTATAAAATATAATAGTGCCGCAAGCAGAACGTCTGCTGTGCCGCCAGGGAATGATATGCGATTGCGGAAATTACCTTATTTCATAGCAGTTTTAGTGTCTTTGGGCCTGATTGTTGTTTGCGTAATTGTAAGTTTTAATCTTTATCAAGATTATGGCAGGAAGAGACTGAACGAATATACATTGCGACCGGAGGGTCCTGATGTAGAGGCATTGGCCGAGCGTCTGCCGGAAGTGTCTAAGATAGAATTTACCGAGCTTTTAGATGGGCAAATATTCTATCAAGGAAATGTGTATGAATACAATCAAAATCTTTTGACATTCCTAATCCTCGGCATTGATGATGAGGTTGGCGTAGAAAAGATTCCCGGAACCGCCGGGCAGGCAGATTTGATAATGTTGCTGGTGCTTGATGATGAAGCGAAGACGCTTAAAATCATCAATATTTCCCGTGATATCATGACAAGGATTGAAAAGTATGATACGAGCGGATTTTATATTGGTGAAGAAGAGATGCAGATCGCTTTGCAGTACGCTTATGGCGATGGCATGGAAAAAAGTGCCCGCCTGATGGAGGAAACAGTTTCCAACTTATTTTATGGGATTCCGATTCATGGCTTTGGGGCAGTTGGAATGCCATCAATTGCTACGCTGAATGATGCTGTGGATGGTGTAGAGGTAACAATCATTGAGGATATGAGTTTTATTTTTCCGTCACTTTACTTGGGCAATACGGTGAATTTGATGGGAGATGAGGCGTTTGTATATGTCCAGTACCGTGATACTAAAGTTGCAGAATCGAATCATCTGCGAAATATCCGGCAGAAGCAATATTTACTTGGTTTTTTCCAAAGTGTCAAGGACAAAACCAAATCCAATTTCACTTTTCCGCTTAAGCTTTATGGGTTGGGAAAGGATCATGCAGTAACCAGTATCACCGCCGACCAGGCAGCATACTTAAGTACTGCGGTCTTAGGATGCAAGCTGACGGAAGAGGATATGATGTCAGTCGCCGGAGAGGTGATAAGTTCGGGAGAATTAGAAGAGTTCTATGTTGCGGAAGAATTGCTGTATGATTTGATTATCAAGGTGTTTTACAAAATGCAAAAATAAGCGCATGTTGCGCTTAGGAAAGGAGGAAGTCCATGAAAAAATTATATGCACTTTTGCTGACGATCGTAATGTTTGCTGCCTTAACGATATCAGCATTCGCAGCAACCAGCCCCCAGGCGCTCGTACAGGATTCGGTCGCGTCAATATCAATAGATGTTGCCGAGGTAGCTGTAACTGCGGCATCCGCCCAGCTGGTGCAGGATGCTTTTGAGCTTACGGCAAATGAAACCCACATGGCGAACCTTGGAGTTCCCGCTGATGCTTATGTTGCGGCAGTTATTAACGTTAGCTATAGTGGAGAAATTCCAGCCGGCGGCGTTAAAATTCCGATTACGGTAAGCAATGCGGATGCTGGTGATTATGTGATCATTTTGCATCGTTCATCCGTAGAACCTTACGAATGGGAAGTTGTGGGCAGAGGAGTTCTTGATGCTAACAAAACAATCATCGGTACGTTCCACAGTTTTTCACCTGTAGTTGTGATGGTGGTTGATGGAGCTGATTATTCGGCAACCGGAATCAAAGCACCGAAAACCGGACAATAAAATGCGTAAGATATTGATCCTGACTACGATCGGCGGATTTTTGCCGCAATTTGAGCTTCATAGCGTGAATATCTTACAAAGATTGGGCTTTGAGGTACATTATGCTTCGAACTTTGACAATCCGGTTTATGCTCTTAATCAAGAAGAATTAAGAAGTTTAGGTATCAAATTGCACCACATTGCCATCCAAAAATCCCCTTTTCGTCTCATCAAAAATGCGAAAGCTTTAGTTAAGCTTCGTAAGATTATCGCAGATGAAAAGATTGAGTATTATCATTTTCATAATCCGGTTGGAGGGGTACTTGGCAGGATCGCAGCAATGTTGTCAGGCAGAGCAAAATATGTCATTTATACGGCGCATGGCTTTCATTTTTATAAGGGGGCCCCGTTTACGAGCTGGCTTTTATTTTATCCGGTTGAACGGATGCTGCTTAGGAAAACGGATTGCCTGATTACGATTAATCAAGAAGATTATGAGTGGGCGAAAAACAACTGCCTTATTGGTAAGCCTGATGTTGTGCGCATTCCCGGTGTTGGGGTCGATACGGGGAAATTTTGTCCGATCGAAGGAAAACGAGAAGAAATTAGAGCCGCATTCGGGGTCAGCGAAAGGACGTTTTATCTTCTTTCAGTCGGGGAACTAAATAATAATAAGAATCATGAAGTCATCCTGCGGGCAATTGCCTTGCTAAAAGATACACGAATTCACTATGGAATTTGTGGTGCCGGGGCAAATGAATCCCATCTTAAACGGATGGCTAGAAAATGGGGAATTGAAGCCCAATTGACTTTGTTTGGTTATAAGCACAATATTCCCGAGATGCTCCATCTCGCCGATTGTTTTGTTTTCCCCTCCAAAAGGGAGGGATTAGGAATCGCGGCAATTGAAGCAATGGCAACGGGGATTCCCCTCATTACTTCTGACTGCCGTGGCACGAGGGAGTATATGGAAGAGGGGATTACCGGATATATCTGTTATTCCGGTGAAGCGGCAGAATATGCCGAAAAAATAAAACAGATGATGCGATCTTTCGGGAATCGCATGGAAATGTCCGCCGTATTAAGGAAACGCTCAGAGGCGTTTGCGAAAGAAAAGACTTTAAACGTAGTTGAGAAAGCTTACCATAATATACTCCTCAGGTAGTGCGAGATTCACTAGTTAAGGAGTATATACGGCGGGGATAGGGATAACGATGAATAAGCAGCCAGCGATCAGCGTGATCATGAGTGTTTATAATCAGAAGAATGCTACATATTTAGAAGAGTCGATTTTGTCCGTAATCGGCCAGTCATTTGCGGATTTTGAATTTATTATTTATAATGACGGTTCGGATGAAGTGATTTTCTTTAAGCTTGAAGAATATGCTCGGACCGATGATCGGATCATTCTCATCAATAATCCGGTGAACCAAGGTTTGGCTTATTCTTTAAATGCTTGTATTTTGGCAGCGAAGGGCAAATATCTGGCGCGGATGGATGATGATGATATTTGCCATATTCATCGGTTCCGGATCCAATATGAGTACTTGGAAAACCATCCGGAAATCGCCTTTGTCGGAAGCAATGCCGGGCTGATTGATGGAGATGGCATTTTTTGGGGACATCGGGCAATGCCAATGGAGCCGGATAAAAAAGATTTCCTGCGTTTTTCACCTTATGTCCACCCAACCGTGATGATTCGCCGCAGTGTACTGGAAGACGGCAATCATTATAACCCTGGGCAAAAGACCCTTCGCTGTGAAGACTATGAATTATTTATGCGTTTGCATAACGCCGGTTACCGTGGGCAAAATGTGCAACAAGAACTTTTTTATTATCGAGAAGATTTTCATTCCTATCAAAAGCGCAATTTAAAAGTCCGACTTGCTGAAATGTATGTCCGCTATAAAAATTTTAAGGAACTGGGCTTACTTTCCGCACCGGGCTACTTATATGTGATAAGACCGCTGATTTCGATGCTGGTACCGTCCCGGCTTATTTTACGTATCAAGCAAAAATATCATCGGCATAATGTGGAATCCGAAGAACATGGAAAACTTGGAGCGCAGATTATCCCAATATCGCCAAATACTGAAAGAAGAGCCGGAGTTATTTGAAGCTTCGGAGCTTTTGTTTCATAAACATACGAAATCAAGCTTTAGTGCGCATCCGCCAAAGCATCATGATTTGCAAGCAAATCATGATGCCATAACAGTTGTGGCAATCTATGTCATGGCACCGGTGATGTATCGTTTTGTCGAATGGGTTCTGCTAAATGCGTGTAAAGCCGGCTTTAAGCGGCTTTATTTTCTGGCTCGTGACGGCCACTCGATGTACGAGCTGGCGAGGATCATCAATGATAGACTGGCACTTCACTTAGAGCTTGAATATTTATATTGTTCGCGGTATGCGCTTAGAACGGCTTGGTACCACCTTAAGCTTCCTGAAAGCCTTGCATATATTTGCTTAAGCGGGATTGAAGTGACGTTTGAAACCGTAATGCTAAGAGCTGGCTTTGATGGTGAGAAGGCGGCTTGGTTTGCGGATTTGCTTGACTTTGGTCATGATTATAATACCAAAGCCCTGACTCTTTTTGAGTTGGGTTTATTACGTGAAAGGCTTGAAAACTGCAATGAATTTGTAGCTCAGGTCGTTGCGAATGCGCAAAATAATTATCCGAATATAAAAGGTTACCTACAGCAGGAAGGCTTGTATGACGATGTTCCCTATGCCTTTGTTGACAGTGGTTGGGTTGGCAGTATGCAGAAAATATTGACCGATTTAGTCAATGAAACGGCTCCGATGCGTCACCACCCGCTGTCTGGTTATTATTTCGGTCTATATGATTATCCTTCCGGTGTGGATAGACAAAGCTATCACACCTATTATTTCGCCCCCAACGGTGGAATCAGACGAAAAGCAAGTTTCGCCAATTGCTTGTTTGAATGTATTTTCAGCTCACCGGAAGGGATGACGATTGGTTATCAAAAAGATGATACCGGGCGATACATCCCGATATTAGCGAACGCCAAAAATGCGAATAGCGATAAAATCATAAGGACAAGCAAACTGCTAAGCGAATATGCAAGCGATATTTTAATCGGCGAAGCGGTGATTAGGCCAAAATCAGCAAAGACTTCCCAAAAACTGCTCTCGCTTTTCATGGGACAACCTACCGGCGCGGAAGCGGAAGCATTCGGCAGTTATATTTTTTGTGATGATATCATCGGAGAAAAATCGCAAACGGTTGCCGCTTTGCTTAGCTCCGCAGATATCCGGAATAACCGCCTTACTCGCCGCATTCTATCGATGCGGAGAGGGTCACCTAAAATCCGCGAAAGCGCATGGCTTTCCGGCAGTGTAGTGTTAGGAATGAACAAACCATCGCTAGAGTTAAAGCGTGTTATTCGATATCGCCGCATTTTATATTTCCGCAAAGCTATCAGCGAAGCAGTTGGGAGAAAAAGTTTTTGAAAAAGCAGTTAATCCAATATATTTTCGTAATCCGGGAATTGGTTTCGCGGGAAATAAAGAGAAAATACTCACGGTCGTTTTTGGGGGTACTTTGGAGCGTTCTTTCCCCACTTTTCAATATGATTGTGATGTCGCTGATTTTCACGACGATTTTTCGCAATGAGATTGAGAATTTTCCCATTTATTATTTGACCGGAATCATCCTGTGGACCTTATTTTCCGGAGCAACGAATGCGGCGATGACATCACTGATCGATAATAAGAACATGCTGTTAAAGGTGAAACTGCCAACGGCTATTTTCCCTTTGGCCAGATGTTGCACGGCTCTGGCGAATCTTGGCTATTCTTTGATTGCCTACATCATCATGCTTTTTGTATTTCGGGTAAAGCTTAATGTTTATATTCTGCTATTGCCCATGGTAGTCATCCTGCTGTTTCTTTTCACCTTCGGAATTGGTAAGATTCTAAGCATATTGTATGTCTTTTTTGGCGATATCCAGCACCTCTACTCAGTCATTTTGACCTTATGGATGTTTTGTAGTGCGATTTTTTATCCGGTTGACCGGGTCGAAGGAGTAATGGAGTTTGTAATCATGAGTAATCCGATTTATATTTTCATTGCCGCAACCCGCCGCCTTGTCATGGACGCAATGCCGCCGACACCAAGGGAATGGGCAATGATGTTGTTGTGGAGTTTTGGGGTATATCTGGCCGGGACGATTTATTTTGATAAGTTTCAAAACAGGGTGATGCAGCATATTTAAGGGAGTTTTGGGTCGGGCAAATATATATGGCAACCTCCGAAAACCCAAGTTGAACCGATTTTCGCGGTGGAAAAAGCTTGGATATATGGATTTTTACGCCGCTAAAATCGCGTGAAACTAGGTTTTCGGAGGTTGCCATATACTATCGCAGAAGCCTTGGCCGCCTTCTAGAGAGGCAAAGCGCAAAGCGAAAAGCCAATTAGGCCACAGCGCCGGAGATAGTATATATATTTGCCCTAAGGAGATTGGCACTTGGATGAAATATAAAGTCATCAAGATATTAAATAAAAAATTTGGCGCAGGCATGATTTTGCTACTTGTTTGTTTTGTGTTTCGTTTTTTGGCAGCAGAGCTTGAAGAGGAAACTACGGTAAGCCCTGTCAAGGTATTTGCGGTAGAGGATTCGGCGGAAGATCCGCCTGTGTCTCCGCCAGCAGAGCCTCCGGCAGAACCTGTGCCCGTGGTGCCCCCAGTGGAGAGCCAGCCTGAGGCACCTACAGCGGAAGCTGTATCTGAGCCGCCGGCGGAGGAAGGGGATGTAGCACCGCCACCGAACCAGACACCACGGCCAACCCCACGGCCAACCCCACAGGAGGTGGGTTTTACGCCGGCCTTAGAAGCGATATCTTTTGACTCGTCATCTTTCAATTTTACCCAAAACATAACCTCGAAAATGGGGGTTTACATTAGTAGTGCAGGCTTAATCACGGAATATGAAATCTGCCTGGAGTTTGATGCTGACATGCTCCGCTATATCAGCGGTGCGAGTGAGCGGGAAGGAAATCTGCTCTATGTCCGTGGGAGCGGGAGCGGTACTGCCTACCGCAACATGCTTCATTTTGAACCATTACAAAGTGGTACGACTACCCTCAAAGTACAATCGGTAAAAGCGCTTGGCGCACAAAGCCAAGAAATTGCCATTGATTTTTCTGATCTTGCCCAAATTACAATCACCCCCTCGGAAATAATCAGCAGCAATTTACATATACTGACTGTTTCCCCGATTGGAATTTCTTTTTCATATGATCTTTTTAACTATGAAATCGAGGTTGGGACGGATGTTTTAGAATTATATCTGGAAGCAATACCGCAAGACGAGCGGGCAGAGGTATTGATATCGAATCCAAATCTTGTGATGGGGCAGAATGCAATTACGGTTACTGTCATTGGAACGGATAAGACAAGTGTCTATACCATTCAGGTGCTTCGCACGGAACCGGAAGTATTGACGGAGCTATCACTGGAAGCACCATCTTCCGCCATTGAAACGGATGCAGCTTTAGTCAGCAATTTAGGCAAAGTGCCCCAGCCCTATCAATTCGGACCGGAAGTAGTATCGCTTGGCTATTACTTATCGTGGAAAATTGCCATCGCTTTTTTTGTTGCTTTGGTCTTACTCGTGATCATTTTACTAAAGGCAATCGAAAGCTTTCTTTCATTGCCGAAATATAAAATGGATAAAGAAATCCGCAGGATTGCCCTTGAAAGAAAAGTAATTGATGTGCAAAAAGTGTCAATGAAATTTCGCTTAGCGCAAGAAGGCTCATCGAGCCTCAAAGAATATATTATCCGCCAACTGAAAGGGCAAAATGTCTATCGCACCTTGAATGCCTTACAAAAAATCAGCTTTGAGGTCAATCAGGGTGATATCATCGGCATCATTGGAACAAACGGATCCGGAAAAAGCACTTTGCTAAAGATTATCTCCGGTGCACTTAAGCCGACTGAAGGGCAAGTAATCGTGGATCGCCGGAAAATCCAGATGCTGACGCTGGGAACCGGTTTCGATATGGAGTTGACCGCCCGGGAAAATGTTTATTTAAACGGTGCCATTATCGGGTATGCCAGAGAGTATATCGATGAAAAATTTGATGATATCATTGCTTTCGCGGAACTCGAGGATTTCGTTGATGAACGGGTGAAAAACTTCTCAACCGGAATGGTATCGCGTCTGGGGTTTGCCATTGCCACAATCCGCAATGCGCCGGAAATCCTTATCCTTGATGAAGTGATATCGGTTGGTGATATCAGATTCAGTAAAAAGAGTATGGCAAGGATTCAGGAAATGATCCATAGTGGGTCGACAGTTCTGCTAGTTACCCATTCAATGGCGACGATACGTCAAAACTGTACGAAAGTAATCTGGATTGAAAAAGGTATCTTGCGGCTGTTTGGTGAGCCGGAGAGAGTTTGCAAGGCATATGAAGAATGCATCCTTAAGAATTAAACTATACGGAATATTAGTAGGTCGCGTACCTGAAATCCGCAGGAAATATCATAACATGCGTTATTTAAGTGT
>Ga0082212_10010291_pt1 | contig 11987 bp, 6 predicted proteins | sample TergutNt197P3_FD_71548 | JGI IMG/M metagenome (GOLD analysis project Ga0082212, IMG submission 71548) | Neocapritermes taracua P3 segment gut microbial communities from Petit-Saut dam, French Guiana - Nt197 P3 | ecosystem: Host-associated > Arthropoda: Insects > Digestive system > Gut ... | reverse complement strand
CTGGTAAAGATAATCGGCGATATTGAAAAAACTCTTGACATATTGCAGCCTTCGGAAATGTTTGGCGAAATGGCACTTCTGGAAAATTCCCCGCGTTCTGCCACTGCTATTGCTCTTGACACGGTAAAGGTTCTGGAATTTAACCGGCAAAATTTTGAAATTCTTATGCTGGGAAATCCAAAGATTGCATTGACGCTGCTTAAAATGTTTACCAAGCGGATTTACGATTCCAAGCGGCGTTTTATGATTCTGACACTCGACGATCCCCAGGCAAAAATTGCTGATGTATTTTTAATGCTGGGTGAAACCCAAACCAACATCGATAAAACCACAGAACGCCGGGAATTTAATACTACTGTAGACGACATAGCTCACTGGGCAGGAATGAGCGTAAGTCAGGCCAGAGATATAATAAGTCATTTTGTTACCCAGCGGCGGATGGAACTTTTTAACGACAAAATTGCGGTAAAAAACATCAATGATTTTTCCCGTTTTGTTGCATCCAAACGGAAGAAGACCTGAGAAGTATTAATTGCAGAATGATAATAAAACATGAGAAAAACCGCCTTTTTATAATACTAACGACTATTTTTTTTTCGTGCTTATTGTTTTTTGTAGGCTGTAAAAACAGTTCTGCAAACACAAAAGACCTGATAAACGGATACTATATTGCAGAAATGAACGATTTTGATTTTTATGGCTGGAAAGAGTTCGTTTCAATTTATGTAAACAACGGGCATATTACAACCGTCGAATATAACGCAAAAAATGCCAGCGGTTTTATCAAGTCCTGGGATCAGGATTATATGAGAGATATGAATGCTGTCGATTTTACCTATCCTAACAGATACACAAGAGAATATGTTTTTGCCTTATTGAATTTCCAGGATCTTGAAAGAATTGATGTTGTCAGCGGAGCTACACATTCATATCATTCATTTATACTTTTGTCTCAGGCAGTTATTGAACAGGCAAGAAAAGGGGATAATCGAATAGCTCTGGTTAAAATGCCTTTACAGGAATATTCTGCCAGGCAAACAGAAAAGAGCATCATTGACGAAGATTCGTCCGGTTCCCGTCCAGAGACACCAATACTAAAATGAAAACAACAAAAACCATTGCCGCACGCATTACCTACATTACTGTCCTGGCAGTCTTTTTATTAAACGCAGGCATTGCAGGCGTAATGGTTTATTTTATGAATTCCCTTACAGACGATATACTGCTGCATATATTGCCTACCATGGCAAAAACCGCTTCTCAGGCTGTAGAAGGAAACCTCCATACCCTGGTAGACCGGCTTTTTATGATCAAAGGAAACAACATCCGCCCTGAAATGAATCTTGAATCGTTCAAGGCTAATATAGATTTTGTCAGTTCAGGCCTGGAATTTGTCTGGCTGGGACTTTACAGTTCCGATGGATCGCTTGTTGAAGGAACAAAATCATGTCCCCACGATGTTTCTGAAAATAAAATTCTATCGATTATAGAAAAAACCAAAAACCTGGTGATTGAAGATACAGCATTGGGTGTTCATGGTCTTGAAATAGTCATGGGACTTCCCATGAATGATGAGTACTACCTGATTTGCAGCTATCCTTACGATGTCCTTTCGGATGTTATAAATAACATCAACGTAGGTGCAGGAGGAACTGCTTTTATAATTAATGAAGAAGGCATCTATATCGCGCATCAGGATCTGAGCAAAGTATATATTCGGGGAGACATTATACAGGATCTGAATCCGGGCAAAGAACTTGAACTGATGATTGGAGGACAAACCGGTTCAGCCAGTATTATAAGCGCAATGGGCATATCATTTTTAAGCTATTCACCCGTTAGAGGGACTATGTGGTCAATTGGCATACTTGCTCCCCGTTCCAATTTTACAGGTCCATTAAGAACAGCAATGATGGTCAGTATTTTTTATATTATTATTGCTTTATTCTGCTTTGCGCTGGTTTTTGCCGCTACCATAAAAAGGATACTCAGTAATCCGCTGTCTGCCATTACTGAAAATGCTAAAAAACTTACGGAAGGAATTTTTGAAAATCATCTTCCCGAAGGACTTACAGAAAGGGAAGATGAAATAGGCGAGCTGGGTCAGGCATTTACAAGCATGTCGGATTCCATCATGGGGGTTATCGAAGATATAGACAAATTAACTAAATCCGCACGATCGGGCTTTTTGTCTGAACGGGCCGATATTTCAATACACGATGGCGATTATCTTTTGATTGTAGCGGGATTTAACGCCATGATGGATGTCTTTTGTTCCCACTTTGATATAATGCCTGTTGCCTTAGCGTTGTTCAATGCAGAGGCGGCTCCGATTTATATCAACAAAACCATGGGAAAGATTCTTTCACTCCATGGTTTTAAATTGAACGATCCCCGGCTTCTTTCTACCATTTTGGCAAAATCAGACTGGCAAGCGCTTTTTGATCCCAGAGAAGGTTTGGGAATATTCCAGGATGAAATTAACCTGAAAGATAATAATGGAGGAACGTTTAACTATTCGGTAATGCTCCAGCAAATAATGAATGAACATTCAGTTATTATGATTCTTCAGGATGTTACCCAGCTTACCAAATCCAGACTTGAAGCGGAAGCTGCGAGCAAGGCAAAGAGCGATTTCCTTGCCAGCATGAGCCATGAAATGCGTACACCTATGAATGCAATAATCGGGATGACCAGCCTGGCAAAATCTTCCGGCGAAATTGAAAGAAAGAATTACTGTTTGGGAAAAATTGAAAGTTCATCCCATCATCTTTTGGGGGTAATCAACGATATTTTGGATATGTCCAAAATTGAAGCAAATAAACTGGAATTATCAAATGAACATTTTAACCTGAACAAAATGCTTCAGGATGTTATTAATATGATCAACCCGGAAATAGAGGAAAAACATCAGAAATTTATTATGAAACTAAACGCCGATGTTCCTTTAGATGTTATCGGGGATGAACAACGGCTTGCTCAAGTTATTACAAACCTTCTTTCCAATGCTGTAAAGTTCACTCCGAAAGAAGGAGAAATCAGCTGTAGTATAATTCCTGTAAAAGAAACTAAAGAAACAATATTCATCCAGGTTGATGTCAGCGATACCGGAATAGGTATAAGCGAAGAACAACAAACGCAGCTTTTTATTTCATTTCAGCAGGCGGATTCGGGTATCTCACGGCGTTTTGGAGGGACAGGGCTTGGACTTGCCATTTCCAAACGAATTGTGGAAATGATGAATGGAACGGTCAAAGTTCGATCACAGCTTGGTAAAGGTTCTACCTTTATCTTTACTGTAGAATTGAAAAAATCTGCCGAACCAAATAAAAAGGCTGATAAGGATAAACCTTCTAATACACTTCTTGAACAGGGCTGCTTTAAAGAATATTCTATAATCCTTGCAGAGGATGTAGAGATAAACAGAGAAATTGTTCTGGCATTATTAGAACCAACCGAATTAAACATAGATTGTGCGGAAAACGGCGCCGAAGCAGTCCGGCTTTTTAAAGAAAACCCCGGTAAATACAGCATGATTTTTATGGATCTGCATATGCCCGAGGTCGACGGTTATGAAGCAACCCGCCGTATTCGTAAATTAGAAGCTGAATATTCAGGATCATCCGGATCGATTATCCATGATAGTGTAGAATATTCTCCGCATTTATACGAACATCCAGAATTGGAAGAGATGGGTGCGTTTGCGAAACAAACTCAACGATTACCGGAACACGCAAAGAATATTCCGATAATCGCAATGACTGCAAATGTATTTCAGCAGGACGTTGAGAATTGTCTGGAAGCAGGAATGAACGATCACATTGGCAAGCCTTTGGACTTTAATATTGTTCTGGAAAAACTGCGAAAATATTTGGTGTCCTAAAGTCTAATATTAAGCTTTCCTTTTATATGATTTAATCTCCTGTCGAATCTTTTCCGCTAATTCCGTGCGTGGAACGCGTATCTGTTCCATGGAATCCCGGTAACGAAGGGTTACCGTTCCGTCTTCTTTGGACTGGTAATCCACAGTAACGCAGAAAGGCGTGCCTGCTTCGTCCTGACGGCGGTAACGGCGACCTATGGCGCCGGCCTGATCATAATCGGTGGCAAAGTCTTCTTTAAGTTCGTTCCGCATGTCCTGGGCCATTTCGGCAAGGCCGTCTTTCTTCATTAACGGAAGCATGGCAACGGTAACGGGCGCGACCACAGGATGGAAGCGTAGTACGGTACGCCAATCATCGGCATCCCCTTTGTCGGCTACCTTTTCTTCGTCGTAGGCGTCGCAAATGAGCATTAACAGGGTTCGGGTAAGCCCTGCCGACGTTTCGATAATAAAAGGAATATAGCGGTCGTTGTTGTTATCCTGATCGATGTACTGGAGATCTTTGCCGGAATATTCGGTATGCCGGGTAAGGTCGTAGTTTGTTCTGTTATGAACGCCTTCCAGTTCCCTCCAGCCCATGGGGAACAGGTATTGAATATCGTACGCATCCTTGGCATAGTGGGCAAGCTCGTCCGGGCCATGCTGGTGCCAGCGCAGATGATCCATCTTAACGCCGAGTTTTTCGTAGTACGCCCAGCGGCGCTTCTTCCATTCGTTAAACCATTCAACATCGGTGCCGGGTTTTACAAAGTACTGCATTTCCATCTGTTCAAATTCGCAGGTGCGGAAGATAAAGTTTTTGGTAACGATTTCGTTCCGGAACGCCTTTCCAATCTGGGCGATGCCGAAGGGGATCTTCATCCTGTTGCTTTGAATGATGTTTTTGTAGTTTACATAAATCCCCTGGGCGGTTTCCGGCCGGAGGTATATAAGCCCCGCATTGTCTTCTGTAGGGCCGATGTGGCTTTTAAACATAAGGTTGAATTTACGGGTATCGGTAAGCTCCCCGCCGCATTCGGGGCAGGTTTTGTTCGCCAGGTTTTCGTCGGGAACCATATCCGCCCGGAAACGGGTCTTGCACTTTTTGCAGTCCACCAGGGGATCGGTAAAATTCTCCACATGGCCGGAAGCTTCCCATGTCCGGGGATGCATCAGAATCGCCGCATCCAGTCCCACAATTTCATCGTGAAGCTGGGTCATCGCTTTCCACCAATTCGCCGCAATGCGGTTCTTTAACTCTATGCCCAAAGGGCCATAATCCCAGGCGCCGTTCTGACCGCCGTATATTTCGGAAGACTGAAAGACAAACCCCCGCCGCTTGGCAAGGGAGGTAATTTTTTCCATAGTTGCAGGGCCGGTATATCCGGTCAATTCTTCGGCCATTGAAAGCTCCTGAATAAAAATTGTTTTTTAAGTATAATTTAATCAACAAAGGTGTTCAAGATGAATAATACTATTTCAGAACGGTTTGCAGCCCTGGGAATTACTGTTCCCGAATTACTTCTTCCCCGCCATGGGATTGATTTATGCAAATGGGCTGTAATCGCCTGCGATCAACACACCCAGGATCACAGCTACTGGGAACAGGCCAGCACCATTGCAGAAGGCAGCCCTTCTACACTCAATCTTATCTACCCGGAAATCTATCTTGAAGAATCAAATAAGGAAGAAAGAATTGCCGCCATTCACCGCACCATGAAAGAATATCTTACAACAGATGTTTTTACTCCTCCGCAAAAAACGCTTGTTTATATTGAACGGGATACTCCCATTAATCAATTAAGAAGAGGTCTGATCATCGCTTTGGATTTAGAAGCATACGACTGGAAAACCAATTTAGACCCAAGTCTGATTCGTTCGCAATTAATACGTCCAACCGAAGGAACAGTACCGGAAAGGCTGCCATCCCGCATGGAAATCCGCCGGAGCGCTCCGCTGGAAACACCTCACATCCTTGTCTTAATCGATGATGAAGAAAACACCCTGCTCCCTTCTCTTGGCGAACAGGCAAAGACCCAAACAGATAAAAATATACAAACAAATGCATTGTACGACACGAAATTGATGCTTGGCTCAGGCAGGGTTCGCGGATGGAAACTCGACAAAGCGGATGAATGGGAATTCTTTGCCGGCGGACTTGAAAGACTGGCAAAAAACGCTATGGAAAAATTCGGCGATCCTTTCCTCTTTGCGGTAGGAGACGGTAACCATTCCCTGGCAGCGGCTAAAGGAATATGGGAAGAGCACAAAGCTGCTCATCAAAATGATTCTGACATTATGAATCACCCGGCACGATGGGCGTTGGTAGAACTGGTAAACCTGTACGATCCTGCCTTACACTTCGAGCCGATACACAGGCTGCTGTTTGGTACAGACATTGCAACAGTACAGCAGACATTTGCACACTTGCCCGGTTACCGTTGCCGTAAACTCAGTGATTCTACTGAACTGGCAGTACTGGTTAAGGACGGGCAATGCGGGCTACTGCGCGTGGGGCTTATCGCCCGGGATGATTTTTTCTTAATCGAAGCCGATCAGGTACCCATTGCAGTCGATGTACTTCAGCCACTTTTAGACAAAATGATAGAAGAACAAAAAGGCAAAGTGAGTATGGATTACATTCACGGCAGTGAAGAATTATTCCGCCTTGCCGGTAAGCGAAATTCTGGTGAGTCAAAAGACAATGCCGTAGGAATATTGCTACGGCCATTCCGCAAGCAAGGCCTATTTGAGACCATTGCAAAACGCGGCCCTCTGCCCCGGAAAAGTTTTTCCATGGGGGATGCTGAAGAAAAGCGCTTCTATTTGGAATGTAGAAAATTATTTATTTAAGCGCTTTTCTTTTCGAAAAGCGCTTCTATTTGGAATGTAGAAAATTATTTATTTAAGCGCTTTTCTTTTCGAAAAGCGCTTCTATTTGGAATGTAGAAAATTATTTATTTAAGCGCTTTTCTTTTCGAAAAGCGCTTCTATTTGGAATGTAGAAAATTAGACTGAGTATGCCACGACGCCGTGTTATTACGGCGTCTGTTGAATCACTCCATTCCCAGCGAATCCAGTCTTTCCAATGCCCAGTATGTGTATTTGCGGATACGGTTGTCAGGATCGCTTTTCAGGTTTTCCAGAATTTCCTGGCTTTGTGAATTCTTTAATTTATCCAGGGCTTTAACCACACATACCCGTACTTCCTGATCGGGATCTTTTGCCGCCAGAACCAGGCCGCGGTAGGCTGACAAGGTTTCCATAAGCGAAAGCTGCAAAGCGGCTTCTCTTCTTATTTCTGCTTTTTTGTTTGAAAGCCGCCTGATAACCATGCCTATATATCCCGTCTCTTCCAGAATACTTACAAAATAGGGTTTTAAAGATGCAACTTCGTCCTTTAGAATTTCTACAATTTGCGGTTCAGCTTTACTTCCCTGCGCCTTGAAAACAGGAATAAGTTTCTCTCTTAATTGCGGCTCCGCATCCTTAAATATTTCAATAAGCTGGGTAATGTCGCGCTTTGCTGTTCTTGTGGAAAGGGCTGTTTCTGCATACCCGCGCAGTTCGTCTATCGAATCCAAAACATTAACAAGAATTGATATACCTTCTGCATTTGCAGCCTGACCCAATCCCATAATTACCCCGATCTGCACTACATCGGTTTCGTTGGGATCTTTTGTTACGTTATCCAGTATTTCCATTGCGGCTGCATTGCCGTGCCGTGCAATAACCTCCGCTGTTGCAAGACGCACTCTTTCTACGGGATCGCGCAGCATGGATGTTTCCTGATTCAGGAGTTTTAATTCCCCAAAACCCAAAAGGGCTTTGATTGCCGCAACCCGGACATCGGGATCCACATCTTTCAGGGAAGACCGCACCTCTTTCATAAAACTTTCGTTTTTCGTTATTGGAAGAATTGTTAGCAGCGATGCCCTTATACCCGCATCAGACGAAGCAAGAAGGGTTCTTGCTTTTGCTTCAAATACATCCTGCGGATAACCGGCAATAAGCCGTCCAAATTCAGCGGCATCTTCCAGCTTTATTGACGGAAGCCTTTCCAGTACCTTTTGAAGACAGAATGGAAGTTTTATGCTGCCAAGAATTTTCAGGGCAGAGATATACACAATATACGGAGGTTGTGCTTTTCCATTGTCCATGATTTGAAACATCTTTGGCAAAATAATACCGGGACTGAATGTACCCAGCACCTGCACCAGTTCGTCACGTGACGGAAAAGCAGGGTTTTCAAGAAACCGGAAAAGGATGGGGGCAAAAACCGCCTCCGCTTTTTTGGGAAGGCGGGGCAGAAGCATCTCCAGGAAAACCCTGTCACTTTCCCTGCGCGAAAGCTCTTCTGCAGCCAGTTCAAAGGATTTTACATTCCCGTTATTAACAACTGCTTCCAGTGTCTTTGTATAAATTTCTTTTGTATAAGGAGATGGTTCTTTGTCATGAAAAAACTCAAATACCTTTTTCTCTAAAACACAAATGTTTTCCGCTGTTCCACCGGTACCCTCCGCTGTTCCTGACAGAAGCCTTGCTGCAGCAAGCAGGGGGCCTCCGTCCCCGGACGAATAATCCATAAGGAATCCAGAAACATTAACTTCCAAAGATTTATGCAAAAGTGAAACGCTTTGTTCCAAAGTAGACGGGTCGTCAAGCGTATTCTTTACAAGAAGGGACAAAAGAGCCCCGCATTTTTCCAGAAATACAGCTGCATGGTAGCGCAGTTCCGTGTTTGTACTTTCCAGAGAATCCATTGCAAAAATTTTGTCTTCCTGGCAGTTTAAATCAAGCAATTCCAGCACACGGGCGGTTTCTTCATCGCTCATGACCATATCTTTTGGGTTGTAACGATCCATATATTCTTTGGAAATACGTATCCGTGCAGCTTCACGTACTTCGTATATGGGATCATGGATTAGTTTGTCCCACAGTACATCCCATGTTTTGTCTTTGTCAAAAGATATATTTTCTATTAGGGTTTTTCGTATAAGGGGATGCGGATCAAGAAGGCCGTCTTCAATAGTCCTTTCCGTAAGGGTTTCTTTATCAAGCAGCAAAATCCGGTAGGTAAAAAAGCGTGCATACCATTCCGGTTCGCCTGTTAATTCATAAAGAAGCGTTCTGTTATTTTCCAAAAAACCTTTGCTAAAATCAGGAACAAAGGACTCACCTCTGCATGATTCTGCCAGGAGCCGTATTACTTTTTCATCACCTTCGCCCTGCATCCAGTCTGAAAATACTTTTCGAAGCCGGGGATGCTGCTCGGCTGCAAGGAAAGCCTTAAAAAAAGATGATTGGGGACAATACAAAAGAACACGCCGCAAGTCTTTTGGTCCGGGAGAAGTGGCAAGTTTTTCCACCCACTTGTCTGCAAGGCCTGTTTCACGGACAACTCCTGGACCCATTTGTCGTGAATACCTTTCCATACGTCTTGAATAGCGAACCAGTTTTTCTGCAGAATAATGCTTTTCAAAATTTTTTATGGCTTGCTCCGACTGATTTACTTCCTGGGCGTTGATAATTTTGCGTAAACGGGACTTAAAAAGCCTGGTCTGTATGAACCAGACCAGAAAAAGTACCAGGATAATTACCACAACAGGCAAGGCAATAAACGCCCAAAAAGGAATTTCTATACCCAACAGGGAGTTTACATAATTTACATACTTGGTATAATTTATCATCTTTTCAGCTCCTTTTTCCTACTTTATACCCAAGACATTGTATATCTTTATGGGCTTTTCTTTACCTTTAACCTGTACCGGCGGCCTTTCTTCAAAATGGAATCTGTCCATTATGTGATTATACGTCATCTGTGAAACAATAACTTCGCCGGCACCGGAAACGCTTTCCAGCCGCGCCGCAAGGTTGACGGTATCGCCGATAACCGAATATTCCATTCGCTGCATGCTCCCCAGGTTTCCTGCTACAAGCGGCCCTGTGTTCACTCCTATGCCAACCCGTAGGCGGGAAGCGACATTCCTGAAAAATTTTCTGTCTGCAGAACGCACCATTTCCTGTATAGAAAGAGCGCAGGATACAGCATTAAAGGCATCATCCTTTTCAGGCATCATCGGAACGCCCCACACAGCCATTATGCAGTCTCCAATTAATTTGTCTATGTATCCCTTATAATCCTGAATATTTTGAATTGCTTCGCTGAAATATTCATTTAATATTTCTACAATTTCTTCAGGTTCGCGGCTTTCGGAAAAACTTGTATACCCGCGTATGTCTGCAAAAAATACTGTTGCAATCCTTTTATCGCCCCCCAGCTTGACACTGTCCGGCGATTCCATCAGATTTTCTATAACTTCCTGTGAGATATAACGTGCAAACATATCCTTAATGACACGTCTGCTTTCGCTTACAGCCTGAACAGTTTGCTTGAGTTCGTTTTCCCGGGTCTGGTTGGTAAAAAGAAGCGTCAGTCCTTCATTTTTACCGCGCTGCGATTTAAGAGGCGAAATATTCAGAGAATAATCCAACCCTTTTCCCCCGCCCCGGTAGATTCCTTCAAGCCCCAAAATTTCACTGCCGTCTTCCAGGCTTTTTAAAATGACATTGAGGATATTGGAAGAAAGCGACTTACGGAAGGTGTTTTCAAGACTGCGCCCCAAATCACCCTCGCCAAGCCCCATTGCCTGACCTGCTGCTTCGTTAAAATAGAAAATATGTCCGTTTGCATCAGTTGTAATAACCATGTTGGTCATAGAGTTAAAAACATTTTCCTGATACCTTTCAAGCGATTCAATTTTTTTGGAAGATGCCCGTGTCTCGTCAAGAAGCCGCGAAGTCTGCATGGCGCCTCCGGCGAGTTTGGTGTAAGAATCCAGAAAGTGAAACCGCCTTCGGTTAAAAAAACAGGGTTTTTTGGATCCTGCAAATAATACACCGATTTCCCGCGGAGGACTGACAATCGGAAGCGCCATTCCGCTTTTCATTGCAGGATGTATAAGCGCTTCCTTTAAAAAAGCCGGTGCTTCATAACCTGTTGACACTGGTTTGTTGTTAAAAATAAGAGCTTCCCGGCATTCACGTAAAAAACGGATAAGCTCGCCTGTCCCGGAAATTGTCTGGGGAACAGGATACCGGCCCCTTTTGAACACCAGCTCCAGATCGCTCTTATCGTCTTTGGCGTCTTTCAGGACATAAAAAGCCGTCATATCTACCCGGGAAATATCCTGCGCCTGCTCAACAAATACATTGACAAGGTCTTTAAAGTTCTTTTCCCGCGCAAGTAATGCTCCCGCCCGAACAAGGTCCTGTTCTGTTGGCAGCGTGGAGTCTTCTCCTGTAACAGAAGCGGCAGGACGTTTTTTATTAAAAAGGCGCTGTGCAAAAAAGCTCATATTTTACCTATTATATCACTATTTTCTTTTTTATTCTACAAAAAGTAACAAAATATCTTTAAAATGTAAGATTCATGTAATCTTATGTATTCTGCAATAAAGCCCCTTTTTGCCCGGATTATCCTGAAAATGCCTTTGTGGGACATTGAAGCAAAGATGAAGTTATCCCCCCAGCGTTGAGCCAGAAAAAAAATACTAAAATGTTTAAATTGCCGGCTGGCGTATTCAGGAGCAAGTAGAAATTAGTTTCAATCCACGCACCCGTGCGGGGTGCGACATGGGTGTAATTAATTTATATAGAGGTTTAAGCTCAGTTTCAATCCACGCACCATCAAAAACTTATCAATAAAAATCCTGTAAAATATCAAAAAAAATACGCCTTCATAATAAAGGCGTACTCATACATCTAAAATTATGTTTCAATCCACGCATTCGTATTGAATGCGACTCTCTATATAGTAGTATATCAAACCCCATCAATCCCGCAAACATCCGATTGGAACAATATACACCCCATCGTCCCGTTTATAACCGAATTCCCCGGCAGTCAAGATCATCAGGAAAGACGGCTCTTTCATTTTATCCAGATTTATTTTTTCTCGCAGGGTTTTTAAATTTTCGGCAGCTGCTTCTATTTCTTTCGCCCCCATCTTTACTTCAATAGCGCCCCAACGTCCGTCTTTAAGATGAACGATTGCATCGGCTTCCAGACCACTTTTATCGCGGTAATGGAACACCTCGCCGTCAATAGCTTGAGCATACACGCG
>Ga0082212_10010290_pt1 | contig 11988 bp, 8 predicted proteins | sample TergutNt197P3_FD_71548 | JGI IMG/M metagenome (GOLD analysis project Ga0082212, IMG submission 71548) | Neocapritermes taracua P3 segment gut microbial communities from Petit-Saut dam, French Guiana - Nt197 P3 | ecosystem: Host-associated > Arthropoda: Insects > Digestive system > Gut ... | reverse complement strand
TCGCTTACACTTATGCCGAAGAAGCCGATTTGCTGAATGTGGCGCTGTTTGGTATGACGGCAAAACAGTGGCGCGATGCCAATCCCGATTTGAAAGGCAATGTCCGCGATTATGCCACTTTGGAGCAGTTGGTTGTACTCTCGAATATGGAAAGCATCAACGCTTTGCTTATCCGGCAGCAACTCCCACAGGGCGAGCGATTGGTACAACTTAACAGTGTAGCCATTGCACAAATGCGGTCATTGGTAGAGAATAAAAACTTGAAGCAGTTAAAACATTAATCAATTAATAATTAAGAGAGAATTAAGACAAAGTGAAATAACTAATTAAACCACAGTGAAACGAGAAAGCCAATCACCATTTTAAGCGCCCTTGCGTTCATCGTGGGCAGCGGCGCCCACATTCCGTTAGGAATGTATCGCTCGGTAGAAACGTCAGCGCCGCCCGTCAGCCTGCATTCCGTAGGAATGCATCCAACGACGAGGGCGCATCCCTACGGAATGCCCGCTTATGTGGAATTGTATTTTCTACCATGCTATATTCCCTAACGGGAATGGGAAACGCGCAATTCAACAACAAATTAAAACAGATAAATAGTAAAGCAATAAAATGGCTTGAAAAGCCGAATTTTCATAACCGCCGGCCAACAAAATGTGGACAATAGTAATTTTAAAAATCAAAAATTTTGCAGATAACTGATGGCAAGTTCCACTACCTGATTATAATTTTCGATTCCGGTTGCGATGTTATTTTTCTTCAAATAAGCGTCATAAACAACTTCGTGGGCTTTTTCCATTTTTTCGTTCCTCAATCCGCTATAATATTTCTGTCTGAATCGAATATCATCCATTACCCTGTTATCAATTTTTCCAATATACTCTTTATAATCCGGAAGATACCGTGCATCGCCAAGAAAATACAAAGTCAATTTCAAATAACCCGAATATCGCAATTTTTTATTTTCCGATGTTGCACATACCACAAATGCCATCAAATTTGCATCGGCTTCCGAAGCAATGCCAAACTGGTGTGCTTTTTCGTGTGCCAAAAGAGAGGGATAATCTATAGGAAGCGTTTTCCCATTGATATGTATTTCATTGAAAAAGGGACCAAAATAACCGCTAATACCCGACTTTGACATTGAAGCGCTAAAAATCATTTTTTTTGGTTTCCTGTGTCCGTTGGGATATTTGATGTCGATGTTATCCGTATTTGCAGCATACGATTTTTCAACTTCAGTATCAATCGCTTTATAATCAGTAATATCAATATTTGTATAGTTTCTGTTTAAACGTGCTATGACGGTATCAAGCGCAACTCGAAATTGTTGCTCATCAGTCTTTGTTACAGTTAAGCCTATCCTTTCGCTCAAGTCCGGTCTGAAATAATTGAACCCCCACGACACATAAAACACCACATAAAGTATTGCCGCTGTTTGTGCTACCCTTAATAAAAATATTTTCAATTTCAATTTTCTGAAAGCTACGGCAATAATCCCTGCTATTATTGCTAATACGCTTAATATCCAAAACATATCCCAAATAGAAAATGGCACAAACCTGCTGACTGATGAGATAATTTTTGCATAATACGGATAAAATCTTGCCGAATAATACTTTTCAACGCTATGGGGATTATTAACAGCCAAATTAGCCATTAAAAAAACCAATGCTGCCGCAATAAATGGCAATAATTCAAACAGATTCTTTTTGAATTTCAACATTTTACTCTTCTCTTGCTCTTTTCCAACTTTTTACACTTCCAAATCCCGACATTTCGGCGATGTCGGTTTGCGAGAGTTCGGAGCGGGATTGTTGCAGGTTTTCGGCGTGGCGTGCGCGGTAGGAATTGACAAAAGCCGAAAAGTTTTGTCTGTAATCCTTGTTGATAAGCTGCGAAAGATAGCTGCGGTTGGTGTTGAGTTGTTTTGCTAATTCCCAAATAGTCAGGTCTTTATTCAGATAAATTTGCTCCTCCTTAAACAGTTTTTCCAAACGTTTTTTAATGTGAATATTTTGTGATTTTATTGATTTTTCCTGTATAAGCAAATCTGTATCTTCACTTTTATCTGTGTATTTGTCCTCCGTTTCATTTTCTTCTTCTGTATCTGTCAACAACACAGCCCTTTGCCTGTTTCCGAGCCAACCGATGCAGAACAGTGTTACCGTGAGAATGGCAGACGGTGCAAGCAGGAAAAAATCGTGTCCTGTGAAACTTTCTTTGCCGAGAATTTCCATAATAACACAGGTTGTCATTGTTACAGAAACTGTTATATTGAGCCACTGTACCTTGTCTAACGAATCGTCTTCGGTGTTGGAGTAAAAATTGGCGACATTCTCTTGGTTTCGTTTCACCGCCAAAACCGATAACGTCATATACACAATTCCCTGAATAATAAAGGCTATTCGAATAAGAAAATATACAATTTTTTGGTACAGGAAAACACCTGAAACCCTTTCGCTTTCTATTAGACTGTTGTATATAAAATCAATATAATCTGTTTTTGTCATAAAGAAAACACCAACTACATAAAACACAAACAGCCCGAACGGCACAAGCAGGTGTTTGTAGTGTTTTTTCAACGAAAAATCAGCATCAATACTCAACAAGCGCACATAAATGTAGTATAGCGGGAAAACGAGCAAATGAGCGAGGTAATAAAATGAATCGGCATAGACGTAAATTTCGGGAAAGGGTATAAAGTAGAATAAATGAGCAACAAATGTGAAGAACGCTACCACAAAAAACTTGCCCAGAAACGTTTTCGGTCTGTTGCCCTGCGATTTTACGGTGTTCAAAACAACCGCCCAAAACAGCGTGGCATAGACAGGATTCAGTAAGAGAAAAAGTTTAAACATTTTTCAAGCGATTTGAATCCGCGAAATTACAAAAATCCCTCCATAATGCAAAATTTTTACGATTTGTCCAAAAGTTTTTACGACTTGTCCAATCCGATAAAATCATTGAGCAGTACGGAAAATTATTAAGGGCAGACCCTCCATACGTCTGCCCTTTTTGTGTCCCCCTATACAAACTTATCTGAATAAGGGGACGCTTCATTCATAAATCCCTATTCATTCAATTCACTACTTTTATCGTTGTTTTGCCGTCGGTGACAACATAGATGCCGCGTGCAGGTAAAGGTAATGTGATTTCGTTGGCATTGGCAACGCCGCGGTATATCAATGTGCCGAGTAAGTTGTAAACACTATACGTCTGTCCTACAGTCAAGTTTGAAACGTGCAATGTGCCGTTTTGTACGTAGGCTTTCCATTGTCCATTATCCATTGACAAGTTTTCATTGCCTGTGGTCGTAGCATTGATTGATCCGTTGATGAGGGCTTCGCCGACTGTGTCAGGAGGAGGCAGGATATAGCATTTAAATGAGCCGTCTGTTCCTGATGCAGGAGGTACGAAGTCGGAGGCTTGCATTATCCAAACATCGTCTGCCGTGACAGTCAGGTTGATGCCGGCATCGCTCAACAGGTCGTTGATGTAGTTGGCAAGGTATTCGGCAAGCGCTTCAGGCGTTTCGGCGTATTGCTGCGGTATGTCGTAATTGGCGTTTTCGATTATGGCGAGCGCTCGTTCCCAAAGCGTTTGCAGGGCAGTCTTCACAAACGTTGCATTGACGGTGACGTCAGAGGCGGGCATCGTGAAAGTGCGGACCTCGCTGGAGCCTTTTAGCGCTACGTAGGGGGATAACGAGATACTGCTCAGTTCATACCCTGTTGAAGATATTACAAGTAGCGTTATCACATCGCCTTCTTGAGCAGTTGTATAGTCTGCCGATACGCTTCCGCCTTCAAAACTGCCGGTGTAGACGGTATACTTCGAAGGAGGAGGTGCTGTCACGGTAAAACTCGCATTTACCGTTGCGCCCGCTCCATTGTATCCGGTTACGGCGATGGTTTCGTTGTGGCTGCCCGCGGCAAGTCCTGATTTAGGCTGAACGGTAAAGGTTGCCGTTGCGCCTGTGGCAAGCGAAGTTGCCGAGAGTGCGCCGATGTTGTAGTTTGTTGCTGTGGGCTGTGTAAGCGTTACTGCGCCTGTGCCTGTGTTGGTAATTGTTACCGTTTGCGATGCAGGAGGAGTGTAACCCTCAGGCAACGAGCCGAATGAGCTTAGTGTTGATGCGCTGATTGTGTAGGTAAAATCCGCGCTTGTTGTTTCGTTTTTCATCGAGTACGCCGATTGGTTGCCCGCTTCGTCTTCTACCACGACTATGAAATAATAGGTTGTGCTTGCAGTCAGTCCGGTTACAGGGTATGTCGCTATGTCGAGGGTACCGCCCGCGTTTAACAATGTGCCGTCTGTAGGTAAGCCGTCAGCCGATATGCTGAAACTGCTGCCTGATTTTTGATATACATAGTATTTCAATGCCGACTGTGCAGATACGTTATCGACCGCTTTCGTCCAGTTGAGTGTCAACGAATTGCTTGTTACGTTTGTTATGGTGATGAGTCCGGTGTTGCCCGGTGCGGGCGGAGTGGTGTCGGGTGCTCCATACTCAATCTTCGCGTATTTGTGTGCGGAGGTGATTGCGAATGTGCCGTCGCTTATACCGTTTTGCTGCCCTGTTGTATTGGCTACGTCTGTGGCGACCCAATACTCATATCCGTTTGGCACGGTGAAGCCCCAACTACCGCCCGAACCGCCGCCTGTCGCCGTTCCATTGTTATAAATAGCGCGTTCTGCGCTTGTTGCTGTGATTGTGCCGCCGCTGACAGTGAGTCCGCTTCCGCCCGCGTAAATGCCATAGCTGTTTAATCCTGCCGCGCCGCCGCATATAGCGGTTATATCGCTGTCAGTTATTATGAGACCGTATTCCGCACGAATGGCGTAGCTATTTGTCCCTGTGCTGCTTTCGGCATACACGGTTGCATCTTTGATTGTGGCGGATAGTGATGTATAAATACCGAAACTGCTGCCGTTCGCTGATGTGCCGCCCGTAGCAATTACTGTTGCGTTGTTAATTTTGAGGTTGCCGCCTTCAACATAAATGCCGCGGCTGTAGCTGTTTGTTACCTCGCCGCTTGCGACTGTCAGACTTCCTACGCCTGTACCATTGATAACGAGAGCGCCTTCTGAATGTATTCCGCTGGAAAAACCTAAGCCGCTCCCTGTGCTTTTTATTGTGTTTACACTCGCGTTAGTAAGGTCAATAGTCGTACCGCCGGGTACATCCAATGCAATCGTGGCAGTTGTTTCAAAATCAAAATTGGTAAGGGTGAGCGCCCACGCGCCTGCCGAGCCGTCTACTTTCGCGCCCGCAGCCAGCATTTCAGCCGTAACATCGTCGCCGCTTGCGTTGTTTTTATATAATCTGCCGTCAGTGTTGTTGAGATACAGCGTATAGTCGGGCGTCGACGAGAAGGTGGCGGTGATGGTGATGGGCGTCGTTACGGTTGCGTCCAATGTCGGGAGCGAATAGCCCGGACTTGTCGACGATGCGTCGGTGAACGAGCCGCCGCCCGTTGATACCGTCCATGCCACGCTTTCCGCATTGCCGATCGTTGCGGCGACTGTGGGGGACGTGGTCGAACAGACCGTTACATCGGCCGTACCGCCGTCGATGGTTGCCGCGCCGCTCGTGCCGTTTGCCGTCACGCTCAGTGAAACGACGATACCTGCCTGTCCTGACGCCGCGCTCTGTACCGCCGTACCGACAAGCGTACCATTGGACGGCGTTACCTCAAAGAACAGGTATTTGCCGACGTCCGCGCCTGTGGGCGTGTAGCTTAAGTTTGTCTCGCCGACGATTGGGGTTGCGCTTCCCCATGCGGCGGCGTCGCTCCTGTACCATTGTACATCTGTGCCGCTTTCCGCGCCTGCGCCCGTTCCTGTACCACTGTTATAAGTGTAACTGCCTGTCAACGTCGTTCCGACGGTCGGCGATGCAGCGTTTGCGTTGACCGATGTGGCTGTCGGATACGTGAAGGGGAGCGATAAGGTTTTTGTATTTGCCGTCGTTCCGCGAACGTAATCATCCGAATAAGCCGTGCCGCCTGCCGTTACGGAAACGACCTCGCTTGCTCCGCCGCTTGCGGGCAGGTAGAAATAGACAATGCCTGCCGCATCGGTCTTCACGTCCTTAATGCCGTAGCCTGTTACGGGTGGGGCGACTGCTTCCATGGCCACGCCGTTGATAGCGCCTGCCGTTACCGCCATATCCGCATTGGCCGAACTGCCGACCGTCAGGGTGTTGAGGTAAACATTGTCACCCGAAGTATTCTTTGGTGTGGAAAAATTTTTGTTACACCAGACACTGCCACCATTAATTACAATGACCCCTGAGATACTCTCTCCGGTTGAGGGAGCAGGATAAGAGCTGTTTAGGCCTGTTGCGGTTATTGTGCCGCCGTTGATGGTGACTGTGCCGATGTCGCTTTTATACCCTCCTCCGATGGCGGCACCTATATAATTACTGCCGCCTCCGCCGTTGTGAGCAGTTATCACGCCTCCGTTGATTTCCACCGTGCTGGAACCGCTGATATATCCGCCGCCGATACCTGCACCGCCACCGCCTGTCGCGGTCATATTGCCACCGTTGATGGTAACCGTACCGATGCCCCACATTCCGCCGCCGATGCCTGTAGAACCATTGGCAATGATTGTGCCGTCATTGACGGTCACCGTGCCATCTCCGTATTCTCCGCCACCGATGCCTGCAGCTCTATTGCCTGTAGCGTTTACCGTCCCACCGTAGATTGTTACCGTGCCGTCACCGCGATCACCACCGCCAATGCCTGCGCCGCTGTAATATGAAGTTCCACCGGTCGCGGTCACCGTACCGTTTTGGATTGTTACCGTAGCGGAGCCGTTTCGTCCTCCGCCAATACCCGCGCCATAAGCAGCGCCTGTCGCATTTAGTGAACCTGTACCGTCAATGATGATATGTCCGTCGCTTGCCTGTAATCCGGCATACATAGATACTGTTGTTTTCAATATGTTATCACCGACAAGGGTGAAGTTTACCGTATTTGCCCCGCAGTCAATCGGTGCACCGCCACCGTTTATTGCGGCGGATAGCTGAATATTAGCACCGTCAAGCGTGACGTCCGCGTTGCCTGTTACCACGACGCGGCTTGTGGTGGTCGTGCCTGTGATGGTTACGGGATTTGCGCCTGTAACGGTAAACACGCCCGCCGAATATGTCCAGCCTGTGCCGCTTGCGGTGATGTTGTCAGAAACGTCGATTGTGGCTCCGCTGCTTTGCGCAAACAGAGAAGCAGGTATGACGGCAAAAGTCGCCATCAGCGCGAGCATCACCGTGATGCTGCGCAACCATTGCAAATTGTAATTCTTCTTATTCATAATTGTTTTATTTAGTTGATAATTTATATATTTCGTTTTGTTTTCTTTGCGAACCCGTTAGGGTGAAGCAATCCATCATTCCTCCCGTCATTGCGAACTGCGAAGCAGTGAAGCAATCCAGTAATAAACAAAGCATTGTATTGCTCTCTGGATTGCTTCGTGCCTCGCAATGACGAAGAGAGAAGACTGGATTGCTTCGTGCCTCGCAATGACGAAGAGAGAAGACTGGATTGCTTTGTGCCTCGCAATGACGAAGAGAGAAGACTGGATTCCACTTTGTTCCGCTCGCAATGGCGGAGGGAAGGGAAGGTTGCATTCCGTTTCGTAAGCAATGACGGGGTGCGTTTCCGTCAAAATTGTAAGTCATTTTATTCATTTCGATGCCATAATTAAGTTTGTGTATTTATTACAAAAATAATCTGGTTGCAAAATTACGGCTAATGACTTTATCGAATTGGACAAATCGTAAAAACTTTTGGACAAATCGTACAAAATCGGGACAAAACGTAAAAATTTTGGGACAAAACGTAAAAATTTACTTTTTTTAGGGAAATCAGGCGTGGGAATACAATAAATTACGGTTAACTTTACCCGTCATCCGAGGCATGTAACAACGAAGCAATAATATAAGATATTTATCACATAATATAACATGCAATAGTCATTAGTTTTCGACTACGACTTTCAGGGATTGCATTGACAGACGTACTTTCAACCATTCAATCAATTTACTTTCACTGACAGTATCATTCGGATTGAGCCACTCAATAAATAAGGTTGGTATCGTATCTGATTTTCCTGTCAATACATCTGTGTAAACGGCTTGGTTTGAAACAGAAAATCGTTTTACATTCGGATAACCTGCCGCTATCTCACGTGCGATTTGCAGGTGGTCGATGCCCGATAACTTCAATTTATCCAATTCGCTGTTCAATTCCATAATCGTTTCGTCTTTGCTTTGTATCACTTCGTCTTTGCGGTCGAGCAGCCTGCTTAAGACATTGGCCTGCGTATTGATGTCGATCGTACCGCCGGTTTGTTTGATTGACAGTTTAGTATCTGCAAGCCCGTAGTCGTGCAATTTCTTTTGTAAGTGGTCAATCTGAGTTTGTTCCAGTGTTTTACCAACTAAAGAAAGCGCTATTTCCTTTTCTTTCCGTGAATAGTTGCGATGTATGTTGATGATTTCAATTTCATCAAAGATGGCTTCCTTTCGAATATTTTGAACGTAATGAATGGCCTTCGAGTCAAAACGCGTTTCGGCAATCATATTCCATGCCACAAAAACGCTCGGAACAATGACGATAATGGAAAAAGCGGTAATACTTCTTCTTACTATTTTCTGCCGCGACGCGTCTATGTACTGTTTCATAGGGAAGTGCATATAGCGCACCATGACGAAAGTAGCCAGCGCAATAAAAAATGAATTGATAAAGAAGAGATAAAATGCGCCGAGGAAAAAATTGTATTGTCCGGTAGCTAAACCAAATCCGGCTGTACAAAGCGGCGGCATCAGGGCCGTTGCGATGGCAACACCCGAAATAATGGTTATTTTACCTTCCTTTCTCGACGAGGCAACAATTCCCGCAAACCCGCCGAATACAGCGATAAAAACATCGTAAATAGTCGGGCTTGTACGTGCCAGCAATTCCGACTGGGCGTCGTTGAGCGGACTGATGAAAAAATAGGCGGTAGAGGCGGTCAAACTTATCAGAACCATCACTATCAGATTCTGCAATGAGCGTTTTAACAGGGCGGAATCATTGATTCCGACGGCTAAGCCTATGCCGTTGATTGGCCCCATCAGCGGCGAGACAAGCATCGCGCCGATAATGACCGCCGTAGAATTAACATTCAGTCCGACAGAGGCAATAATAATGGCAAAGAAGAGAATCCAAACATTCGCCCCCTTAAATTCAACGCCTTTTTCAATGCTGTTTATAGTAGCGTCAATATCCGTGTCGTTGCTCAGATTGGCAAGTGTTTTCAGATAACGCCGCGACTCATGCCAGTAAAGTGGTAATTTATCCATAGTCATAAATCTAAATTCACCATTGTTTGCGAAAGCTACAAAGATAACCATTTTTTATTACTTATGCAGGCATAAAAAAGAAAATGTTTATGACAAGCGCATCTTATACGGTTTTTCGCCATTCGAAGGATAACTTAACCATTCATATTCAATATGCAATAATCTTAAATGCCATGTCATATCAGTATTTGTGATACTACCCGAAAATGAACGGTAAGCAAAATTATTATGCAATTTTTATGTATAATTGAATCAATTTATATACCTTTGTCCCATCATTATTTTAAAACCGATAACCGTAATGGCGCATTACCTTGACCCCAAATACGATTTAACTTTCAAACGCGTTTTCGGCGAGCACAAGCATCTATGCAAGAGTTTGCTCAACAGCATGTTGCCGCTCGAGAATCCGATTGTGGATATTGAATATCAATCGGGTGAGATGATACCCGAACTTGTAGACGTACTGCGCCACACGATAGTCGACGTGCGCTGTACCGACGAAAACAACCGTCAGTTTATTGTCGAGATGCAACTGTTCTGGTCGGAAAGTTTCAAGAGCCGCGTGCTACTCAACGCTTCGAAGGCATACGTCAAGCAACTGAACAAAGGAAAAGCGTTTGAACTGCTTCGACCTGTGTATGCGCTGAACTTTGTAAACGAAACGTTTGAAAAAGCCCCCGAGATGGCGAATGAGTATTACCATCACTACAAAATTGTCAATATCAAGGATACCGAAAAGCAAATCAAGGGGTTAGAGTTTGTGTTTATAGAACTGCCCAAGTTCAAACCCCAAAACCGCGCGGAAAAAAAGTTACATGAATTGTGGTTACGCTTCCTTACTGAAATAAACGAAACGACTACGGAAGCCCCGAAAGAGTTGTTGGAGAATGACTTCACGCGCGAAGCTGTCGGATATATGGAGATAGGCGCATACACCAAGCAACAACTTTTTACCTACGACCAGTGGAAAATTGATATACTGACCGAGCGCGGCATATATGACGACGCCATAAAGAAAGGATTAGCGGAAGGATTAGCGGAAGGAAGAGCGGAAGGCGAAGCCAAAGGACGTGCAGAAGGCGAAGCCAAAGGACGTGCAGAAGGCGAACAGAAAAAAGCCGTTATCATTGCCCGAAACCTGCTAAACAAAGGTATGTCTCCTGAAAATGTAAGCGACATTACGGGATTATCAATCGAGCAGGTTCAGCAACTGATCAGTCAATGATCTGAATCTCTAATTACCTTTTTAACTAAATATATGCCTGTCAGTATGAACGGAATACTGAGAAGTTGTCCCATATTCAGAAACATGCCTTCCTCGAATGTTGCTTGCGGATTTTTCAGGAACTCGATAAGGAAACGGGAGGTAAAACAGCAAATCAGGAATACGCCGGAGATTAGTCCTTCCTTTTTCCATGCATCCTTTCGGAAGTAAAGCCACAGACACAGCGCGAAGGTGAGCAGATAGCAACAGGCTTCGTACAACTGGGTCGGATGAACGGGGACGGTAAATACAGGCTCTGCGCCTCCTTTCCATGCGTGCAGGTTGGAGATAAAACGAAATCCCCACGGAAGGTCGGTCGGACGTCCGTATATTTCATGATTCAGAAGGTTGCCGAACCGCATTAGCGCAGCTCCCGGACCGGTAACGGTCATCAGTTTATCGAAAGTCCACAGGAAATTCCCGCAGCTGACCTTTTTAGAAAAGAGAAAGGCGGCGGCAACCATGCCAAGTAACGCGCCGTGGCCGGCTAACCCTCCTTCTCGCGCATACAATACTTTTAATGGATGCGTAAGATAGTAAACAGGATCATAAAACAGACAGTGCCCTAAACGTGCGCCGACGATCAAACCAATGAATGTAAATAACATCAGCCGGTCAAGCCATAGCGGATTGACCTCTTCGCGTTTCCACATATTCCGTATGATGAAGAAGCCAACGGTAAACCCGATAAGAAACAGCAGTCCGTGCCGGTGGACGTCTAACGCTCCGATGGAAAACATAACAGGATCGACAGTCCAGTCAATGGATAGCAATGTCATTTCAGAAGTTCAGTCCGAGCGAGACGAGCAGCGAGCGGGTGTTGGTTTTGCAATGTTGTACTAAGAAGTCGTCGGGTGCGCCGTCGATGAGGTTTGCCAGACCGAAGTCGTAGGCAACGCCGAGCGTCAGGGCGCGAAACTCGATGGCGGCGCCGAAGCGCAGTCCGTAGTCAAGACGTTTGTAGTCGGCATATCCGTCGTCATCTTTCTTGAAAGGGCCGTCTACTTCCACCGGGTCATCCGCGAACAGCCCTCCCAGCAAGCCTTTCGACGACGCTTCTTCGAATATGCGTTTGCCCGACAATCCGTAAGCGGCGTAGGGGCCGACGTCAGCCCTGACACGGAACTTCGGGGTTACCGGATAAATATAGGAGGCAAGCAGCGGTACTTCGATATATGACATCGACGTCTTCATCCTGTACTTCTTTCCGTTTCCGGCATCTGCGTCTTCCGCATCTACATTCGAGACGAATATTTCCTCTGCATCTCCTTTCGGGATATACCACGCGCCTGTGGAGAGATAGAGGTTACCTGCCAATCGGAAATCGGCAGTCAGCCCTGCGTGCATGGCGGTCGTTCCGATGCCGCTTAGA
>Ga0082212_10010289_pt1 | contig 11989 bp, 14 predicted proteins | sample TergutNt197P3_FD_71548 | JGI IMG/M metagenome (GOLD analysis project Ga0082212, IMG submission 71548) | Neocapritermes taracua P3 segment gut microbial communities from Petit-Saut dam, French Guiana - Nt197 P3 | ecosystem: Host-associated > Arthropoda: Insects > Digestive system > Gut ... | reverse complement strand
GGCGAGGATATGACGCCTTTTTTGGATTTTTCCAAGGCCAAACGCATCAATCTCCAGAGCAAAGTGGTCAACGTCAATTTTCCCGTCTGGATGGTGACAGCCCTGGACCGTGAAGCCGCCAAGTTGGGCATTACCCGGCAAGCATTGATAAAAGTCGTGGTGAATGATCACCTGCAAGCCCAAGCGTCGGCCTAAGAGTCTGTACCGGCTCGGCGGGTACTGGCCGAAAGGCGCGGCACCGTGTTTAGACGGATTGATCCCACGCAATATATTCCCGCCCCGCGTTTTTACACCCGTGCGGAAAAAACCGAGATTTGACAAAAGCTTGCCGGGGTGTTACTGCTTACGCCATAAGCTGTACGGAAATCCGGGGGGCGGGAACGGTTATGCCTACAGTGCTTCGCATAGGTCCATACAGATTCTTCTTTTTCAGCTGGCTTCAGAGCACATGAACTCACGGAACTTCTTGCGCTTGTGAAGGAACACCGGGAAACGCTTTTGGAGGCGTGGAATGCGTTTTTCAGTTCCAAACCTTGATCATACGGCCTTGGGCGTCCGGTTTGACAGTGCTTCCGTCATGTTTGATCTTGCTGACGGAAGGATGATCTCCGCCCCTTTGGCCTGGTTCCCCCGGCTTCTGTCGGCTAACGAAGGCCAAAGATCTAACTGGCGGCTGATTGGCAGAGGCTATGGAGTACATTGGCCGGACGTAGATGAAGACATTTCCATCCTTGGTTTGCAAGGTCTGCCAGATTGAATGTGCCCATAGACGAAATGCACAGACGGCCCATCCGGGCCGCTTTTTTGCACTTCAAAAATCGGGGAGGGGCATAGCGGTATTACACAGACAGAAAAAGACGCGGATCGGCATTCAAAGCTTTGCCGAGAAGCCGGGCGTTTTTTTTGCCGACGGGACGCTTGCCGTTTTCCATTTCCGAAATATGGCGTGTTGGTATGCCTGTTAAAGCCGAAAGCCGCTTTTGCGTTAAGTCTTCCCTGCCCCTCGCCCCCCGCAGGAATGTGGCCGGCAACTCCGCGTCACGAACATTGAGAGCTTCCCTCCAGGGAACAGCTTCATTTGCTTCCCGCAGACCATAGCCGTGCATCGTGCTGAGAACCTTGTCCACAAGGGCCGGAGGCACTTCAAAAGCAAGGCGTACAGTTTCAGTAAGGGGCGCCTTCGTGTGTTCCAACATATTCAACCTCCACAATCCGTACACCGTCCGCATGCTCCACCCATACGGCAACATACGTCGGGCGTCCTTTTTTTAAGTGGCAGTGGTGGCGGGTTTTTCCAATCTTGCTGTAATTCGGCCAATCTCCGCGAACAGGGCCATTTTGTTCTATGTCTCCCATAAGGAACTGCGCTTGATCCTGTACCCTCTTGGGGAGTTTTCCATAGGATTTTCGTGCTTTTGGAGACATTGCTACGGTCCAGATCATACAGACTCCGCAAAACAAAGATACTATTTTTTAGTATGTTGTCAATAGAGAAAAATCGCCTCCACCCGTATGACAGCAGACGTATATTATCACGAATTGAAAGGCGAGAAGGTCATGGCGTTGACGAGGAAACCTGTGTTGACATTATGATAAGGCCCTGTCACACAATGATGAGACAGGGCCTTGAGTATATTTATTTCTGTAGTTTATTTTTTGTAAGTTCCATCTACGTGTTCTCCACAGAGTCTTGAACGTGTCCATATATTAATTTCATTTTTTTTCTCAATCGTAACATCCCACTCAGAGAACCCAAAGTCAGTGATAAATACCAACATATTTTTTCCAGATTTAGATTTTTTTAATTCTGATTTTGACTGTACACTACATTCTTCTTCTTTCGACTTAACAGTTACGTTGTAATCTTTTCCAGATTTTTCAACTATTAATACAGAACCTTTTTTTTTATTTTTATATGCCCCTGTAATATCATCAGCAAAAGATGTTCCACAAATCAATACGGACAGTAACAATACCATGAGCATGAAAAGTCTGTTCATGAAGATGCTCCTTGTTTTTGACATAACAACCTAATTATAAGCAAGAACTGACAAGGATTACCGTTAGAATCCAAGTCGAAATCCTGATTGTCCTTAGATCCGTCACCTTTGTTGTCCTTATCATGTCATATAGCCGGACTTAAACAGGATATTGTCGGAAGTCAACACCCGATTTCCCTGTTACTTTGAGAGTTCACGTCCCCCAAGTGTTGAAGTGTCCTATAGGTTCAAGAGTTCACGAGTCCTGTGCCTCACCTGTGAAGGTCGGCGAGGTATCAAGGTCAAATATCCCATTGACCCATGACTTCACGAGTCCTGTGCCTCACCTGTGAAGGTCGGTGAGGTGTCAAAGTTTCACGATGTGTGAAGGTGCAAGTCACCGAATGTGGAGGTCGGCATGGTGTCAAAGTTTCACGTCACCATGTCACCATGTGTTGATGTCACCAATAGACCCATGACTTCACGAGTACCGCGCCTCCACAGGTGATCCGCGATCAGGCGTCAGGCTTGTTTTCCACCCGAAAAGGACTTATGGGGTGGGTGGCGAGTGTATATAGAATGATGGCGGGTCAGGCGACTCTGACGAAAAAAGGACTCAGGATTGATCCTAAGTCCTTGATATCTGGTGGGCCATCGGTGACTTGAACACCGAACCAACTGATTAAGAGTCAGCTGCTCTACCAATTGAGCTAATGGCCCAGCGGTGGCGTCCTATATGCCGCAGCATCCGGCTTCCGTCAAGTGTTTTTTGCCGTCAACGCCGTCCGCGCCGAGCGTCTCAACGATATACCAGGAAGCTCCATGGCCCTTTTGGAAGTAGAAAACCTGCGCGTGCGCTTCGACAGCCTTGAACATTCGTTTGAGGCCTTGCGCGGGCTTTCCTTCGCCATTGAGGCAGGCGGCGTCTTTTGCCTGGTAGGGGAGTCCGGCTGCGGCAAAAGCATATGCGCCAAGGCCATCCTCGGCCTGCTTCCTCCGCCGGGGCGCATCACGGAAGGTTCCGTCCGCCTGTCCGGGCGGGAACTGCGCGGCCTGCCGGATCACGAAATGTGCCGCATCCGGGGCGACAGCATCGCCATGATTTTCCAGGAGCCCATGAGTTCCCTGAATCCTGTGCTGACTGTGGGTTTACAGGTGGCCGAGGCGCTTATCCGGCACCGGGGCCTTTCGCGCGCCAAGGCCCTGGACCAGGCGGTGGAACTGTTCCGCCAGGTCGGCATAGCCTCCCCGGAGACACGGATTCGCGAATACCCGCACCAGCTCAGCGGCGGCATGCGCCAGCGGGTGATGATCGCCATGGCGCTGGCCTGTTCGCCCAAGGTGCTGCTGGCCGATGAGCCGACCACCGCGCTGGACGTCACCATCCAGGGCCAGATCCTGCGCCTCATGAAGGAGCTGACGCGGGAGCGGGGTATGGGCCTTTTGCTCATCACCCACGACCTCGGCGTGGTCGCGCAGATGGCGGACAGCGTGGGGGTCATGTACGCGGGGAGCCTTGTGGAATGCGCGCCCGCGGATGCGCTGCTGGACGGGGCGCTGCATCCGTACACCGTGGGGCTTATACGCTCCGCGCCGGACAAGGACAGCATGCAGCTCGACCGCCTGCCCGCCATTCCCGGCACGGTGCCGCCGCTGCACCTTTTGCCCGAGGGCTGCGCCTTTGCCCCGCGCTGCCCCAAGGCTATGGAGCGTTGCGCGCAGTCCCCGCCGCTGATGGAAGCGCGGCCGGGGCACAGGGTGCGTTGCTGGCTGTATTGACGCCCGCCGCCGGGCCTTGGCTCTATTCGTCTATGACCACAAAGGCGTCATGCGCCACATCGACCAGGCGGCCTTTCATGTCCTCCGCCATGTCGCGCGAGGCCGCCGGTCCCAGTTGCACCCGCCACCGCTTCACGCTCTCCGCATAGAAATAGCGGCCCGCGTATCCGAGATTTTCCAACTGGCGGGCCATTTCCTGGGCATCGTCCCGCTGTGGAAAGGATCCAACCTGCAAAAAAATCCGTCCGCCTTGGCCGCTGTTCAGCTTGGGCGGCTGGTTGTCGGCCTTGGCCGCCGCAGAGGCCGTCTGCGGCAGATCGCTTATCGCCATGATACGCACGGGCGCGGTGCCCTTGGCCACGACATCCAGCTTGTCGGCGGCGGCGCGTGAAAGATCAATGACCCGGTCATCCACAAAGGGGCCACGGTCATTGATGCGCAAGACCAGCGAGCGGCCGTTGCTTTTGTTGGTGACCCGCACGATCGTGCCCAGGGGCAGGATCTTGTGGGCTGCCGTCATGGCATGCATGTCGTAGGTTTCGCCGTTGGCGGTGCGTTTGCCGTGAAAGCCCGGCCCGTACCAGGAAGCCGTGCCCTCCTCGATGAAGCCGCGCGCGGATTGCAGGGGATAATACGTCTTGCCGCGAATGGTATAGGGCTTGCTGCCCACTACCCCGCCTGTGCGCCAGGGTTTCGTTTTCGTTCCGCAGCCGCCAAGCAGCAGGACCAGAGCGGCCAGGATTGGAACAAGCATGCGGAAATATGTGTCATACATGGCGGATGCCGATACGCTTGAGGGTTGTTATTTTAGAAATGCTCTAGAAAGCCCGTTCCTGTCAATGGGGGGCGACAGGGGGCGGCGGCCCGGCTCGACTTTCGCAAAGCTGTCACGTATACTGCGCATCAGTCTTTGCATCGCAATCCGGGAAACGCGTATGATGTGTCGCATATTGCAGATAGGTTCGGAACAGGACTGGCCCAAACTCGCGCGGATGCTTGAAGGGCGCGCCGGTTCCGAGGAATCCGTCGAGCGGACGGTGCGGGATATTCTTGCAGACGTCGCCCGGCGCGGCGACGAGGCCGTGCTTGACTACACCCGCCGTTTTGACTGCCCGGACTTGCAGCCCCCGCTCCGCCTGGGCGGGGAGGATATCCTGCGCGCCGCAGCGGGCGTGGACGCGGAAGACAGGGAGATCATCGCCCAGGCGGCTGCCAACATCCGCGCTTTCCACGAGGCGCAGGTCGAGCGATCCTGGTTCATGCACAGGCCGGACGGCACCATCCTCGGTCAGCAGGTCACGCCGGTGGACCGTGTGGGCCTGTACGTGCCCGGCGGGCAGGGCGGAGAAACCCCGCTGCTTTCCAGCCTGCTGATGAACGCCATTCCGGCGCAGGTCGCGGGCGTGCGGGAAATCGCCGTGGTTTCGCCGCCGCGCAAGGACGGCGCGTTAAGCCCGTATATTCTTGCGGCGGCGCACCTCTTGGACATCAACGAGATATACCGCGTGGGCGGCGCCTGGGCCATCGGCGCGCTCAGTTGCGGCACAGCCTCCATCCCGCAGGTGGATGTCATCGCCGGGCCGGGCAACATCTGGGTGACCACCGCCAAACGCCTGGTGCAGGGCCGGGTGGGCATAGACATGATCGCCGGCCCCAGCGAAATCCTCATTGTCGCGGACAGCTCCGCCAATCCGGCATGGGTGGCGGCGGACATGCTTTCGCAGGCGGAGCATGACGAGCTGGCTTGCGCTGTCTGCATCACCACGGATTCCGCGCTTGCCGACGCCGTGGCGCGCGAGTTGGAAATTCAGTGCAGCGCTTTGCCGCGCGCGTTGATCGCGAAAAAAGCCCTGGCAGACTGGGGCGCGATAGTCCTGTCGCCGGATATGGATTCCGCCGTGAGCCTGTGCAACAAAATCGCGCCGGAACACCTGGAATTGCTGGTGCAGGATCCCTGGGCTCTCCTGCCGCGGATACGCCACGCCGGCGCCGTGTTTATGGGGCCGCATTCCCCGGAGGCCGTGGGAGATTATTTCGCGGGTCCGAACCATGTGCTGCCCACCCAGGGCACGGCGCGTTTCGCCTCCGCGCTTTCCGTGCAGACCTTCTGCAAACGCACCAGCATTATCGCGGCATCGAAGGCCTTTGCGCAGGAACACGCGGACAGCGTCGCCCGCCTGGCCCGCCTGGAGGGCCTTGAGGCCCACGCGCGTTCCGTCGAAGCGCGGCGTCGCGCCCTGCCGTGATACTTCGTTCACAATACAGGAGCACACATGAATATCGCGCGACAGATAGCCGCCGCCGCAAGCCCCTTTTATTCGCTTGAATTCTTTCCGCCAAAGGACGAAAAGGACTGGCCCGCGTTTTTTGCGACCGTGGATCGCCTGCGCAGCATCCGTCCGCTGTTTGTCTCCGTGACCTACGGCGCAGGCGGATCCACCCAGGGAGCGACCCTCGCGCTTGCGGGCAAGCTTCGGGCCATGGACCTGGAAACCATGGTCCACCTGACCTGCGTGGGCGCCGACACGACGAAGATTGCCACATTCCTTCGCGAACTGCGCGCCGCCGGAGTGGAGAACGTGCTGGCCCTGCGGGGCGATCCGCCACAGGGGGGGAGCGTGGACTGGAACACGGCCACTTTCCGCTATGCCGCTGATTTGGTGCGCTTCGTGCGCGGGCAGGATCCCCTGATGGGTCTTGCGGTGGCCGGCTACCCGGCCGCGCATCCCGAATCCGCCACCTTCAGCGCGGACAGGGAGCATACCTGCGAAAAAATCCGGGCCGGGGCCGACTTTGTCATCACCCAGCTTTTCTTCGACGTGCGCGAATACGAGGATTTTGTCCGCTATTTGCGGGCAAAGGGCATAGGGGTTCCGGTCATCCCCGGCGTGCTGCCCATCCAGAGCCTCGAATCGGTGCGGCGCATTCTTGCCCTGTGCGGCGCGAATATTCCCGGCAAGCTGTACCTGGAACTGGAAGCAGCCAACGAGCGCGGCGGCGCGGAAGCCGTGAAGGAAGCCGGCATCGCCTTTGCCGTGCGCCAGATCAGGCGTCTGCTGGAATTCGGCGCGCCGGGCATCCACCTCTACACCCTGAACAGGGCCTCCACCTGCCTGCGCATCGTGGAAGAAGCGGGAGCCGCATGATGGATACCTGCGAGATCGTGCGCCGCCATTTCAGCGCGCACGATACCTTTGCCCGCCATATGGGCATTGAAGTGCTGGAAGTGAAGCCCGGCTACGCCAGGGCCACCATGCCGCTTGATGCGCCGCAGAAAAACGGGGTAGGCCTCGCCCACGGCGGCGCCATTTTCGGTCTGGCCGACGTGGCCTTCGGCGGCGCCTGCAATGCCGGCGGCAAGGTGGCGCTGGGCATCGTGTCCTCCATCAACTACCTGTCAGCGGGCACGACTGGACCGCTGACGGCCGAGGCCAGGGAATTGCACCGCTCCCGCAAGCTCGGCCATTACGAGGTGCTCGTCTATGACGGCAACGGCGCGCTGATGGCGGTATGCCGCGCAACGGCCTATTTCCGCGGCGATGTGCTCCCCGGCGTGGCGGACGACGCATAATACGTTTTCGGGAGTGCCGTGCTACCCGGTTTTCCGCTCGACATGCGCCATCAACAAGGCAAGCACAGCCTCCGCATCCAGGTTTGACGTATCCACGATGACGGCGTCGTCAGCCGGGCGCAGGGGAGCGAGCGCCCGCTCGCGATCCCTGGCGTCCCGTTCGCGGATGCCGGCGACAAGATCAGCAAGCCGGTGCGTCTCCCCCCGCGCCTCCAGCTCTTTCAGCCGGCGCAACGCGCGCACCTCCGGGCCGGCATCCAGGAAGAATTTGCAGCAGGCGTCGGGAAAAACCACGGTGCCCATGTCGCGCCCTTCGGCGACAAGCGACGAAAGCGCGCCCATGGCGCGCTGGGCTTCCTTCATGACTTCGCGGACAACAGGGTGGCCGGCGATGCGCGATGCCCACAGGCCCGCTTCCTCGGTCCTGACTTCGGGCCCCACGGGCGCGCCCTTGCACAGCAGGCGGGCTTCCCCGTCCGCCTTGCCCAGGGAGAAATGCAGCCCGGCAAACACTTCGCGCAGTTCGTGCTCGCCGATATCCGCATCTCCGCGCAATTCGAGGGCAAAACGCCGAAACATGGCCCCGGTGTCAAGATAGGGGATGGACAAGGCCGCCGCAAGCTTGCGGGCAAGCGTGCTTTTCCCCGCGCCTGCCGGGCCGTCCAGGGTTACGATGCAGGGAGCAGGCGGCATGGCGGTTATGTTTGCCCGCGCGCAAGTTCGCTCAAGGCGTTCAGAAAACACAGGTTCTCTTCTTCCGTGCCCACGCTGACGCGCAGCAAGTCCGGCAGGCCGTAACTGGTCAGGGGCCGGATGATGATGCCCCTGCGCAGGAGTTGTTCAAAAATATCCCGCGCGCACGGCGCGTCCGCCGGAGGCCGGAACATGAGAAAATTCGCCTGGCTCGGCCAGACATGGCAGGCGGCGGCGCGCAGTCCCCGGCTGAGCCTTTCCCGTCCCTCGCGGACAACGCGCAGGGTTTCCTCCCGAAACGCCGCGTCGTCCAAAGCGGCAAGACCGGCCTCCTCCGCGAGGATATTGACGGAAAACGGCAGCCGGACCCGCCACAGGTAGTCCGCAAGCCGCGGCGACAGCAGCGCGTAGCCCAGGCGCAGGCCCGCGAGCCCGAAGCTTTTTGAAAAGGTCCGCAAGATCGCCGTGTTGGCAAAGGCATCCAGTTCCGGCAGCAGGCTGTGGACGCTTTCGTCCTCCGCGAAGTCCATGTAGGCTTCGTCCAGCACGAGCAGACAGCCGGCAGGCAGGGCTTGGGCCAGTTTTTTTAGATCCGCCGCCGGGGGGCAGTAGCCCGAAGGATTGTCGGGCGTGGTCACGAACACGATCGCCGTGTCGGCGTCCACAAGGCCCAGCAGCGCATCGTAATCGAAGGAAAAATCTTCCCGCAGCCGCGCCTGGCGCAATTCCACGCCGCAAAGGCGGGCTTGCAGGGCATAGATGCTGAAACAGGGGGCAAAGGCCACGACGTTATGGCGTCCGGGCGCGGCGCGTACGCGGACAAGCAGATCGATGAGTTCGTCCGAGCCGTTGCCCACGACCACGCGCGCGGGATCAAGCCCGTGATGCCGGGCGAGAGCCGCCGTAAGGCGGGGATTGCCGCCCTGGGGATAGCGGAAGGCCTTGGCCGCATGCCGTTCAATGGCCCTGCGCGCCAGCGGGGAAGCGCCCAGGGGATTTTCATTGCTCGCCAGCTTGATGACCTGGCGCAAGCCGTAGCGCGCCTGGATTTCGTCAATGGAAAGGCCGGGCGTATACTTCGTGAACGCGTCCACTTCGGGACGGACGCTGTCGGGCGCTGTCAACACCATACGGCGTTACCGGGCCGGGCGTATCGTCAGCACGGGCTGCTTCGCGTTTTTGACCACCTTTTCCGCCACGGACCCGAACAGGATGCGGTCAATGCCCTTCCGTCCGTGCGTGCCCATGACGATCATGTCCACGTCTTCCTCATTGGCGCGGTTGATGATTTCTTCCGCCGCATAGCCGATGAGCACCTTGCTTGTTACAGGAAGGCCAGCAAAATTTTCCGCGACAAAGGTTTCCATGGCCTTTTCCGCGCCGCTCACGATTTCGCCCACAAAATTTTCAATGGTGTTGGGGGGCACATGGAAGCCGACGTACTGGCTCAATGAGGGCGCCGTGTAGATGACCACCAGGTGCGCGCCGGTCGCCTTGGCCAGCATGGAGGCGTACTGGGCCACCTGCCTGCTGTGCTCGGAAAGATCCACCGCGCAGAGTATCTTGCTTAGCTGCATACTGACTCCTTTCTGCTTAAACTATACTATGACGCTTTCCCCGGATAGACAAGGCCCTTTGAAGGGGATAAGCTCGGGATGCGGCAGCCCCGAATGTGCCGTGATGCGGGTCGTGGCGGGGGCGGCAAAAAATGCCGCCGGGGCTGTATTATTTGCCTGATATTTTAACGACTTACAAAATGCGATTCCTGGCATTTTTCTTGCTTGCCATTTGCAAACGCCAACCCTGGAGGCGCTATGAAAGTACGTATGGATGAATTACATGCCCTGCTCCAGCAGGAGCAAGTCGCCCAAAAAGCCCAATCCAAGGGAGAGGGTTTTGAGGCCTTGCTTGCCAAGGAGCTTCGGCAGCCAGGAGGAGGAGCGCAGGGCACCCAGCCTCCACCGCCGGGGGCGCAGGCTGGGGTTATCGGCCAGATGCTTCTGGAACAGCACACGGAATCCGTCGACCCTTTTGAAGACGCGCTTCTGCAAAGCTTTCAACAGGCCTCCGGTCTGCTGGATTCCTTGAATGCCTATATGAACGCGCTGTCGGCCCGCGGGGCGGACGGCAATCTCAAGGCGATCTATCCTCTGCTTGAGGATCTGGAACAGCAGATGGGAACCCTGAAACAGGGGGCAACGCCCCTTGAAGCAAAGCATGCCGGACTCGCCAGCCTGATCAATGAACTTGAGGTCCTGACAACGACCGAAAAGTTCAAATTCAACCGGGGCGACTACATCTGACGTCGTGTCCCAGCATCGAAGCAAAACGCCGCGCACATTCAGGGAGTGCGCGGCGTTTTTTTACACAACAAACGGCGCCAGGGCCTGGCGCAAGAATTCCAGTAAAGCCCGCATGCGCCGGGGTTCCCGGATGAGCAGGTCCGGCGGCGGCAGGACGATCAGCAGCCTGCCCTGGTGGCGAAGCTGCTGAAAAGGGCGTAACGCAGGCATGGTCTCCGGCAGGGCGAGGGCAGCCAACTGCTCCCCCATAAGCACCACGGCCCGGCCGTGCAACAGCCGCACCCCTTCCCAAAAGACAGGGGCGTTCGCTTGAAGTTCTTCCCCCTCCCCTCCGGGCAGGGCCAGGGGCCAGAAACTGTGCGTGCCGGGCGGATGCGCCAGATCCTGCAATAGTCCCCGCAGCAGGTCCCGGCGTTGCGGATCCGGCGCGACGCACAGATCCCGGCCCAAGTCCCAATAGGTCCAGACAAGCGGCGCGGCACGGGTCTTTGCCAGGCGTTCCCGCCAGGCGGCGGGCCAGTCTTGTGCCTGCGGTTCACGGGCCGGGGCCGCCCGCGCAGCCGGAGCAACTTGCACAGCGGCAGCCCCAGGAGCCGGGCTTTCATGCCGCCGCATCGCTTCCCGCGCGCCGCCCCGGATGGCCTGCGCCTGCGCTTCGTCAAGGAGCAGGTATTCCAGCCCGGCCTGTTTCAGGGCCAGCGCCGTGGGCGTACCCAAGCCGTTCATAAGCGCAGCAGCCATGAGCATAGCCGCCAGGCGACTTCGGTTTTCGGCATCAGGGGCCACTGTTCCTCGCGCCCTGTCGCATCCGCGACATGCACCGCATTCGTCGGGGCGCCGAAACCCGCGCCCTCCTGGTCAATGCGGTTGCCGACCACAAGGTCCGCGCCCTTGGCCCGCAGCTTGCGGCGCACGGCCGCGCCAAGATCGCCGGAGGCCTCGGCCGCGAAGCCCACTATCTTCTGAGCGGGAAGCCGCCGCGCAGCCAGGGTTTGCAAAATATCCGGATTGGGAGTGAACTTCAGGGAAAAGCCCTTTGCCGCTTCCGTTTTCTTAAATTTTTCATGCCCATAGGGCTCCGGTGAAAAATCGGCCACTGCGGCGGTAAATATGCCGCAATGCGCGGAGGGCCACAGCTCCTGCGCGACATCAAACATCTGCCGGGCGCCGACGACATCGTGCCGCCGGATGCCCGCAGGCAGCCACGGACTGCCCGGACCACACACGGCATCCACCTCGGCGCCGCGAAGCCAGGCGGCCACGGCACACGACGCGCCCATGAGGCCGCTCGACGGGTTGCTCCAGAAGCGCGCCGCATCCCACTGCTCCCGCGTGGGGCCGAGGGTAATCATGACGCGCATGCCCGCCATATCCTGCACAGACAAGGCTTTGAGCCCGGCAAGGCAGATGTCGCGAAGGTCCGCCAACCTGCCCTGCCCCTCGTCGCCGCAGGCCACGATGCCGCATTCCGGCATCACAAGGCGCGCGCCGCGTTCCGTAAGCAGCGCCACGGACGCCTGGGTGGCCGGGTGGCTCCACATGTTGGGATTCATGGCCGGGGCCAGCACCAGCGGTCCCTGATAGGCCAGGGCCTGGCAGGCCAGCATTTCGTCCGCGAGCCCGTGCGCGAGCCGCGCCAGCGTGCTGGCCGTGGCCGGGGCGAT
>Ga0082212_10010288_pt1 | contig 11989 bp, 11 predicted proteins | sample TergutNt197P3_FD_71548 | JGI IMG/M metagenome (GOLD analysis project Ga0082212, IMG submission 71548) | Neocapritermes taracua P3 segment gut microbial communities from Petit-Saut dam, French Guiana - Nt197 P3 | ecosystem: Host-associated > Arthropoda: Insects > Digestive system > Gut ... | reverse complement strand
GAGGTCCATCTGCTCCCATTTCTCCAGCCGCTTGGGCTCACTCACGGGCAGGCCGGCGCGCATGGGGAAGTCGGTCTGGGGCAGGTTCATGGTGTTCTTATAGTCTGTTGCCACGGTTTCCTTCCTTTGGGTAACCAGGGTGTCGCCATATGGTCTAACTGTCTCATGGCGTTGCTGGACATCAAGTCATTCATTTTAGGGCTTGTGCACCCCCAGCGCCAGCGAAATGGATATATCGGCGCTTCGCGTCTTTTGTTATAGTGGTACCCGCACGTTTTGCCGTGTTTTCGCACGCTTACACAGGTATCCCTACTTCAGACGGGTTGAGACCCCGATTATTAAGGAGGCGGTTGAGTTGGCAGCTCCCAGCACAGAACAGGTCCGTAATATCGTCCTTGTGGGACAGGATGGGGCAGGTAAGACTTCCTTTGCAGAAGCCATGCTCCATCTTTCTGGAAAGACAAGCCGCTTAGGCACCACCCATGATGGGAAGTCCAACCTCGACTATGACCCTGAGGAGATCAAGCGACAATTCACTATCTCAACCGCCCTCGCTCCCATCCCTTATAAAGGATTCAAGATCAACGTCCTTGACACCTCAGGTTCAGATGATTTCATCGGTGACACCATCGCAGCCATGGAGGCCGCCGAGATGGCGCTCTTTGTTATCGATGCCGTTGCAGGCCCCCAGATCAACACCACCAAACTCTGGCAGCAGGTTGAGCGCAAGCGCCTCTGCCGCGCCATCTTCATCAACCACATCGACCGCGAGCACGCCGACTATGACTCCGCCATGGCCAACCTCATCGCACAGTATGGCCAGCGTATAGGCGCGGTGACCATCCCCATAGGCGTCGACAAGGACTTCAAGGGCGTCATCGACATCATCCGAATGAAGGCCCGCTACCACGAGGGTGGCAAGGAGCGCATCGAGGAGATCCCCGCTGAGTACGCTGATGCTGCCCAGGCCGCCCGTGACAAGCTCTGCGACCTCGTCGCCGAGGCCGACGACGAGCTCATGATGAAATACCTCGATGGCGAGGAGGCCCTCACCCAGCAGGAGCTCGAAAGCCTGCTCGGCCTGGCCATCGCCCAGGAGCTATTCATCCCCGTCTTTGTCGGCTCCACCCTCATTGAGCAGGGTATAGAGGGCATCATGGATGACATTGTCACCTACTTCCCCGCCCCTGACGCCCACGGCCCTATCCCCACTGTTGATGGTGAGTCCCTCAGCATCGATGCCCAGGGTGAACCCGCCTGCTTTGTGTTCAAGACCGTCTCGGATGCCTTTGTGGGCCGCCTCAGCTTTGTGAAGATGATCAGCGGTGTCCTTGAGCCGGGCGTTGAACTGATAAACGCCAAGACCAAGAAGAAGGACCGCATCGCCCACATCTATGTCATGACCGGCAAGGAGAACGAGGATGTCAAGTCGGCAAAGGCCGGCGATATCGTGGTCATACCCAAGCTGGATGCCCACACGGGAGATACGCTCTCCACCTCGGGCAAGATCGAGATCGCTCCCCTTCCCTTCCCTCGCCCGCTCTACCCGGTTGCCATTGAGGCCGCCAACCAGAAGGATGAGGATAAGCTGGGTGACTTCTTAGCCAAATACGCTGACATCGACCCCTGCGTCACCTTGCACCGTGACGAGCAGACCCACCAGACCATTGTGACCACCTTGGGCGAGGGCTCGATAAACCTGATACTCTCACGTATGAAGGAGCGTAACAACATAGAGGCAAAGCTGCTTGAGGTCAAGGTGCCCTACCGCGAGACCATCCGCAAGGTCTCCCAGGCCCAGGGCCGCCACAAGAAGCAGACCGGCGGAGCTGGGCAGTTCGGCGATTGTTACGTGCGCCTGGAGCCCAACCCCGGCGGTGGCTACGAGTTCCTTGATGAGGTTGTGGGTGGACGCATCCCCCGTGGCCTGATCCCCGCTGTGGACAAAGGCATCCAGGGCGCCATGGTTGAGGGCTACCTCACCGATGACCCCTTTGTCGATGTCAAGGCTGCCGTCTATGACGGCTCCTACCACCCGGTGGACTCCAACGAGATGGCGTTCAAACAGGCTGGCCGCCTGGCTTTCCGCAACGCCTGCGAGAAGGCTGACCCCTACCTGCTCGAACCCATGGCGAATATCGAGGTCACCGTCACCGACGAGTACAACGGCACCATCCTCTCAGACTTCTCCACCCGCCGCGGCCGCGTTACCGGCACGGCAACGGATGAGCGCGGAAATTCAGTGATAAAGGCGCGTGTCCCTTACAAGGAGGTTGTCACCTATGCGCGGGACCTGCGTTCCATGACCCGTGGTATAGGCTCCTACTCCCTGGAGATCGAGGGATATGAAGAGGTTCCTGCTGATATCTCCAAGAAGCTCATTGCCGACTACCAGGCTCGCCGCGAGGAAGCCAACAAGTAGAGATAGCGCTTGGTTTTCTCGTATAGTTTGGAGTTAGCGGCACATGACAGGTATCCAGATCGCAGCCATCGCCATCTTTGCTGGCGTGATGGTCCTCATCATCACTGAGAAGGTCCATCGCTCGCTGGCTGCGCTTTTGGGTGCGGCCGTTGTCATGGTTACGGGGATAGTCCCCTTTCATAAGAGCATCGAGCATATAGACTTCAACACGCTGGGCGTATTGGTGGGTATGATGCTCTTTGTGGCCGTCATGAAGCGCTCTGGCATCTTTGAGTACATCGCTATCAAATCCGCCAAGCTGGCCAAAGGGGATCCCTGGTACATCATGCTGGTACTGGTTATCATCACGGCCGTGCTCTCAGCTTTCCTTGACAATGTTACAACCGTTTTACTCATCGGTCCCATGACCTTCATGATCTGCCGAGAGCTACAGCTTAATCCCGTACCCTTCTTCATCACCCAGATCATCGCTTCGAATATCGGCGGTACAGCGACGCTCATCGGCGACCCCCCCAATATCATGATCAGCTCTGAGACTGGTTTCGCCTTTATCGACTTCATCATGATCGATGGGCCCATCGCCCTGGTGATCCTGGCGGTGACCATAGTCTGTTTCCGTTTTATGTATGGTCGGAAACTCAAGGTGGAAGACGAATACCGCGAGAACATCATGGCGCTGGATGAGAGGGAATCCATTATCTCCAAGAGCCTGTTCATAAAGAGTGTCGTCATGATGGTCTTTCTGGTTGTAGCCTTCATGCTACATGGCGCCCTACACCTGGAATCATCGGTTATCGCACTCTCCGCAGCCGCCATCATGATCCTCATCGGCAGACAGGATGTCGAGGAGACCATCCATGACGTCGAGTGGGCGACCATCGGTTTCTTCTGCGGCCTCTTCATTGTGGTTGGCGGCCTGGTGGAGACCGGACTTATCGACACCTTCGCTCAGTTCCTGGCCACTTCGACGCATGGTCAGGAGGTAGCGGCTATCCTTGCTATTCTGATCGCCTCAGCAATCCTTTCTGCCATCCTGGATAACATCCCCTTTGTTGCCACTATGATACCGGTGCTCGTAGCCATGGAGGGCATGGGTATCGACGTGGTGCCGCTCTGGTGGGCCCTGAGTCTGGGAGCCTGTCTGGGCGGGAACGGCACCCTGATAGGCGCCAGCGCCAACGTGGTGCTCTCCGGTATTTCCAACCGCGAGGGCTATCCGCTGACCTTCATCAACTACCTCAAGGTGGGCGCGCCCATGATGTTCCTTTCGATAGCAATCGCAGGCGTCTACCTGGTACTCCGCTTCTGCCTGTAGGAACATTTTCTCGCGAACACCTGTTCGCTCTATGGTAGACTGTGCCTATGGAATATGAACTCACAGATCTGGAGTTCCTTGAAAGCCTTGCGCCCTGGGAGGGTCCGGCCATCATCCTGCTTGACCTCGACGCTTTCTTCGCCTCAGTCGAACAGCTCGACCATCCCGAGTGGCGAGGTAAGCCGGTAATAGTGGGTGGCGACAAAGACAGGCGCGGAGTAGTCAGTACCTGCTCCTACGAGGCACGCAGATTTGGCGTGCGTTCGGCCATGCCCTCCGCCCAGGCAGCGCGACTCTGCCCCAATGCCATCTGGACCCCCGGTAACTTCCCTCGCTATATCGCCCTCTCCAAACAGGTCATGCAGATCATGACCGATGCCTCGCCACGCCTGCAACAGGTCTCCATCGACGAGGCCTTCCTTGACATCTCCCCAGGACGCTTTGTCAAGGATCATCCCGTCAGGCTTGCACACCAGATACGCGCGCGGGTAGCTGAGTTGGGAATCACCTGCTCCATAGGACTCGGTACCTCGAAAAGCGTCGCCAAGATAGCCTCAGACAGGGACAAGCCAAACGGCTTGACCGTGGTCTTCCCTGGTAGAGAACTCGACTTCCTTTCCCCGCTTCCCATTCGCACCATGTCAGGCGTCGGTAAACAGGCGGAGAAGCGCCTTCATGAGTTTGGCATCTTCACCTTAGGAGAGCTGGCGGCAGCCGACGAAGGCCTGCTCAGGGGTGTCTTTGGCAAGAACTCGACCCTGATGCGCAACCGCTGCCTGGGTATCAATGACTCAGCAGTACTCTCTGATGATGAGGTCAAGTCGGTCTCCAATGAGATGACCTTCTCAACCGATCTCATTGAACGACGCGAGATTGAACAATCCATATCCATGATAGCTGCCAAGGTAGCCCGCCGTCTGAGGCGAAAGGGCCTGGCTGGTTATACCATCAGCCTGAAGGTCCGCTACAACGACCTCACTATAGCCAACGCCCAGCATACCTTGGACCACCCTGTTGATGACGAACATGACTTCAACCCTGTGCTTTTCAACCTGATAGACCAGGTATGGCAGCCCGGTATAAAGCTGAGACTGGTGGGTGTGGGCATCTCCTCCTTTGATGAGAGGCCCCAGCAGCTGAACCTCTTTGGCGATTCCTTGGAGCTGACACCGCAGAGGAAGCCAGTGCAGCAGAAACCCAAACGCTCCCTGGTAGAGGCGACTGACAAGGTGAAGGATCGGTTCGGTGAAGATGCCGTTGGTTATGGTCGCGAGTTGCGTTTCAAAGACCGCGACACCGGCACCATCGCACAGAAGAAGGACGATTACAAAGACCCCCTCAACCCAGATTCACTGAGCTAGGGCCACCAACTTGGCTATACGCTCTGAGTACTCGGGATGCTCTATCCCGGCTTCAGCGAGGTCGATGAGTGGGGCGTCACTCCACAGGGCCTCAAGACGATAGAACTCCCTGAGTTCAGGTTGGAAGATATGTACCACAAAATCACCATAGTCCAAGAGGACCCAAGTCTGCTCATCCACCCCTTCACGGCCAATAGGCTTGATGCCGGCCTCTTTTCGCAGGACTTCCTCCACGGAATCGGTTATGGCATCAACATGGCGGTTGTTGGCGCCAGTGACAATCACAAAATAATCCGTGATGACTAAAACCTTACGGACTTCCTGGACAATGATATCAGTCGCCTTCTTACTGTCGGCCGCCTTTGCGGCCAGCAGCGCCCAAGCCCTTGGGTCTCCCTGTATTGTCACACGACCTCCTGTTCCCTATCCATACCAACTGGCATCATCAGATGACGAGCCTATCCTGAATACCGCTTATCCTGTCTCGTTCTGCTGCCACACAGGCATTCCAAACCCCCAGGGAATCCGGATGGATGAAGCGATGCCTGCGCAGCAGATGCTCCATACTCATCTCGAATGATTTGAGGAAAAGCGCCTCCAGGGGAACCTTCCCAACAATGACACGTAGCGGAGTCAAATTGCCCTGCGAGCGCAGTGGCTCGATCATATCCGCAACATAGATGACCATATCCAGATCAGTCATATCAGGGGCAGCAGATGTGTGACGGGAGATTGCCTGGATGATGTCATCCTCCAGTTCTGGGAACTGCCTCTTCACAGCAACCGCACCCGTCAGCGCATGAAGCAGGACCGCCATATCCTCCAGACGATCAAGCATCTTGAGACCATACTCCCGCGCTCGGTCGAAGAGCTCCTCATCACTGAGGTTCTTGTCCCAGTCATGCAACAGGCCAGCCAGCCGGGCCTTCTCAACATCAACGCCATATTGCGCTGCCATGGATGCTGCCGTCTCTGCGACACTATAAGAATGCAGAAGGCGGTATTCGTTCAGCCTCTTCTCAAGCAATCGCCGGGCCTGCGCATAGGTTTTATCGTATGCTCCTGAGATGGCTATCCCTGCCTCTGGTAAAGCCCTTGCTCGCGTATATAGGAGCAGGTTGCGTCGGGTATCAGGTAATGGACGCTTCTTCCCTCGGCTATCCACTGGCGCAGTTCGCTTGAGGATATCCCAACAAGCGCTGAGTCGATCCAACACAAGGTGAAGCCGCCATCTGCGGCCAGTTGTATCAGTTCCTCTTCCTTATTGACGCCTACAGTCTCACTACCTTTGACGATTTCCCGCCGCGCGCAAATCAGTGTTACCAAGGCTGCAACCTCTTTGGCTTCCTTCCAGCTGTTGATGTCTGCAACAACATCTGCGCCGACTATGAGGAACAGCTCTACCCTATCCTCATAACGCTGTTTTATTGCGCGCAGTGTATCTATGGTGTAGCTGACTCCTTCGCGCTGCATCTCCAGGCGACTGACATCGAACTGCTGGTTGCCGGCTACCGCCACAAGAAGCATGGCATGACGGTCCTTTGCAGAGGAGACCTCGGATCTGTCCTTCCAGGGAGGTATGCCTGAGGGAATGAATAGGATCCCGTCCAGCGCGAACTGCTCGCGTGCCCGTTCAGCGATATGGAGGTGGCCTATATGGACGGGATCAAAGGTACCACCAAAGACACCCAGACGGAAAGGCGTCACAGCCGCATCTATCAAAGGATCGAAACGTTGGGAGATCACCGGATGTGCGTGCTGTAGCGGCTCTTCCCAATTGTTGGGATTCAACGTGTCTGCCCATCCCCTTCCAACACGAATTTGGATGATGTCAGCGCAGCAAGGCCCATAGGGCCGCGAGCGTGTAGCTTTTGGGTGGAGATGCCAAGCTCAGCCCCCAGGCCGAACTCACCGCCATCTGTGAAGCGTGTTGAAGCATTCGCATAGACAGCCGCTGAGTCGACCTCATCTACAAAGCGCGTCACGGCGTTGAGATCCTGGCTCAGTATCGCGTCCGAATGGTGTGTACTGTAGGTATTGATGTGATTGATGGCCTCGTCTATGCCGCTGACACACTTCAGGGATATCTCAAGGCTCAGATACTCCTTGCCCCAGTCCTCGTCCGTCGCCTTGACCAGCTTGCCTTCTATAACCTCGCCCAAGCCAGCACACAGTGCATAGGCTACCTCATCAGCGTGGATGATCACGCCATGCGCAGTAAGCGCCTCAACTAAAAGTGGGACATAGTTCGCCGCCACAGCCTCGTCGATAAGTAGTGATTCAATGGCGTTACATACCCCCGGGCGCTGTGTCTTGGCGTTGATCGCAATAGGGACGATGATCTCCGGGTCGGCTGCCTCATGTACATAGAGGTGGCAGTTCCCCTCACCGGTCTCGATTACGGGGACTTTGGCATTCTCAACCGTTGTGCGTATCAGAGAGGCAGAGCCTCGCGGTACCAGCAGGTCTATCATGCCGTGTAGGTGCATGAGCTCGGTGGTCGCTGCGCGGTCAGTAGTCTCGATGGACTGGAGCCAGTGTTCAGCGAGCCCGGCACTCAATCCGGCCTCATACAACACCTTGGTCATGGAGAGGTTCGAGCGGTTGGCCATTGAGCCACCTCGCAGTATACAGGCGTTGCCGGTCTTCAGCGTCAGCCCCGCCGCGTCAGCAGTCACATTTGGCCGAGCCTCATAGATCATCGCAACCACACCAATGGGCACGCTCACCCTTCGCAGCCTGATGCCGTTGTACAGGGTTCGCCCCTCGAGTATCTGGCCCAAAGGATCGCTCTCCCCCGCCAGCATACGCAGAGCGCCAGCGATATCTGCAATGCGGTCCTCATTCAGCAAAAGGCGGTCGATCAGCGGCTCGTCGGTGCCCTTCTCGCGTGCCGCAGCCACATCTGCCGCATTCTCAGCCAACAGGTAGGCACACTGGCTTTCCAGGGCATCCGCCATAGCAAAAAGCGCCGCGTTCCTTGTGCTTGCATCGGTTTTCGCCAGCTCGCGGGCAGCAGCCTTTGCGCGCCTGGCCTTCTCCAACACCTCACTCATTCCATCTCCCTACCTCAACTGAACCTCTCTGCATTGTATAGCTAACTTCCTTAGAAGACCACCATTTGATCCCGATGGATGACCTCGGTCTGTGCCAGGTGCCCCAGTTGCTCATGCCCGGCCAGCTCCGTGCTCTTCAACCCCGCGGCAAGCGCGAGCTCCTCTGACGAGAAACCCGTGATCCCCCTGCCAATGAGGAATCCATCCAGGGCACGGATGTTGACGGCCTGACCGGCGATGAAACTCCCAGCAACCCGGGTCACCCCTACCGATAACAGCGAACTCCCCTGTTCCCGCAGGGCCTTCACCGCACCGTCGTCAACATAGATGACACCTTTGGCGCTGCCGCTGAGGGCGACCCAGAGCTTGCGCGCGCCGGCAGAATGGCGGGTGTCCTCCTGGGCGAAACGGGTCCCCACCTGCTTTCCTGCGGCTGCATCGATGACAGCGTCAGGGACATGCCCCTCGCAGATCACCATGGGGATACCTGCAGCCATCAGCATACGTGCAGCTTCGAGCTTGGTCACCATGCCTCCACTACCGCTCAGGCTGCCTGACTCCCCTGCCGCATTGACTATCTCCTCGGTAAAGGAGCCTACGTTCTCAAGCAGCTCGGCGTCCTCTACCAGGCGGGGATCAGCAGCATACAGCCCCTCTATGTCGCTGAGCAGTACGCAGAGGTCCGCCTTCACCAGGATGGCGACCTGCGCAGCCAGGGTGTCATTGTCACCAAAGCGGATCTCATCAACAGCCACCGTGTCATTCTCGTTTATCAGCGGAACCACGCCCAGCTCCAGAAGCTTCTCTATGGTGTCGCGCGCGTGCAGGTAGGTTGACCGGTTCTCTATCTCAAAACGGGTGAGCAGTATCTGCCCAACCTTGAAGCCCCTGTTCGCAAAGACCTGCGCATAGACCTTCGCAAGTTCCAATTGACCCACCGCTGCGGCAGCCTGGAGCACCGGCATGCTGTTCGGCCGCTGTGGCGGCATACCAAGCGCTTGCAGCCCTGCAGATATGGCAGCCGAGGTCACCAGGATAACCTCCGAGCCCTGCTCGCGCAGCCTCTGCACCTGTGCTGCAAGCTGGTCGATGTAGGGAAGGTCTATCCTGCCCTGTGTATCGGTGAGTGTTGAAGAGCCTATCTTGATCACTACCCGCTTGGCTTGACTCATGCTTCCTCTTCCTCATCATATCCCGCACGCTCAAAAGCGAAGGCACGGTTCAGTATGCGGATCTCATCCCCATCACGCGCACCTGCCTCGATCAGCGCCTTCTCCACGCCCTTACGCTCAAGGCGCCTTTGCAGATAGGCTATCGCCTCTTCATTATCCCACTCGGTCTGCAGCACCATGCGCTCGATTGCCTTGCCCTCCACAACAAATACCTGACCACCAAGCGGAAATACCTCAAACTCCTGATCGCGCTTCACGCGCTGGCGCTCCCAAACCTGGTCATACTGAGGCGTGGAGGCAGAGAGAGAGGCGGCGGCGGCCCGTAGCTCGAAGACCTTCTGGGCAGTTGCCGCGATCAGGCTGTCGATCCCTGCACCTGTCAACGCCGAGACACAGAACAGCTGTGTTGGATTGAAGTCATCAGAGAACTCATTGCCATCCACGGCTTCAAGCGCCTGCTTTTTGAGGTAGTCCTTCAGGCGTTGCTGAATCCCAGCGGTGTCTGCTGCGTCGACCTTGTTCAGTACGATGATCTGCGGGCGGTCCTTCAGCTCAGCCGCGTGGCGCTCCAGTTCCAGGTTGATCTTGATGAGGTCATCCAGCGGATCGCGGTCCTCCCAGCCCCCTGTCGCATCCAGCACATGCAGGATAAGTGCGGTGCGCTCAACATGTCTGAGGAACTCATGACCTAAACCCTTGCCTTCAGCCGCCCCCTCGATAAGCCCTGGCACATCCGCTACCACAAAGCTGTGCTCCTCGGTGTAGACCATGCCCAGGTTCGGGACTAGAGTGGTAAAGGGGTATTCAGCGATCTTAGGTCGAGCAGCGCTCATACGGGCGATGAGTGATGACTTCCCCACCGATGGCATGCCCACCAGGGCTGCGTCTGCCATCAGTTTCATCTCAAGCTCGATCCAGGCCTCCTCGGCCGGTTCTCCCAGCTCTGAGAATGCCGGGGCACGCCGTGTGGAGGTGACAAAATGTATGTTACCGCGGCCGCCCTGTCCGCCCTTTGCGACAATGACCCGCTCACCGTCATGTGTGAGGTCAGCGAGCAGCAGGCCCGCCTCCCTCTTCTCCTCGTCATACGCTTTAACCTGGGTACCAACCGGCACTTTTAGAATGAGATCCTCACCATTTGCGCCATGCATGCGGGAGCCCTTGCCGTGGGTCCCCCGCTTGGCTTTGAAGTGGTGCTTGAAACGGTAGTCGATAAGCGAAGAGACACTGTGGTCTGCCTCAAGTATGACGTCGCCTCCCTGGCCGCCGTCTCCCCCATCGGGCCCGCCCTTGGGCACAAAGGCCTCCCTGCGGAATGAGGTGCAGCCAGCGCCGCCGTCCCCCGCCTTGACGTAAATATGTACCTGGTCTATGAACATGATCCAACCTGTAAAAGCCCGTCCCTGATTCTTGCGAGTACTGTATTCCTTTGGTTCCTCAAATCAAAAGCCCCGTCAGGCATGCGCGCGACAGGGGCTCGTTTTCCGCTGGTTCCATTGAAAGAAAAGGCCCGTCAGACCCTTTCTGGTCGAACGTGCACTTTCCGCTTATCTCCTCTTGTGAACTCAAGATAGCCCTGCTTGAGTGCAAAGAGTGTGTCGTCGCTCCCTCGCCCGACGTTCTCGCCAGGATGGATATGGGTGCCGCGTTGGCGGACTATGATATTGCCGGGTTGTACAAGCTCGCCTGCGAACTTCTTCACGCCAAGACGCTTAGCTTGTGAATCGCGCCCGTTTCTCGATGAACCGAGACCTTTCTTGTGTGCCATGGTACTTGCTCCCTACTTATCTTCCTTGTCAGCTACCGGTTTCTTGGCAGCAGGTTTCTTTGCAGCTGGCTTCTTCTCCACTATCGCCTCTACCTGAGCTGCTTCCTCTACCTTCTTGGTAGCAGGAGCTTTCTTTACTGCAGCCTTCTTGGCTGGCGCCTTCTTCTCGTTATCCTTCTTCTTTGACTCTGCTTCACCTGACAGGCTTATGCTCTTTACACGCAGACGCGTCAGTTCTTGCCGGTGCCCATTCAGGCGTTTATATCCTTTACGTTTCTTGAACTTGAAAACAAGTTCCTTGTCACCCTTGAAATGCTCGACAACCTCAGCGAACACTTTTGCCTTTGCGACCTCGCCAGCCTCAACCTCAACCTGTGAGCCATCTGCAATAAGCATGACATCCAGCTCAACCGTGTCTCCCGGTGCAGCGGCAAGCTTCTCAACCGCGATAATATCGCCCTCGGCGACTTTATACTGCTTTCCCCCAGTAGTGATAATTGCATACATGGATTGTATCCTTCTTGTTTGTTCCTCAAATAAGCGCAAATGGATACTTTATCAGTGGAAACGCCCTGAGTCAACGAAAAAGCAGGTGAAAAGCAGGTTCGAGTCCTACCCGGGGAGCCAGAAAAACACAATGCCCCGCCTAAGCGGGGCTTTGTTGTTTAGATTTGTCGGGTAGGACTCGCCGATCGTTCGCTGCGCTCACGCTCTCCCACCTCGCTCACTCCGTTCGCTCGGTCTCGCGCCGGGCGGCGCGCCACCGGCGCCCCGCTTTCCGTCGCTCCCCTTCTCAGGTTCGAGTCCTACCCCGGGGGCCAGAAAAACACAAAGCCCCGCCTAAGCCGGGCCTTGTTGTTTTTTCTGGCTCCCCGGGGAGGACTCGAACCTACAA
>Ga0082212_10010287_pt1 | contig 11990 bp, 7 predicted proteins | sample TergutNt197P3_FD_71548 | JGI IMG/M metagenome (GOLD analysis project Ga0082212, IMG submission 71548) | Neocapritermes taracua P3 segment gut microbial communities from Petit-Saut dam, French Guiana - Nt197 P3 | ecosystem: Host-associated > Arthropoda: Insects > Digestive system > Gut ... | reverse complement strand
ACTGGGGATGTAAGTACTGTGCAACAATTAGCATGATGAAATGTAGAAGCTGAAACAGGTGGAGGAGAGCATAATGAGATACTGTGGAGTCATCACTCTCACACTATAGTAATGCGTGATAACATCTCCTGGGTTGATGAACTGATATACAGCGATTCTCCCAAAAATGTGGATGACTTATACTCCAATACATGTGTTGGTAAAAAGAGTGTAATGTCAATTATTTGGCTATTTCAAGTTTTATGCTGTTGGTGTGCCAAGAACATTAAGTGATGTACTCAAACAAGCAAGGAAATCAGATGTTACTGATTTTTGCATCTATACGGCAGACGAGTGCAATGTGAGCCAGAAAATAATGGCTGCAGTATTTTGGGATTATGAAATTTGCAAAATTATCACCTAGATGAACAGTGAAATCTACTAAGCTGGTTCCATAAAAATAATGTCAGAACTGTTGATCTTTTATGGCAACTCCAGGCCATACACAAGCACCATTGAGATAATAACAAAATTTGGATATACAGTGTTGCTGCACTGACCCTTCAACCACACACCTGACATGCCATCAGTTTTTCATTTTTTTCATCCTTTAATTACATTGTTTCCTCAATTGAACCTTATAAACCCAAATTAAATATTATTTTTTCAGCTATTTCATTAAGAACTGTTTTTTTATTAATTATTTTATCATTAATTATTTCACTATTAAGAATATTTGAATATGGAAGGATATTTCCAGAATATTTAAAAGAATCTTTATCTCCAAAATCAGATTCTGTTAACATTTTACTCGTCATAATAGCTTTGGATCTATTTTTAGTAGCTAATACTGAGGAGCTAATATTTTCTCCTTCTATATACTCTTGAATTAAAAACTCTTGGTTATTATAATAAGAAAATAATTTTTCTAAATAATTATTATTTAATTGTTTTTCTTTATTGTATTTTAGAAGTTGAACTCCATAACCACCAGAACCTTCATGAGGTTTTAAAATAAATGATTTATCATCATATTGTTTTAATATTTCAACTATTTCATCGATATTATCTCTAGCTATATCATTACTATACTTAAATTTAAAAGTTTTTGGAACTAAAAAATCATTTTTTATCTTTTTATAGAATCTATATTTATCTTCTATACTTTCTGTGTTATGATTTCCTATAATTTTCTTTTTATATTTTTTATACTTACCTTTAAAATCATTAGGGGAAATTCCAGTTGTTAAAATGATTTTATCTACTTCTTCCATATATTCTAAAGAAAGGTCTAATAAATCTTTTAAATTATAGCTTTCTTCAAAGATTCCACAAGATTTTCCAGATTTTTGTTTTAAAATATACTTTTCTTTATATGGTTTTTTCATGTCCAAAGTTGAAAAATAGCTAACAGAAAATGTTTGATAATTATCTAGTTTAGAAGCAGAATCTAAAAGCACTCGAGTGTTAATTCCCATTAAAAGTAATTTTTCCATAATTACACTCTCTTATAGATAATTAAATATTTGTTTAAGAAATAATAAAAAAATAAGATAAATAGTCCCGAGCGGAGTCGAACCGCCGTCTCCGGGTCCAAAGCCTAGAAGGATTACCACTACCCTACGGGACTATATTAATTGATTTGTATTAAATACAATTCAGCATTATATAATTTATTATAAAGATATATTTAAATGTATTGTTTTATTTTTTTCACTTATTATTATAGCTTGATTTATATAAAAATATTCTAAAAAATATATAAATTTTATATAAGAATCTATGAAGTTTTTAGTGATTGAATCCACAAGCACTCTTTAATCCATTTACAATTTTTACAAACTTTTTTCGCATCTTTTATAGTAGGAAAACTTTTATTTATAATTGAAATTAGCTTATTAAATGAATATTCTTGATTTTTTTCTATCTTAGCTTTTTCTAAAACAATATTATCCATATTTATAATTTTACTATTATTTTCATTTATTTTGGTTTTATTTTGGTTTATTTTGGTTTTATTTTTATTTATTTTGGTTTTATTTTCATCTCTTAAGTCTGAACTATCTAAGTCTCCAAGGCATTTTCCATCTATAAGATTTGGACAAGATTTACATAAATCATCTGCTGAATCAGTTATGATTAATTTATACTCTTCATTGTTATTATTAGCTAGTTGATCTATTATATCTTCCATCTTTGCTTTAAATCCTTCATCATAACCATATCCTTGATATCCTTGTAAGCATAAGAGATGATGAGCTCGTAAATAGATTATATTAGATTTTCTCATAATATCATTTGTTGAAAAAATAGATTTTAATTAGAATTTAGTTGATAATAATAAAAAATAAAATAAAAAATAATAAAGAGATTATTTTGGTAGAGCAACTTTAGATAATCCAGCAGCTCCTCCAATTTTAATTAAATCTCCTATTATAAATGGAGCAAGACCCATAATAATCAATGTTATAAAATCAGGAAAAGCTCCTTGTGTAAGATTCATCCAGATAGCTAAACCAATTAAACCTGGAATATAAATACATCCGAAGTTAGCTAATAACATTATAGCTGACATTTTTTTGAATTTTCGACTATTTGCATACTTTTCTGAAAAATACCCAATCATGAAAGCAGCAAGAATAAACCCAATGAAGTATCCAAAAGTAGAACCTAAGAAAACACTTAAACCACTGCTCCCTCCATCAAACCAAGCTATTCCTAAGATTCCCCCTACAATATATATAATTTGGCTTAGTACACCAAATCTTTTTCCAAGGAATAGTCCTGAAATTAAGACTCCAAAGGTTTGACCAGTTATTGGAACTGGAGTCCACGGTAATGGTAGCACAATTTGAGCGAGTAGTCCTGTTAGACAAGCCATCATGAATGCCATAGCTAATTTTTCAAGGTTACTGGCGTTTTGGATTCTTTCGAATAAATTTTCTCTAATGTTATAGTATGAATCAATGTTTTTGTTTGTAATATTCATAATTATCCTCCTTAATTTGATATCCATGATTAAATTTTATCATAACTCTTTTTTATCATTTAAGTATGATTAATCATTAAGCATTAAATCTTTGTTTAAAATATTATAAAAAACTTTCTATATTGTAATATTTTTTGTAGAAATTTTTTTATATTGTATTATTTTTTGTAGAAAACTTTTCTATATAATTATTTTTTTATAAATTTTATAACAAATTAAAAATTAGAATATTTTTATAAAATTATAATTTAATTTTAAAAATTATAATTTACTTTTAAAAATTGCAATTATCTAGAAATATTAGCTATAATATTATTTTAATCCAACAATTTCAGATAATGATTTTCCTTTTTTTATCTCAGAAAGAATGTTGGATTCTTTAACTTTTATCTTTAGAGTTTCTAACATTACTTCAGAAAATAGCTCTTGAGGAACATGAACAACTCCACTTTCATCACCATAGATGAAATCTCCTGGATTTATAGTGAATTTATTAGTTTCTCCAATTTCTAAGGAGGTATTTACTTCTCCAAGTCCTAATGCTGATCCTGCATTGGGGACAGTTTCACTTGCAAAAACAGGATAATCATAATTGATGATAAAATCAATGTCTCTTGTAGCTCCTAATATAACTGTTCCACCTAATTCTTTTTCTTTAGAGCAACTAGAGGTTAATTCACCCCATATTGCAGAACTTTTCCCATAAGTTTGTATAAATAGAATATTTCCTTTTTTAGCTTCATCTATTCCATATAAACAAGTTCCCCAATCATCTGAAGAAGTTTTTACAGTAACTACTCGTCCATAAGCTTTTTTATTGTTAATGGAGTTGACATCATCAATTACTCCATTTCTTTTAGCTATATTATTTAAAGCATCTGAAATTTGTGATGAGGAAGTGATGTCTAATAATTTTTTTATATTTTCATAACCAAGTTCTTTAGCTATTAATGATTCAGATTTTGATTTAGAATTATCACTGTTAGTTTTCATTGATAAATGTGGAAAATCCATGTTTTCAATTGCAAAATCTTCCATGCAAATTTTTAATTCTCCTAAAAGCAATGTTTCCTTATTTTTTAAGTGTTTCTTGTAGGATAGTTGTTTTGATAAATATTTTGGAGATAATTTATTTTTTTTCATGTTTACACCATTTTTCTAACATTGCTTTTTTTTGATTAATTTTTTTATTATATTTTTACTTTATTTCTATACTTTTATTTTTAATATAATAATATATTAATTTATTTAAATAATTTTTTTGAAGTTTATTTTTTATATATTTAGAATATAATATATGTGTTATAAATTTTTTATTTTTTATATAGTTTCATTTGGAAGTTATTTTATATAATTTATATATAAAATTTTTATATAATTGCACTATTTATAAAATTTAGATACACTATTTTATATAGTAGTAAATATAAAATATAATTCAGATACTATCATAATCATTACATGCTCAAAATAGAGCTTTATAATTTATTAAATAATTATCAAAAAATGAAATAAAATCATTTATAAAAGTCAATTAGACTTAAATCATGTTAATTTAAATAAAAAACTAATAAAATTTAATTAAAAATCATTAATAATTATAATTTTTAATAATACTGGATAAAAGTTATATTTTACATTGACATAAAAATAATCAATTGATATTTGATAAAAAAATTAAATATGGGTTAATATTAGTTATTCATTAGAAAAAAAGGATTTATAAAATATGTTGTAAGAATGTACTAAAATCTAAAATAATTACTAAAAATAAATAAAGTAAATAATTAGTAATTATATGTATAAAATTAAAAAGTAAATAAGTATCATTGCTTACAAGGATAAATCTTTAAAATAATAATGTTTAGTTTGTTATGGCAGATATATGGTGAAATAAGTCATAATAGCTAAGGGTGGATAAATAATTGAATTTGTATTTATTTAGTTAAGCTCTTTTTTTCGCACTGTGATAGTGTTTTAATCTGTAGAATAGTTAAGATATATTAAAATTTTGATGTTGTATCTTATATTTGATATAATAGTTGGACATTTTGATGTTGTATCTTATATTTGATATAATAGTTGGACATTTTGATGTAGTGTTTTATATTTGATATAATAATTGGACCTTTGATATAAGATTACAGATTTTGATATAATATTAGCTATAATGCAATTTATCATTTACAAGTATAATTTATGCAATTCATTGCCATCTGTGATTGGTTTGTTGTTGTTTTATCAATAAACTTATATTAATACATTTATCACAGATAATTAAATTATTCCTGGAAAATTAAGTACCATAATGGAGGCTTAACATGGGAAAAGGAATAGAAGAATTAACTACAACTAAATATCTTATTCATGCACAAATTAATGCAAACGGAATCGTTGAAAAGCCCGATGTCGTTGGGGCTGTTTTCGGTCAAACTGAAGGTCTTTTAAGTAATGACTTAGATTTAAGAGAGCTTCAAAAAACTGGGAGAATTGGAAGAATAAAAGTGGTGATACATTCTAATAGTGGAAGAGCTAAAGGAGAAATTGTAATTCCTTCAAGCTTAGATAGAATTGAAACCGCCATTCTTGCTGCGTCCCTTGAAACAATAAATAGAGTCGGTCCTTGTGAAGCGGCTATTAAGACTCTCAAAGTCGAAGATGTTCGTGCTGTAAAACGTGAACAAGTTGTTAATCGTGCAAAAGAAATATACAAAGGTATGATGGAAAAAGTAACTCCTGAAAGCATGAAAATGATTGAAGAAGTTAAAGAAGCTATGCGTGTCCATGAAATTTCTGAATTTGGGGATGAAAAACTTCCTGCAGGACCTAGTATACATACTTCTGATGCTATTATCGTGGTTGAAGGAAGATCTGATGTTTTAAACTTATTGAAATATGGAATTAAAAATACTGTAGCTGTTGAAGGTGTAAATGTTCCTGTCAGTGTAGCAGATCTTACTAAAAACAGAACTGTAACTGCTTTCTTTGATGGAGATCGTGGTGGAGAACTTATATTAAAAGAACTTATACAAGTTGGAGAAGTTGATTATATAACTCGAGCTCCAAAAGGTAAAGAAGTTGAAGAACTTGAAAAAGACGAAGTCATGATAGCTCTTAGGGATAAAGCTCCTGTAGAACAGTTTTTCAATGATATAAAAGCCAAACCATCAGAACCAAAAGTTGAAGACAAAGTACAATTAATGAGAAATGTCTTAAAAGAATTAGAAGGCACGGGTAATGCTGAAATATTAGATGATGCATTAAATATCTTAAAAGAAGTCCAAGTTGAAGATCTTTATGATGAGATTCAACAAGTAAATGGCAATGCTTATGCAGTTATCTTTGATGGTGTTATAAGCCAAAGACTTATTGATGTTTCTTCTTCAAAAGGTATTAAAAATTTAGTGGCTTTTAAAGCAAGTAACATTGTTAAAAGACCTGATAACCTTAGAGTTATAACTATTAATTAAGTTTTCAAAATTTAAGACAATTTTGTCTTATTTTTTTATATTTTTTATTTTATTTTTTTATATTTTTTTATAATTTTTATTTTATTTTTTTTATATTTTTTTATAATTTTATTTTATTTTTTGTAATTTTATTTTATTTTTTTATATTTTTTTATAATTTTATTTTAATAATTTATATTTTAATATATACAAGTATAGCTAAGGGGAAAGTAATTTCAGTTTTATTTTATTAAATTGTCAAATTTTTTTTGTTTTTGATTTTTTTTAATATATTTTCGTTAAGTTTTTATATGATGTGATATATATTTATTTATGTTATATTGGTTGAATAATTTTCTATGAATAGTGGATTTATAGTTGATTAAAAATTGTTATATATTTTGAAAAAATTGAGCTAAATTGTTTTTATTTTATATATACTAATTTTAATTGAAAATTTCAGATGATAGTAGATTTATCATTAAGTGAGCATTTACAAGATCTGATTTTTATTTTTCAAATTGTCAACTTTTACAACATTGTATTAAATTACTAAAATTTGAAACTATGTTATAATTAATTTAAATAATGTATAATTAATCTAAATTTGTTATAATTAATTAAAATAATTATAATTGATTTAAATTTGCTATAATTAATATAAATTATGTTATAATAATTGTTGTTTCAAAATTTGCTAATATATATGATAAGAAATTAAATAATTTTAAAAATTTGCTTATAAGAAATTTAGGTTAATAATAATGAATTAAAGGAATATGGGGTTTTTTATGAATGTTAATAAAAATCATAAATTTAACAGTATTTTACTCTTCTTAGCTATTTTATTTGTTATTTTGATAGCTACGAATATTTCAGCTGTTAATGCACAGAATTATACTGTTGCTACCACAGGTAATGATAATAATGATGGGATTACTAATTCTTTTTTAAGTCTTGGTAAAGCCATAAATGTGACTAATAATAGAATGGGTGGAGACAATATCATTGTAAACAATGGTGTTTACAGTGGAAAAAACAATAGTAATATAACTATTAATCGAAATGTGAATATTTATAGTACTGACTACTTAGGATTACCTGGTGGAAAAACTACTTTTAATGCTGAAAATAATGCTCGTTTTTTTAATGTAAGTTCTGGTGTTACTCTTAATATTTATGGAATTACATTTCAAAATGGAAATTCTGGAGTTGGAGATGGTGGTGCAATATATTCCAAGGGTGGAGTATGTAAACTAAACAATATTAGTTTTGTGAATTGTCATACTGATAGTGATGGTGGTGCTGTTTATGGTGAGAATGCTAATAATTGGTCTTTTGTGAATGTTAGTTTTGAGAATTGTAGCTGTTATGATGCAGGTTATGCTATTTTGGGTTGTAACGCTAATGGTTGGTCTTTTGTGAATGTTAGTTTTGTGAATTGTTATCCCAGTGATAGTGGGGCAAATACTGTTGTAAGTGGTGAAATGGCTAATGGTTGGTCTTTTGTGAATGTTAAGTTTGTGAATGTTAGTAATGATTTAAGTGGGACTGGTGGTGCAGTTTTTGGTTCTGGTGATAATTGGTCTTTTGTGAATGTTAGTTTTGTGAATTGTAGTAGGGATTATATGAGTGGTGGTGCTGTTTTTGGTTCTGGTGATAATTGGTCTTTTGTGAATGTTAGTTTTGAGAATTGTAGGGGCAGTAGCCATTCTAGGGGTGGTGCTGTTTTTGGTGATATAGCTAATGGTTGGTCTTTTGTGAATGTTAGTTTTGTGAATTGTAGTAGTGATAATAGTGGTGGTGCTGTAAGTGGTTATTATATGGTTAATGGTTGGTCTTTTGTGAATGTTAGTTTCACGAATTGTGTGAGTCCTAATGGTGGGGCTATTTCTGTTGAAACTAATGCTAGTAATTGGTCTTTTGTGAATGTTAGTTTTACCAATTGTAGGGGTCTTGATGGAGGGGCTATTTTTGCTAGTGGTAATGCTAGTAATTGGTCTTTTGTGGAGGTTAGTTTCTTAAATTGTACTAGTGGTGAAGGTAGTAGTGCTATTAGTAGTGATTCAAGTGCCAAGGGTTGGTCTTTTTATAATGCTTATTTTGTAAATTGTAGTTCTGCAAATAATGTAATTAGTACTGGAGGTACTGGTTGGTCTTTGGAAGATGTTGCTTTTATCAACTGTGATGCTCCAAATGGAGCTATTGCTGGTGCTAATAGTACTTGGAATATTAAGAATGTTGGATTTTCAAATTCTGCTTCTACAACTATGACTGCTTCTTCTGTTTCTTCTGATTATGGTAGTAGTATTACCTTAACTGCGGTTGTTTTAAATTCAGATAAGAAAGGAGCTACAGCAGGACTTGTTGCATTTTATGTAAATGGTAAATTAGTTGGGACTGGAAAAACTGATGGAAATGGTAAAGCTTGCTATACATATAATCCTGGATTTAATGTAGGTACTTATAGCTATTCTGCTAAACTTGTCAGTGATTTTTATGATGAATCTTCAGCTACTGGGTCTATTGGGATTAATAAAGTTCAAACCACTCATACAATAGCTAATGCTCAGTATAGTTCTACTTTTGGTAAAACTGTGACTTTTATCTCTACTCTTAAAGATAAAAATGGAAAATTATTATCTAATAAAGTAGTGGATATTTTAGTGAATGGTAAGAAAGTTGGAAATACTACAACCAATGGTGCTGGAATAGCTACTTATAAACATAAAGTAACTTCAACAGGTAATATGCAAGTTGAATTTAGATATAAGGGAGATTCTAATTCATTTGGATCTTCAGCTAAATCTAAATTAACTGTTAAAAAACATTCTCAACTTTTAATTACTAATTCAGTTAAAAAGAGTGGTGGAAAAGTTATATTGGCTTCTACTGTTAAAAATAGTGGTCCTGATAAGTTAAGTGGAAAAGTTAGCTATAAATTAGCTAAAGGATTAAAAGCTCTTAAATTCTCTAAAAAATTAGGTTCATATACTTACAATAAGAAAACTGGAGTAATTACCTTTAAATTATCTAAATTAGCTAAAAGTAATACTAAAGTAGCTAAATTGACAGTAACTTTGAACAAAGCTATTAAAGGCAAGAAATATGTTACTAACAAAGTTACAAGTTCTAATACATTTAATTTGAGTGTAAAAAATAAGTAATTTTAGTGTAATTTTTGAATTAGACAATAATTTTATCTAGAAATCATTTAATATGATTTTTAGTATTTTTTTTATTTATTTCAAATAGGGGTTTTGAAAATTTTATATATACAAATTATAAGAAAATTATAATGTTTTAATAATTTCTTTATAAATAAGTGGAGTTAATATATATGATATTAAATGAAGATGGGCGTTTTTTATGAAAGTTTATAAAAATCATAAAATTCATGGTATTTTATTTTTCTTAGGTATTTTATTTCTTATTTTAATAGCTATGAATATTGAGGATGTTAATGCACAGAATTACACGGTTTCTACATCAGGTAATGATAACAATGAGGGGATTACTAATCCTTTTTTAAGTCTTTCTAAAGCCATAAATGTGACTAATAATGGAATGGGTGGAGACAATATCCTTGTAAGTAGTGGTAATTATAGTGGAAAAAACAATAGTAATATAACTGTTACTCAAGATGTGAATATTTATAGTACTGACTACTTAGGATTACCTGGTGGAAAAACTATTTTTGATGCTGAAAATAATGCTCGCTTTTTTAATGTAAGTTCTGGTGTTACTCTTAATATTTATGGAATTACATTTCAAAATGGAAAGTCAGTAAATAATGGTGGTGCAATATATTCCAATGGTGGAGTATGTAAACTAAACAATGTTAGTTTTGTGAATTGTAGTGCTGATAGTGAGGGGGGTGCTGTTTATGCTGAGGGTGCTCATAGTTGGTCTTTTGTGAATGTTAGTTTTGAGAATTGTAGTTGTAATTATACGGGGTATGCTGTTATGGGTTATAAATCTAATAATTGGTCTTTTGTGAATGTTAGGTTTGTGAATTGTAGTAGGGATTCTAATGGTGGTGCTGTTTTTGGTTCTGGTCATAATTGGTCTTTTGTGAATGTTAGTTTTGAGAATTGTAGTAGGAAGTATAATGGTGGTGCTGTTAGTGGTTCTGGTGATAATTGGTCTTTTGTGGATGTTAATTTTGTGAATTGTACTGCTATTAATAGTGGGGGTGCTGTTTCTGGTTATAATGCTAATAATTGGTCTTTTGTAGGGGTTAATTTTGTAAATTGTAGTGCTGAATTTGGTCAGGGTGGTGCTGTTCATGGTGATATTGGTGCTAATGAATGGTCTTTTGTTAATTGTTATTTTCTAAATTGTACTTCTACAAATGGAGCTATTAGAGCTCTAGGGGATAATTGGTCTTTGGAGAATGTTACTTTTATAAAATGTGATGGTCTTGGAGGAGCTATTGTTGGTGATACCAGTACTTGGGATATTAAGAATGTGGGAAATTTAAGTTCTACTTCTACTTCTATGAGTGTTTCTTCTGTTGTAGCTAATTATGGAGATTATATCACTTTAACTGCTATGGTTTTAGATGGAAATAAGAAAGGGATTGTTCAGTCCACTGTTTTGTTTACTGTTAATGGTAAAGTGTATAGTGTAAAAACTGATGTTAATGGTAAAGCTTGTTATAGCTATAATCCTGGGTTAAACGGAGGAATTTATAGCTATTCTGCTTCCATGGTAAGTGATATTTTTGATTCATCTTCAGCAACTGGATCTATTGAGATTAAAAAACTTCAAACCACTCATACTGTAGCTAATGCTCAGTATAGTTCTACTTTTGGCAAAACTGTGACTTTTACCTCTACTCTTAAAGATAAAAATGGAAAATTATTATCTAATAAAGTAGTGGATATTTTAGTAAATGGTAAGAAGGTTGGTTCTACTACAACTAATGGTGTGGGAGTAGCTACTTATAAACATAAAATAAATACAACAGGTAAGATACAAGTTGAATTTAGATATAAAGGGGACGTTAACTCATTTGGTTCTTCAGCTAAATCTACATTATCTGTTAAAAAACATTCTAAACTTTTAATTACAAATAAAGTTAAAAAGAGCATTGGGAAAGTTACATTAAGTTCTACTGTTAAAAATAGTGGTCCTGATAAGTTAAGTGGAAAAGTTACTTATAAATTAGCTAAAGGATTAAAAGCTCTTAAATTCTCTAAGAAATTAGGTTCATATACTTACAATAAGAAAACTGGAGTAATTACATTTACTCTTAGTAAATTAGCTAAAAGTAATACTAAAGTAGCTAAATTGACAGTAACTTTGAACAAAGCTATTAAAGGCAAGAAATATGTTACTAACAAAGTTACAAGTTCTAATACATTTAATTTAAGTGTTAAAAATAAGTAATTTCATGGTAATTTTTGAGGGATGTTAATTTTTTCTAGAAATCTTTATTATGATTTCTAGTATTTTTTTTTATTTAGTTTTTAGAATTTATTTTATTTTTATTATTTTTATTTTTTTAATTTTTATTTTTTTAATTTTTATTTTTTTAATTTTTATTTTTATAATTCTTATTTTTATAA
>Ga0082212_10010286_pt1 | contig 11990 bp, 7 predicted proteins | sample TergutNt197P3_FD_71548 | JGI IMG/M metagenome (GOLD analysis project Ga0082212, IMG submission 71548) | Neocapritermes taracua P3 segment gut microbial communities from Petit-Saut dam, French Guiana - Nt197 P3 | ecosystem: Host-associated > Arthropoda: Insects > Digestive system > Gut ... | reverse complement strand
AGGTTGGCACCGAGAACGCGGTGAAGTCTTTGAACAAACTCTATAACTCTCTTAAGGTGCAAACTCTGCCTTTGCGCAAGGAAAATGTGGATCTGTCAGCCGGGACCCTCACGAATTCTTTGCCGGATATTGGAGCTTATCCCCTCCAGGTTACTCAGGTGACGCCTGATTTTATCGAGATTTTTTCTTCGCCTGAGAAAGCGGGTACAAGTTATGAGAGCTGGTTGATTGATGTTGCCGATAAGTTTAACAAGAGCGGTGTTCAGGTGGACGGGAAACCTGTTTCGGTGGCGATACGCAACATTTCTTCCGGGTTGGGTGTGGATTATATTTCTTCAGGAAAATATGTACCTGATGTTTTCGCACCGTCGACGGAGCTTTGGGGAGATATGCTGACGTATTTGGGCAAGGATGTCGTCTTGGTGGATAAGAGCATTGCCGGCAATGTGGCGGGTATTGTGTTGTCAAGGCATAAGAATGATGAGATTGTCAGGAATTATGGGTCCGTCAATTCTAAAACGGTGGTGGAAGCGGTTTTGAGCGGCGAGCTTGTTATGGGGTACACCAATCCGTTTGCCAGTTCCACCGGATTGAATTTTTTGCTGACCACCCTATATACGTTAGACAGCGATAACCCGTTGAGCGATGAGGCTGTAAGCAAGTTACAGAAGTTCCAGGATAATATTCCTTATGTGGCTTATAATACAATGCAGATGAAGGAGTCTGCCACCAAGAGCGGGTCATTGGATGGGTTTGTGATGGAGTATCAGACTTTTGTTAATTCTCCGGATCTTATGACGTCTTATGTTTTTACGCCTTTTGGCGTTCGTCATGACCAACCGGTCTATGAGGTGGGGGATCTTACGGAGCTGAAGAAGGAAATTCTTAGCAAGTTTGTTGAGTTCTGCAAATCGTCGGAGATGCAGAAGTTGGCCGGCGATAAAGGGTTTAACGGTCTGGCTGATTATGTTAGCGAGTTGCCGGTTTTTGACGGGGCGACCATAACCCGGGCTCAACAGATTTGGAAGAAGGAGAAACATGGGTCCAGCGAACTGATTGCTGTGTTTGTGGCCGATGTCTCTGGGAGTATGGACGGAGACCGGCTTTTGCGCTTGAAACAAAGTCTGGAGAGTGCCGGTAAGTTGATTTTGCCGGAAACCAGTGTTGGGTTGGTGACTTTTTCTGATAAGGCCAGTATTGCGTTGCCTGTGGCCAAGTTTGACCTGAATCAGCGGGCTTATTTCTCGGGAGCGGTCAAGGATATGCGGGCCGGGGGCGGCACGGCGATGTTTGATGCGATTATTGTTGGGAGCAAAATGCTGATGGATGCCCAGGAACAGGCGCAATCGCCGAATGCCAAGCTCATGTTGTTTGTGCTGACAGACGGGGAGACCAACACGGGGAACACTTTGAAAGATGTGGAGTCGATGCTTAAAGCCCTCAAAATCCCTATTTATACCATTGGCTATGAGGCGAATGTGTCAGTGTTGCAGAATGTGTCGGCAATCAATGAAGCGGCGAGCATCAACGCGGATATGGAAGATGTTGTCTATAAGATGGAGAGTCTGTTTAACGCTCAAATGTAATTGAATGAAAGGGGTAACATTATGGCTTTTCAAATGGAAGTCGCAAACGCTGAGGTCTTGAAGAAGGAGGTTATTGAGGAGAGCGCGCCGGTTTCTGAAGAGGTTGCGCAGCTGATGGAACAGGCTGAACAAAATGTCCGGGAAGTTATGACGCTGGATCTGGAGGCTATGGAGCAGAAGAGAAATATCTTGAAGTCTATTGACAGTTTTGGCATGGATAACATGCAGTCTTCGGCTCGCAGAAATACATTGTTACAGACGACTGTGGGCAAACTGTCGAAATCGGGTGACGAGGGCAGCGTGGTTTCCAAGAGTCTTGGGGATTTGCACCGGGAAATTAAGAATCTGGATCCGAGTTTTCTTGATTTTACAAAGTCAGGGGCTCTGGGCAAGGTTTTTAATCCCATTCGCAATTATTTCGCAAAATATGAGAAAGCTGATATTGTGATTAAGGATATTATTGTGTCCCTTGACAAGGGGAGGGACACGTTGAAGAATGATAATACCACGCTGGAGATTGAGGAAGATAATATGCGGGAGCTGACCAAAAAGCTCCGAAAAGAGATTGAGTTGGGGACGATGATGGATGAGGTGGTTGAGAAGGCGATTTCTGAAGAGAAGTCCAAGGTTGACGGGGATCAGGAGAAAATCCGGTTTGTGACGGAAGAGGTGTTGTTCCCGTTGCGTCAACGGGTTATGGATATGCAGCAGATGATTGTGATTAACCAACAGGGTATTGTGGCGATGGAAGTGATCCGGCGCAATAATAAGGAGCTTATTCGAGGGGTGGACCGGGCAAAAAATGTTACGGTTACGGCGTTGCGTACAGCGGTTATGGTGGCAAGTGCTTTATATAATCAAAAGATTGTGTTGAAGAAGATTGAGGCTCTTAATGAGGCGACCAACACGATTATTGGCGCTACGTCCCAGATGCTGAAGGAGCAGGGCGCGGCGGTTCAACGACAAGCGACGGAAACGAATATTTCGCCGGAGGTGCTTAAGACGGCGTTCAATGATGCGCTCTCAGCCTTGGAGGCGATTTCCACATTTAAGCAGCAGGCCTTGCCTAAGATGGCTGAGACGGTAGCGACGTTCCGGGATATGGCTGAGCAGGGCGAGAAGGAGATTGTTCGATTGGAGAAGGGCAACGCGTTTAATTCGTAAGTGAGGCGCAACTATGGGGATAATGCAGTTATATGGATAATTCAGTTATGGGGATAATAAGGAGAGACAGGTATACGTGAGCATTTATTTGGCTCTACAGGAAACGATTAAGGCAGAGATTGTGGCAGCCCTAGAGCGCGCCAAGGCTAAAGGGCTGCTTGATTTTGGCTGTCTGCCGCCATTTATTTTGGAAAAACCCAGAGAAGCCGAACATGGCGATCTGGCTGCAAATGTGGCTATGATACTGGCCAAAGAGGTAAAAAAGTCTCCCCGGGAGGTTGCCCGTGTTCTGCTTGAAGAATTTCAGCGTGATGGAACCTGGGTGGATCGCTTGGAAATCGCCGGACCGGGGTTTGTTAATATTCATTTGAATAAAGATTGGTTGTTTGAGGTGATTCCTGAGGTATTGCGGGCGGGAACGCGTTATGGTTCCGTTAATATCGGCCGGGGCGAAAAAGTGTTGGTGGAGTTTGTCAGTGCCAATCCCACCGGGGCGCCTCATATGGGCAATGCCCGGGGGGCGGCGTTGGGGGATAGTTTGGCCGCGTTGCTCGGGTGGGCGGGTTATCATGTGGATCGGGAGTTCTATATCAATGATGCAGGAAACCAAATTGAGATGCTGGCAGACTCTCTGGAAGCCAGGTATTTTCAGGGCTTGGGGGTAGATGTGCCTTTTCCCGAGGGGGGGTACCAAGGACAGGATATTATCGATAAGGCCGCTTTGATGATCGAGGAAGTCGGGGATCGGTTTTTATCGTGGGATATGCGGGAGCGTCGTGAGGCGCTGACGGATCGGGTGATTGAGATTAATGTTGAGGAGATGCGCCGGGTTTTGGAGAGGTTTGGCGTGTTTTTTGACCGGTGGTTCAGTGAGAAGTCCTTGCATGAGTCGGGTAAAATCCGGGAGGTTTTGGATAAGCTGGCGACGCAAGGGTTTGTCTATGAGAAGGAAGGGGCTTTATGGCTTGAATCAACGCTTTGGGGCGATGAGAAAGATGAGGTTGTGGTACGGGCCAACGGTATTCCAACTTATTTTGCGGCTGATATTGCTTATCATGCTGATAAGTTCGCTCGGGGGTACACGCGGTTGATCGACATCTGGGGGGCGGATCATCATGGTCATGTCGCCCGGATGAAGGGGGCTATGCAGGCTTTGGGGTATGATGCCGATAAGCTTGAGGTGATCTTGATGCAGCTGGTTTTCTTGATGGGTGAGGATAATGAGTTTGCGGATGTGAATGCCGTGGATGAGAATGCTGTGGATGTGAATGCTGTGGATGAGAGTGTTACGGATGAGCGTGTTACGGATGGACGGAAGCGGATTAAGCAATCAAAGCGTGAGGGAAAATATATTCGTTTGAAAGATTTGCTTGATGAGGTTGGGGTTGATGCATCCAGGTTTTTCTTCGTTATGCGGGATCCTGATTCGGTTGTGGATTTTGACCTGGAACTGGCGAAACTGGAGCTGTCTAAGAATCCTGTTTTCTATGTGCAGTATGCCCATGCCCGTTTGTGCAGTATTTTGCGGGAGGCCGTTGAACGATTTGGTGAGGGGCGGATGGGGCAAGAGCAAGAGGGGCAAGAGCAAGAACAAGAGCCGGATTATGTCAAGCCGATCGAGGCTGGGGTTGAGGATGAGGTCCGGTACAGGCTCCTCGTTCAGCCGGAAGAGTTAGCGCTTTTGCGGAAGCTGGCGGAGCTGCCCCAGGATGTGAGTGTGGCGGCGCAGTTGATGCAACCTCATCGCTTGGCCCATTACGCCCATGATTTGGCCTCGTTGTTCCATACGTTTTATCACGAGTTTCGTGTGTTGGTGGATGATAAGGAGTTGCGCGAGGCCCGGCTGGGATTGCTGAGAGCGACCCGGCAGGCTTTGGCAAATGTGTTGGAGGTTTTGGGGGTTCAGGCGCCTGAAAGAATGTGAAGCCGGCGTTATTAGGGAGGTCTGGGTGTGAAGTATTCCAGCTCATGGCTTTATGATGAGTCTAAGGATAAAATGAGGTTTAACGCGTTTATTAGCGGGCACCCGAAGGGTCACGTTATGCAGCTTTGGCAGTGGGGCGATATCAAGGGGCGCACCGGCTGGAAACCGTGGCGTTTGCTGGTTACGAAAGAATCCGGAGAAGGGGCCCAACATCGAAGCGAAGACCCTTCGAGTGTGGCTGCGATGACCGTATTGGAGCGGCAGTTGCCGTTAGTCGGGGGGCCGATTTTTTACGCGCCTCGGGGCCCTGTGGCGGATATTCATGATCAGGAGCTTTTGGACGTTGTTTGGGCTGCTGTCCGGGGCAAAGCCAAGGAACGGGGGGCGATTCTTTTGAAGATTGACCCGGATGTGTCTGTTGAGGATGTGGGTTTTGCGAAATTGCTTGAGAAGAGCGGTTTTAAGCTGCTGGAGACAGGAAAGAATTTCGAGGGGATTCAACCCCGTTTTGTTTTCCGTTTGGATATCGGGCAGAAGGAGGATGTGTTGTTGGAGGCGATGCATCAGAAGACCCGTTATAATATTCGGTTGGCTCAAAGGAAAGGGGTATCAATCCGGCGAGGAACCCGTGAAGATTTGCCTGTATTTTATGAGGTGCTTAAGGAAACGACGCAGCGGGATAATTTCATGGTGCGGTCGTTGAACTATTTTGAGGATATGTATGATTCACTGCAGCCGGCTGGGTTTGCGGAGCTTTTTCTGGCGGAGTACGGGGGTCGGGTTGTGGCGGGGGCTTTTGCTATGACTGCCGGGGAGAAAGCCTGGTATGTCTATGGGGCTTCCTCGAATGCCGACCGGAATGTCATGCCGAACTATCTGATTCAGTGGGAGATGATCCGCTGGGCTAAGGGACTGGGGTGTACGCTTTATGATTTTCGTGGGGTATCGGGGGATTTGAATGAGGAGAATCCGTTGTATGGACTTTACAAATTTAAGAAGGGGTTTGGCGGGGTGTTTACTGAGTTTATTGGGGAGTGGGATGTTGTCTATCGACCGGTGATGTACCGGGTGTGGCTTTTGGCGGAGATGGTGTATTCTGGCGGGGTTAAGAAGGTTTTGGCGAAGGTGCGCGGGCGTTGAGGTGTCAGGACTGATCAGGATTATGGGGAGAAAGAAACATCAGGATAGAGATGGGAGTGGTACTTATGAAGATCTTCTTTATCAATCTGGCGGGGAATGTTGCTTTGGCTATTCAACGTTTCTTTGTGTCGTTCTGTTTCACGGTGTCTCTTTCCGTCGCAGGCATTGTTATGGTTGTCGCGGATCCTGCGTCCAAGAGCCTTATGTACGAAGTCTTGGTCAAGCTCATGTTGGTGAGCATTTTTGGTGTGGTGTTTTGTGCTTTTGGCAAGGTGCTTTATGAGAGCGTCAAGGATTATTCCGGGCTGAAGACGGAAAGCTGGGTTGTTGATCTTGTCCTAGCTCTTCTGAGTATTTTCTCCTATTTCGCGATTTATGATATCGAGAGTGCTTATGTTGGGGCCGGATATTTCGGGATTATGATTGCGTTGTTATGCGGTCTGGCATTTCTGTCTGCCGGGACGAGGCGTTTTTCGAATTTCTTCTCATACATTTTCAAGAATATTGTCTTCAACGGGCTGGTTTGCGGGATTATCACAGCCGGGATCTTTATATGTATTGGGGCGTTCTACTGGTTGATCTTGCCGACGCAATATTCCAGTGATAAGGCGTTCTTGGTCAGTTTCATACTTATTTGGGGCTTGCTGTTTCTCAACCTGTCTTTATCAGCTATCCCCAGGGAGGAGACGGAACTGAAGATCCCCAAACTCTTCAAAACTCTTGTTCTTTATGTGTCTTTGCCGGTGTTCCTGCTTCTTTTGGCCATTTTGTATGTGTATTTAGGTAAAATTGTTGTGACTCTGAGCTTTCCTTCCGGGCAGATCAATTGGTTTGTCTCTTTCGCCGCGTTACTCTTTGTTTTCTTCGTCCTGGCTTTGGAACAATATCGGGAGGAGAACAAACTGGCTGATTTGTTCATAAAGTTTGGAGGTTACGCCATGATCCCCATTCTTGGGGTGCAGTTCTGGGCGGTTATTATTCGTCTTTCCAATCATGGTCTGACTTCTGCCCGCTATGTGTCTCTGGCTTTGAACATTCTCGTGGTGGCTTTTGTTGCGGTTTCGCTGATCAGGAAGGGACGCTATCTTAAACACATGTTTCTCGCCTTGGCAGGGGCAGCCTTGCTGCTGTCAGTAACACCCCTGAATATCATTGATGTTCCTGTTTGGAATCAGACCGCCAGGCTGAAGGCATTACTGGAAAAGTATGAGATGATAGATGACGGTAAAATTGTGCCTAACAAACTTGTTTCTTTTGCGGATCAGGAAAAAATCGTTGATATTTATTTATTCTTGTCTCGCGCCGATAAGAAGCCTGCCCTCCTTGACAGTATTCAAAGCGACCAATACGGTTATGTCAATACGGCGGATTTTGAGGCGGCTTTTGGGTTTTCCCGGTCCAGGGTTACCAGGGAGGATACTATTCGGAAAAATCAGTACGGGTATTATCGCTATGATTGCTTTGCCCAGGGAATGGATATTGAGTCCTACAGCACGATTCATGCTGTTTCAGGTTCGCAAAATAACAAGGGGAGCTATTGGGCTCCGTCCGAGGGATCTGTTATCTTTGTGGGCGATATGATCATCTCTTTTGATTTGCAAGGGGCTGTAAAAAATCTTTATCTACAGTTTGGCATTGTTTTCCCCGGTTATGTTAAGCTGGAATTTCCGATTGGAGACGATTTGCTTGTTTTAGAAAGTATCAATTTTGTTGTTGATGATGATGATAATGTGGCAGTCGAGCAATATGAAGGATTCTTCTTCGTAAGGTAGGACTATCATAAAGTTGGATTATTTAGGTTTATTCCATGAATGTACAAAAGTGATTAATAAATCCATTGACATTGTGAGGAATGTATTTTATATTGTAATAACCGACATATTTGGGATCAGGACATTCTCAGATCGTTTGTGCTCTTTTGGACAGGTGTTGTCTTCGCGAAGGATAGAGGGAAAGAGGGAAAATGGGAAAATGGGAAAATGGGAAAGAGGGAAAGACCGTGAGTTCATCGTTGATACGTTCCCATGCGTGGATAGAAATAGATTTGGCGGCTGTACGGGCCAATTTTGCCCAAGTGGCAGCTTATAAAAAGCCTGAGGTTCGTTGTATGGCGGTGGTCAAGGCCAACGGTTATGGGTTGGGGGCTGAAGCTTTGTCGAAGACGTTAGCCCGGGCCGGGTGTGATGCGTTCGGTGTCACCACCGTGGCACAGGGGGCCGCGTTGCGCAGAGCCGGTATCCGGGGGTTAATTCTCGTTCTGGGACCATCCCAACAGGAGGAATGGCAAGAAGCTATCGAAGAAGACCTGACGTTATCGATCTCCGAAGTTGGTATGTTGCGTGATCTGAATGAGTATTGCACAGAATTCTGCCGCCGGAGTCCCCTCGATATCCATTTGGAAATTGAAACAGGGTTGGGGCGGACCGGCCTGTTTCCGGAAGATCTCAAGGCGGTGCTCCCACTTCTGCGTGGGTTGCGTTCTCTAAAAGTAACCGGTATCTATACGCATTTTGCCCAAGCGGAAAACAAAAAGGGTGAGAAATACACGCGTCAACAGTTCCGACAGTTCTCTGAGGCTGTGGCTTTCCTGGAAGAAAACGGTATTCATCCGGGGTTGCGCCACGTTTGCAACAGTCCGGCTTTGTTAGCTTTCCCCGAGTTTCAGTTGGATATGGTACGCATCGGCACGTTGCTCATCGGACAGTCGCCGGCCCCTCATTTGGGTGGGAAATTGAAGCTTGTGGATCCTTGGACGGCCAAGGCCCGGATTCTGCAGGTTAAGGTCGTACCGGCAGGCAAACACATCGGATATGACGGTTTGTACAAAACCCGAGCCAATACGCAGCTTGCTATGATCGGTCTCGGTTATGCCGACGGGTTTTCGCTGGAACCGAGACTTGTGCCCAAAGGATTGCTGGATCTGATCAAAATTGTTGTCAAAAACATTATTCTTTTGTGCAATCTGCCTTGGTATGCCGGATCAGACAACATTTTTCTGGGCGGGCATAGGGTGCGTGTGGCAGGCAAGGTGGGGATGGAACTGACGATGTTGGATGTTGGGCAAATGCCGTGTGATGTGGGCCAGGAAGTTATCGTTCCGATGCGGCGCGCGTCAGCGGGACCGCGCATGCAGCGGATTTATATTGATGAACAGGCCGTGATATCGGCGGAGATACAGGCGGGAATACCGGTGGAACTGTCGGCTGAATTGCCGGTTGAGCTTCCGGCCGAACAGCCGGTTGAATTACCAGCCGAACAGCCGGTTGAACTACCGGCTGAACAGCCGGTAGTGACAACCGCCATGTCGGTTGGTGATCAATTGGTTGATGAATTGGAAGAAGCGGCCGGCTAATAGTTTCAAGAACATCTTCAATATCAAAACCAAATTCCTCATTGTAAAACCTACAAGATCTACCATCCTGATGGCCCTGAGTCAATGGAAACAAAGCCTTCTACTTTATTCGGGTACAACAGCGCAAAGTGCTGACAGACAAGTATTTGAACGAAGCACATAATAAGAAAGAGACTTTCTCAGGAAGACAACTTGTTCCTCAGAAATCTCAGCAGCCACCTCAGCACCAGGGATATCCTCAACACCCTTTCCGCGTATCGAGATCGGAGCCCTCTTAACGAAAAGAATGTTTACTTGAATAGAATTATCGAAGCGAATACAGTTATTTTTGAGGAGGTCATCAATATGGGCACAACCGCCATGGAGATTTTTTTGGAAGAGGCTGAGAAGAATGGTTGGCTTGATGGGATCAAAAGAAAGGCATTGGAAACAAAACAACTTGAACTTGCCAAAAAAATGCTTCTGGATGATGAACCTATCGAAAAAATAGCCAGATGGACAGAGCTTTCTTTGGACACGATTAAGGATTTACAAACAAAACTTTCTTCACGTTGATGGATAATGTAGAGTCTTGCCGCGGTAATAGGGCATGACCATATAGGCAGTGCCGTTCGCGCTGAAAAAGCGCAGCACGTTCCGGCGCTAGGTTGCGCCTCGGCCAAGGCTTCGCGCCTCATTTCGGCGGCCTTGCCTGCCGGTTCCCGCAAAGCGGAAATCATTTTGTCGAGCCAGACAGGAGCCGCCTTGAACAGATCGGGGAGAATCTTCCCGTCGAACACAGCTTCCCGCTCCTGCTCAGCGCGCACGAGCATCCTGGCCAGTTGTGCCTCCGGCATCAGTTCGGCATCGAACTGGCATGCAAGCTGAAACTGCTGCAACGCCTTCAGGTATTCCCCCTGCACCAGGCGCAAGCGGGCAAGCGCCAAACGGTGCGAGGCATCGAGCGGTTCAGAACGGATCGAGGCACTGATCCGCCCTAGTTCGCCAACAAGGTCGTGGGTTATGAGAGATGGCATAGTGATAAGCATTACAATAAAATACCTTTGTTATAAATAGCGTACCGAAGAAATTATAAAAGTATATTATACCTTGCTGGAGCAGTTATATAATGACATATGTTCAACAACAACACACCCTGCTTTCTACCAATTCATGACAAACAGGATTACATTGTAATAATGTCACACATCCACTTTTTCGGGAACATGAACCACTCCGGGAACAGCATATGAACCGAGCACTCGTCGCACATACTCCCCTTGGAGACGACTGGTGGGCCACCAGGCTGCAAGGCGTAGAAGAGATTTCCAGTCTGTATGAATTCCGGGTTGAACTCAAATCGAAAAAACCCGACATCGACGTGCAAGCCCTGATTGGCGAGGCATGTTCGGTTGCCTGTGAGAACAGTTTTGCTCCCGTCCGTTATTTCTCTGGCCTCATTGTCGAGGCGACGGCCAAGGGCAGAGTGGACATTGAGCACTGGCTCTACGAGTTACGGGTCGCGCCGAAATTGTGGTACGCCTCACGCCGCGCAGATTTCAAAATATTTCAAAACAAGACCGTACAGGATATTGCCAACGAGGTGTTGCAGCAGAACGCTATCAACTGCGACTGGCGGCTGAAAAACAGTTACAAGACATGGGAATACGTCGTCCAGTATGGCGAAACCGACCTTGCTTTCCTTCTGCGGCTACTCGGGCACGAAGGTATCTATTTCTGGTTTGAGCACAGCGAAGGCGGAGAAAAGCTGATTCTTGGCGATCACTTCACCACACACGAGCCTTTTGCCGGTTACAAGACTATCCCGTACTACCCGCCGGACATCTCGCGCGTCGGCAACTGAGGAACCGATCTGCGATTGGTTCTCAGTTGTAAGACCCATTTCCACGCATGGTATGCTAGCTGCGCAGCCGAGCCAGGCAAGTTCACACATGCCAGCTACGACTTCAAAAGCCCGTCCATGAGCCTCAAAGCGGAGTGCAATGAGCCATGCGGCCACCTGTTCGATCAGTATGAAGTATTCGCCTATCCTGGAGCGTTTACCGCGTCAGAGCAGCAAAACGGGCAGGAATACGCAGCGGCGCGGCTACACGGGCTGCAAGTCGGCCAGGACGTCATCGGACTGGAAGGCAGGGTGCGCGGCGTTGTTCCCGGTTGTTGCTTCACGCTCGAAAAGCATCCTGTGCAGAGCCATAACCGCGATTTCCTCATCACCAGGGCTGAATTCAGCGCCTGGAACAACGACGGGAGAAGCGACACAGGGTTGGAAGAAGCCGAATTCCTTGCCAGAATTCAGGCAATCCCTGCCAACCGCCAGTACCGCACCCCTGCGAACAAATACGTAATGCCGCGCACGCACGGCCCGGATACAGCCGTGGTAGTTGGGCCATCCGGCATGGAAATCAACGACGACGAGTATGGGCGCGTCAAGGTGCACTTTCACTGGGACCGCTACGGTAAGCAGGACGGACAGCTGAGGAACTGGTCCGTGACCAGTTCTCAGCTTGGCGACATCCTGCTGGATACGTGTGGCTTCCCCTTGGGCGGGTACGGACGTCGGCATGATTTCCGTCCCGAGGATCGGGCAGGAGGTGGTCGTCGACTACGAGCATGGCGACCCGCAGCGCCCCCTGATTACCGGCTGCGTTTACAACGCCCGACAGGCGCAGCCGTGGAATTTGCCCTCATCCAATACCCAGTCCGGTTTTATGAGCCGCTCCACCCCCGGCGGGGGCGCGGACAATTTCAACGCCCTGCGCTTCGAGAACGCCATCGGCTCGGAAGAGATATGGATGCAAGCCGAAAAAGACCGGAAGCAGGACGT
>Ga0082212_10010285_pt1 | contig 11990 bp, 7 predicted proteins | sample TergutNt197P3_FD_71548 | JGI IMG/M metagenome (GOLD analysis project Ga0082212, IMG submission 71548) | Neocapritermes taracua P3 segment gut microbial communities from Petit-Saut dam, French Guiana - Nt197 P3 | ecosystem: Host-associated > Arthropoda: Insects > Digestive system > Gut ... | reverse complement strand
CTCCTTTCCTGGGCAATGATGTCCCGGATTTGCGTGTCAGTCGCCTGGGATAACTCCGGGTCTGCGATTATCCCCCGCAAAGAACGGAGGGAGGACAAGGCATCGTCCTCTTCTCGCACCAGTTTGGCTATTTTACGCCCGTTACGGGTGATTATAACTTCTTCCCTATTAATCAGATCAAGATATTTGCCGAGATTCGTTTTGAACTCAGTTGATGTTACTATCATTAGGAATTCACCTCCTACTAATTAATCGATCTTAATGATATTATGCGCTATAATGGTCAATTTGTCAATGATCATTTTAAACATTTTAATCGAAATGAGCTTTTTCTTGAAAAATTACCTTTTACTGTGTATAATAAAGGCATAGGGCAGGTAAAACTTACTTCAGCCTTTTTAACTTTCCTTTTCATAATAAACTTTACTCCTCACCTTTAGTATAAATCAATTTGTCCGCATAAACAATATTTGCAAAAACAATTTCGCTACTACCCCAATTCAACCGAAAATTCCCGTAGGGGCGCGCATTGCGCGTCCGCGGACGGCCAATGGCCGCCCCTACGATGGAGGTCAGATGCAAAAACGGCTTTTCAAACGGATTATATCCGATCTAATGTTGCATACTGGGAAACAGCGGTTTCTGCAGCAGTTTTCCCGTTCAAAAAAGGACGTCTTGGCTCTTTTGCGGGATGAGACTCTGCAGCAAAACCTTGCTGCTGTCAGCTTCGGCAGCGGCAGGATCACCTGCGCCCAAGTGCTGGCTATTTGCGAGAGTACACTGGCTAAGCTGGCGCCTGTACCAGAGGAAGGCTGGCTTCTTTTCACCTATCGTTTTGCTTGCGATACCCTCTTTCCCGCTGAGGATTTTACTGTTTTGCGCCTGAAATATCAAGATGGGGCGCTGTTTTTTCTGGCTCTGTTGCAGGTGATCCTGGATGCCGAGCGCGCCGCTCTTCTCTTTGATCCTTTTCTTGACTTTGAGCTGCTCAGCGAGGATGAGTACACTTCCTGTGACTGCTCTTTGGCCTATTCCCGCTTCGTTGCTCATTTTCGGGGGGAATATGTCTACGAAACTATGCGCCTCGGTTTGGAAGTCACTCCCTTTTGCACCCTGGAACACATTGCGGGGGTACATCATATCGCCATGCAGGCGGCGCGCGGACTTAAAGAGGCCGGCGTCCCTATTGATATAGCCCTTGTCTCCGGCTCGGCAGTGGGGCATGACCTGGGCAAATTCGGCTGTAAACCGGGGGAACGGGTGCCTTACCTGCACTATTACTATACCGACCGTTGGTTCAAAGACCGGGATATCGGCAGTATAGGCCACATCGCAGCCAATCACTCGGCCTGGGATCTGGAGATCGAAAATCTCCCGGCGGAGTCGCTGGTACTGATTTATGCGGATTTTAGGGTCAAGCAGCGGTTGGACGGAACCGGTAAAGAGATCACCGAGCTGTACCCACTGGAGCAAGCCTTTGATGTGATCCTGCAAAAACTGGATGCGGTGGACGAGGAGAAGGCCGGCCGTTACAGATATGTTTATGCCAAATTGGCTGATTTCGAAGATTATCTCCATTCACTCGGGATTGAGATGACGCCGCCGGGCCGGCCGGCGCCTCTTGTCAAAGATATTGCTCTGATGTCAGCGGGCGAGGTGATGGAAGCACTTAAGTTTTCCGCTATCGAACACAGTACTGCCCTGATGCACCGCCTCGGCGCGGCGCGGCAGTTTGCCGCCATCCTGGAATCCGGGCGCGGGGAAACCAACTGGCGCCGCTTGCGGGCTTATTTAAGCATCTTTGAAGAGTATGCCACCTATCTCAGTTCCGAGCAAAAGGTTCAGCTGCTCGGCTTTCTTTACGAATTGCTGATGCACCGGGAAGGAGATATTCGCCGTCAGGCCGCCGCCTTGATGGGGAAGGTGATCAGCCGTTTCCAAAGCGGATACCAAAAGGAATTACCGGCCGGGGTCCGGCCTGATCCCAATGAACCGGCTGCATTCGCGCTCTGGGAGAAATATATCGAAATGACCGTCCGCCCCGATCATAAGCTGACTTGGCAGCACAAAAGCTGGCTGGGTTATACCCTGAAGATAATAGTACAGTCGGCACTTGCCAACTGCGGCCGCGGCGAAGAGACCCCTTATCTTGACACTGTCTTGCGCTACTATCAGGATCCTGATGCAATGGATGATCTGACTGTTTTTGTGCTGCTTGATTCCGGGCTTTACTATCCGCCCGAACACCTTGACCGGGATCGTTTGATGCAGCTTACGGACTTTGCCTCCCGGACCGTCCGTTATGATTCCCCGATGCTGCGCACCGCATCCCTGCGCTTGCTGCGCAGGCTGGCGGAGTACCTCCCGCCCAGGGATCCTTTTATTTCCTGCCTGCTTACGGCTGCCGGGACAATTTCCGATACCGATGAAGTATCTTTAGTCTTTCTGAAGGGAAGACTATTGCGGGCCTTGGGCCGGGATGATTCCTTGCAGGCAAGGGTCACGATGGGAGATGGGATCGTAGCGGATATCTTCCTGGATAATCTAAAAACAGCCACCCCCTGGGTCATCAAGGCAGTCAATATCAAATTGCTGCTGGATAGGATCAGTCGCGGCGACCATACCCATTTATTGCATATTGCAGCACATTTTTCTAATTTAATCAAGGTAAGCGAGCGGGTAGTAGTCCGGCATGACGCCGGCGCCGCCTTGTTGAAGATCGTGCCGCTATTGTCTTGCGACCAGCGCAACGAGATTGCTGTTGAGCTGGCAAAGGGCCTTGAGGTAGGTGAGTATGAATTTTCCAAATATATCCCTGCCTACCTCGCCGAGTTTTCCCTCTGGCTCCCTCCCGAAGAATTAGACGAAATGATCAGTCAAATCCAAAACCTGCTTGAAGGAGCAAATGACCGCATTGCCTCTGTGGCTCTTGATACCGCGGGGGTATTGATCGAGTGTTACAATGAATACCGCTCCCGCTTTCCTGAGCCTGACCAAATCTATCGTCAGCGCAGGGAACGGCTGCTGGGATTGATGCTCAAAGGGCTGGCCAGCTATCGCAGCCCGGTGAGACAGGATGCGCTTTTGGCGATAGGTAAGTCGGTATTCGGCTCCAAACGGCTGGATGAGCATGAGAAGCGCCGCATCTTTTCCCTCTGCTCCAAGAAGCTGCTTTTCCTCATAAATGAAACCAAAGAAGGAGATATCAGCTTCTTTTACCGGGCTGCGGCGCTGAGCCGGATCTACCGTTTCATCACGGAGCAGATATTGAGCCGCGGCGGCTTCAGTTTTGCTTGCCGTGACCGCATCGCCTTTTTCCCCGGGACTTTCGACCCCTTCACCCTGTCACATAAGGGAATCGTGCAGGAGATCCGCGACCTGGGCTTTGAGGTGATGCTGGCAATTGATGAGTTTTCCTGGTCCAAAAAGACCCAGCCGCGGCTGATCCGGCGGCGTATCGCCGGCATCTCGGTGGCTGATGAGTTTAATGTCCATATCTTCCCTGACAATATCCCGGTCAATATCGCCAACCCTGCCGACCTGCACCGTCTTAGCTTAGCCTTCCCGGAACAGGAGATCTATATGGTAGTCGGCAGTGATGTTATCGCCAACGCTTCTTCATACCGGGCCGAAGCGGTTCCCGATTCCATCCACAGCCGCAATCATATCATCTTTAGGCGCCTGGAGACCGTAGCGGATGACCAAAAAGAAGATCACTCCGGCAGGATCACAGGCAAAATTATAGAGATGAAACTCCCGATCCATCTTGACGACATCAGCAGTTCCCAAATCCGTGACAGTATCAATCTCAACCGCGATATCCGCAACCTGATCGATCCCCTTGCTCAAGGCTTCATCTACGATAATGGGCTTTATCTTCGGGAACCGCAGTACAAGCCGGTCTTTAAGATCAGGGGTATAATATTTGAGCAAATCAAGGCGCCGGATGGAGCGCTGTTTGCCGAACTTTGTGCCGCTGTTTTGCAGAAACATCCGGCTCCGCGGGAGATTTGCCAAATCCTGCAATCCCGGGGGCATAGCCTTATCCTTATGCGGGATCAGCAGCAACAGGGCCGCATCATGGGTTTTGCCAGCCAGCGGCAAATGCGTTCCAATGAATTATTTTCACTGCTCGGCAACGGTGAGCTTGCTTCCTATGTACGGAAAAATGCTGCCGGCAAGTCACTCTTGATCTCCGGGCTTTTCCTGGGAGATTGCCCCGATCATGAGGAGACAGCCCAGTTGTTGCTGACTGAGATCCTCTCCAACGCGCTTAAAGACAACTGCACCTATGCACTTTTCCAACCGCTGACCAAAGGCTGCCCGCCTTATGCGGAGGCAGTAATGACTCGCCAGGGTTTCAGGCAAATTCCCGGATTCTGCGATTCGCAGGCTTTTTATGCCGTGGACATGCGCCATCCCGTTGCCTGCATCCAAAATCTCGAAACCACTATCAAGGAACCGTTCTCTGACAATGAATCGGTCCTTTCCGCTATTAAAACGGCTCATCGCCGGCTCCAGGCTGCGATGACTGCCCTCTATCCCGGACAGCTTGTCTTATCGCTTCCGGCCGGCATCATCCATGACCGCCTGGTAGAAAAAATTACCGCCATAAACGGCGTCCCAAGCGAACCTACCCGGCCAAGGGTACTCGGCCCCTATCTTTGTCTTCCCTTCGGAAAGCTGCTCCGCGGCCATGTGGTACCCAATACCGTCACCAAGACCTTGCATACCGACAAGGTCTATGATCCGGAAATCCAAAAAAGCTCTATAGAAGCCTTTTCCAACTACCCGCCCCTGGAAAGCCAGCTGCGCACTATCAAATCATTTAACCGCCCCGTCATCCTGGTCGATGACCTGATCCACTCCGGCGACCGGATGCTGCGCTTGGATCCCCTCTTTCGGAAGGAAGGTATACAGATTAAGCAGGTGCTGGTAGGCTTGCTGTCGGGAATGGGCCGCGATTTGATGGCAATGCAGGACCGTCCTGTTGATTGTGTTTACGATATCCCAAACCTGCAAGGCTGGTTTGTCGAGTCGACTCTTCATCCTTTCATTGGCGGTGATAGCGTCCGCAGGGACCGGCCTTTTGCTTTCGGCTTGCATCCGGCGATCAATATGATTTTACCCTATATCGCCCCGCGCCATCTCTCCTGCTGTCCGGACAAGGCGGTATTTGACTTCTCCGCCTGCTGCCTGGAGAACGCCAGGGATATTCTCCTGGCGGTTGAGGAGGAATACCGCATCATCTATGAGCGCAACCTGACTTTAAGCCATTTAAGCGAGGCGGTCAGGCTGCCGCTCTGCCCCGACAAGGGCGACTGCATGGCCTACGACCCCAATCTTGCCGCCACGGTCTATCTGGAAAACGACCTGGAAATGCTGGAGCGGCTTCGCCGCTGGAATTGAGAATTGAGAATTGAGAATTTTGGGAGATAATAAAGCAACCAGTCCAAGCCCCCTTTTGAAAGGGGGTGCCGGCTTTGCCGGCGGGGGTTTGTCCGGCGCCGCCGGCGCAGATAGCTTTCCGGGTTGCAGTACAGTTACTGAGGGCAGATTCCTTCCTCGAAACAAAGACCTAACCCGGACAAGCCAGAGTTTTCAGCTTTGAGTCTTGAGTTCTGAGTTGGAATATGAAGGCACAAAAATTTTGTCATTTGGCGTAGATAGCTTGAATTCTATATAGCTTGTGCAGTTATTTTTAAATGGCTGCTTTCTAGGACAAACCCCCGTCTACCGGCAAAGCCGGTAGCCACCCCCTTTTAAAAGGGGGCTTGGGCCGGATGATTTTACTTTTGTTGTGCGTTTTCCTTTTGGCTTGTATGTTTTTAGGCTATTTTTAATAAACCCGCCATGTGGCGGGTTATTGGGAAAGGGGGTTTTTTTGATGTATTATTATCGGGAGGGAGGTCGCCTGTATGCCTCTCTTGCACCGTTATCGTTACCATTAGCTCCCGCTCCGTCATCGAAACAAAAGGAAAATATTACCATTTTGTTTTCCCGTGAACCCTTGTCCTGCCGCACTTCTTTCAAGGTCGCTGATGCGGCTCAGCTGATTGCTGAGGAGGATATTAGTTGGCTTGATTTTTCGCGGCTGCCGCCGGCCTCTTTGCCGGATGATCCGGTCGGGGAGGCCATCCGTACCGGGATGCTGCGCGCCGTTAATGCCGGACATCCCCGCTGGCGGGAGGCGCCTTCCTTCTTTTTCGATAAAAAACGGCTCAACCTGCTTGCCCTGGGGGACGTTGGTTCAACGCTGGCGATCGGTTTGCGCCTGCTTGGCGGGGATGTGCTTAGCTCCATCGGTCTTTGTGATTTGAGATCCGATGTGATGCGGCGCTGGGAGTTTGAGCTGGGACAGATAGCGCTGCCTTTTGCTTATGATGACCTCCCGCCGGTTTCCCAGGTGGAGCCCCAAGACCTTTTTGATTGTGATGTTTTTGTCTTCTGCGCTTCCCGCTATGTCCCGCCGGTCGGATCGCAGGTAGAAGATGTGCGGATGGCGCAATATGCCAAGAACTCTCCCCTGGCTGCCGCCTATGCCCGTCAAGCGCGGAAGGCAAAATTCCGCGGCCTCTTTTGTATTGTCAGCGACCCGGTAGACCCGCTTTGCCGGACTGTGCTAATGGAAAGCAATCGCGATGAGTCCGGTGTCATAGATTATGGCGGTCTCTTTCCCGAACAGGTACTGGGCTTCGGGCTTGGCGTCATGAATGCCCGCGCCGCTTACTTTGCCAAGCAAGATCTGCGCTTTGCCTCCTTTTTGCAAGAGGGGCGCTCCTTTGGGCCCCACGGGGAAGATCTCGTAATCGCCAACTCCCTTAAGCATTATGACGATGCCCTCTCCCGGGAATTGACCCAAAAGGTAGTAACCGCAAATCTATTGATGCGCGGCTGGGGTTTCAAACCTTATGCAGCGCCTGCTCTCTCCTCCGGGGCTCTCTCATTACTGCTGATGCTGCGCGGAGAGTGGCACTATTCCTCTACCTATCTCGGCGGCATATTTATGGGGGCCAAAAACCGCCTGACCCCCGGCGGGCCGGAAATAGAGTCATTATCTCTGCCGGACAAGCTTTTCGAGCGCATCCAATACGCAGCCGAAAAGCTGGCTGCGCTGCAATGAGGGCTACGCTTGCAAGAATTGAGAATTGAGAATGTTTTTAGAGGAAGGAAATGTCATGCCGGAAAAACTGGTTGTGATCAAGCCCCCGTCTATAGGCTCACCCCGCCTGGAAGATGTTCTTTTATCTGCTCTTGAAGGTATTAGCTTTGAAACGGTAGATGATATGAATGCGCTCTTTGAGCTGCAGGACAGAAAACTGCTCTTTGCGGTTGCCTTGGGGGATCATGGGATCAATTCTGCGGCCTATTCCCTGCTTGAGATACTGCGGCGCTACCCGGTTTTGCTGGATGGCTGCACAGGAGCTCTGCTGGTTGACAGCGCCGGGGAACTGTACACCAAGAGTTTTGCCCGGGAACTGGTTTTTTCTGCCAACCTTGCGGGTTGTTCCTTTATCGGGCGCCCATTGGTGGAGGCAACAGGTTCGTTGCTTAATTTTCAGGTACAAGCCCAAATTCAAGGTACCGGCAATCTTGAGGCCTACCGGCGTTCCGCCCGGGAACTGGTTTTGCGCCTTGTCGCAAGTACGCCGCCTTCCCCGCCCCAAAATCTCCTGGCGCTTCATGCCTCCAACCGGTCTACCTCCAATACCCTTGCCCTCTGGGAATTGGTCAAATCGGGTTTAGCGGGTGTATCGGTCAGGGATATCGGCTTGCGCAACGGCGCAGTCAATGACTGCGCCGGCTGCACCTACACCACCTGTCTCCACTTTGGGGAGCAGGGAGGCTGTTTTTACGGGGGTGTAATGGTGGAAGACGTCTTTCCCACCCTGCGCGCCTGTGATGCTCTGGTGCTGCTCTGTCCCAACTACAATGATGCTCTTTCCGCTAATCTGACTGCCTTTGTCAACCGCTTGACCGCCCTGTTCAGGCAATCGCGCTTTTATGATAAGAGGCTTTATGGTATCGTTGTTTCGGGCTACTCAGGCAGTGATCTTGTGGCACAGCAACTGATATCGGCCTTGTGCCTGAATAAGAGTTTTTATTTACCCCCGCGCTTTTGCCTGCTGGAAACGGCCAACGACCCGGGCGCTATCCTGCTTTTGGATGGCATCAAGGCAAGGGCCAAAGCCTTTGCCAAGGCTATAGGCAACTGATTCCCTCTCACTCTTCGAAAATATAATCCGCGCCGGCATTGCCAAAAGAGAGGTGATCTCCGTCTTTGAGCAAATATGGCTCGCCGGGCGTGATTTTTTGCCCATTGACCAAGGTACCTGCGCGTGAGTTCAAATCTGTGATGGCAACTCCGCGAGCCGTGTGTTCAATTGCGGCATGGCGGCGGCTGACAGCTTTGGTATCTTTAGCAAATTCAAAATCGCTCTGTTTCCGCCCGATGCTGACATCGAAGCGGCCGATCACAAACGGTTGCTTCTGAAACGGGAGAAAAATAGTCTCCGGCAAATGATAAAGATGACTTGACCGATGCAATTTTGCCCCTACTTCTGTTGCATTACCAATATCTGTCAGTGACGGATCAATCAGCTCGGTGCCGGGTTGCTCGTATTCGGCTACATAGCGGGCTGCCAATTGGGCTCTGTTTTGAACGCCCAGTTTTTCGTAAATGGAAATAAGATGGTTTTTCACCGTACCTTCAGCCAGATGAAGCTGTTCCGCTATTTCTTTATTGCTCAGTCCCTTGGTAACCAATCCGCATATTTCTATTTCCCGTTTGGTCAAACGCTGTTCAAAACCCGGTTTATCATTCATTTTTGTCGACCTCTTTCAGGGCGGCTTCAGCCGCAAGAATTCAGAATTCTGAATGTTGGTATGTTTTTGCTCCGTAAAAACTATTGAAGCAAATAACTTGTTTTTAATTTACACTATGTGGGAGTAAGTGACTATAATCATTACTTCCATTCGATATTTCTCAGGAAAATCCTGCTAAAGGCTGTAGATATAAGAGTGATATTTTTCAAAAAAAGGGGTGGAGATATGAATTTGATTCTTTTTAATGGGATTGTGCGTACCATGCAGGGGGAAGAGGTGGTTTCGGCTGTTGCTGCTGATAAAGGGGTTATTGTTGCTGCCGGGGGGGATGAAGAAATCCTTGCTTTAAGGACCGGGATTACTAATGTGGTTGATCTTGGAGGAAAGCTGGTTATTCCCGGGTTTAATGATTCGCATTTGCATATCCTGAACTATGGCTTGAGTAAAAGAATGCTTGATTTGAATGGTTCGGAGTCTATTATGGATATTATTTCCAGAGGACGAAATTATATTAACATGAATCCCGGAGCCAAGGCGGTTTTGGGCTGGGGCTGGAATCAGGATTCTTTCGCGGATCATACCCTGCCGAGCAAACAAGAACTTGATAAAATTTCCCGAAAGCTTCCTCTTGTATTTTACCGGGTTTGCGGACATTGTGCTGTAGTCAATTCCCAGGCATTGGAATTTTTTAGCATCAGTAAAAATACGCCGCCGCCGGGCGGTAGTTTTGATTGGGAAACAGGGATTTTTTACGAAGCCGCACTTGATTTATTAAAGTTTCCGGCTTTAGACATCCTGGAAATTAAAGAGATTTTAAAAGAAGCTACAGCTGATATGGTAAAAAAGGGTATTACTTCGGCGCAAAGTGATGATTTTGGTTTCGCCCATTATCAAGACATCATCAATGCCTATACTGAACTTGCCGGGAAGGGGGAGCTACCCGTAAGGATTTATCAGCAATGCTTTTTCGACAAAATAGCAGACATTGGTAAATTTTTTCAATCAGTAGGCGATTTTACCGCAAGCTCTCCTTATTATGAGCTTGGACCGGTCAAACTATTAGCCGACGGTTCGCTTGGCGCCAGGACGGCTTTTTTATCAATTCCTTACAGCGACGATAGCTCTACCAAAGGGATAGCCTGTTTTACTCAGGAAGAGCTCAATGAAATTATCTTTCTCTGCCAGATGAAGGGGCATGATGCAGCAATCCATTGCATAGGGGACGGAGCGCTTGCCATGGCTTTGGAGAGTTTGGAGAAGGCGCAGGCAGCCTTTGCTGATGTCGGGGAAAAACTTCGCCATGGCATTGTCCATTGTCAAATTAGCGATAAGCCCTTGCTGGAAAAGCTTAAATCCCTGGATTTAATTGCTTATATCCAACCTATATTTTTGGATTATGATATTCATATCGCGGAAAAACGGGTGGGAAGAGAGCTTGCCCAAACCAGCTATAATTTCAAAACCCTGCTTGATCTTGGGGTGAATCTTGCTCTGGGAAGTGATTGCCCTGTGGAGCCCTTTGACCCGCTGCCCAATATTTATTGCGCTGTGACCAGGAAAGATTTGCAGGGCCTTCCCGAGGGCGGTTTTCAGGCTAAAGAAGCTCTCAGTGTCCACGAGGCAGTTTATTGTTACACCACCGGCTCAGCCTACTGCTCGCATCAAGAAAATATTAAGGGAAAGCTGGTTAAAGGGTTTTTAGCGGATATGGTGGTTATAGATAAAGATATTTTTAGTATTGACCCCGAGGAAATTAAAAACGCCTGCGTGAAAATGACCATAATTAACGGGAATATTGTGTATGCAGAAAACTCAGGGCTTAGCCCGTGAAGCTGCTGAGAGCGCCGCATTGTCCATGATGAAAAATCTCCCGGCTTGGGAGAGCAACTTTGCTGTAAGGGAGTAGGATGTGGGGGGGTAGGGAGTAAAGCATTTGTCTTGTTATTCTCTGCTGAGAGTATTAAATTTTTCCATAAAAAACTTGATTGACCAACCGTTCTGATGGAGGTTCGCCAAACGCTTTATCCCCATCGCCCCGTACTGCCGGACAAGGCCCTCAAAATTGATCATATCGGTTTTTTTGCCGTCATTGCAATCAAGACGATGTCGTTATTTGTATCGGCTGCCAAAAACCTGGCATCGAAATCATCGCCGCCTCCGCCGTCCCCAAATTCTTTGGCAAAATTTTCTACAGACCAGTCTGCCCAAGGCTGCCAGATAGCCTTGGAATCCTCTATATCATAACAAGAGGTGATTTCACAAAGCCCGGTTTTCTCCCAAAGAGTTCGCCACCATTTGTGGCTGTGAAAAGTAAATAATTCGGGAAACCACAATTGCTCTAATGTTTCCGGATATCCTTTGGCAAATTCTTTTTTTAGCCCCGGAACAACGATCCCCAATTGCCCGCCAGGCTTTACTAATTTAGAAAAAACATCAGGGAAGTATGATTCGCAGGCGCCGAAGTAATGGTAGCAATCAATCGCAATAGCGGCATCAAAGAAACCCTCGGCATAAGGCAGGGAATGAGCTTCCGCGTGGAGGGGAAATACCAGGCCTGCAACTCCCGCTTCCTCAAAGCGGCGCAGGTTATCGCTAGCGCTTATCCAGAGGTCATTGGCAAAAACTGTCACCCCGTATTCCTTTGCCAAAAAGACACTGGTAATCCCTTTGCCGCAACCCATATCCAGCACTTTCATCCCCGGGCGCAAATCCAAATGCCCGCAAAGATCTTCGGCAAGCCATAAGGGATTAGGCCCCATCCAATTTTTTTCAATCCAGCTTTGATCGTATTTTTCTGTTTTGGGATAATTTTTCATTTACCTATTCCTTTCACTGATATCTGGCGCAGACGTGTTCACTTTAATTGTTTAATTTTTCTATTTAAAAAATAAAAATCTGAATGCACCCCAATCATAAATAATGGGCTACATTCAGATTTAGTAAATTTTGGTCGGAGCGACACGACTTGAACGTGCGGCCTCTACCACCCCAAGGTAGCGCTCTAGCCAAACTGAGCTACGCCCCGATGTCTCTATTATTATAGGATAAATCAATATCCTGCTCCCAGCGGAGGCCAAGAATTTCATTTCCGGGAAACCCCATAGTCAGCGCAAGTATTATTGCCGGCTGGATTGATGTTCCAGAACTAGAATTAATTATAAGCT
>Ga0082212_10010284_pt1 | contig 11991 bp, 8 predicted proteins | sample TergutNt197P3_FD_71548 | JGI IMG/M metagenome (GOLD analysis project Ga0082212, IMG submission 71548) | Neocapritermes taracua P3 segment gut microbial communities from Petit-Saut dam, French Guiana - Nt197 P3 | ecosystem: Host-associated > Arthropoda: Insects > Digestive system > Gut ... | reverse complement strand
TGCCCACATCTAAAGAGATTAATTGATTCGTGGCGCAACGCAATTCTATTAGATCAGTATGCCAGCCCACATCTAATTCTGTTAATTGATTAGCGCCACACTCCAAATATGTTAGCTTGGTATTCCGGCTCACATCTAAAGTGGTTAATTGATTAACGCTGCATCGCAACCATGATAGATCAGAAGCGCCCCTCACATCTAAAGTTGTTAGTTGATTATTTTCGCAATTCAATTCAAAAATATTGCCGGAGATGGTTATGTGATGCGGAGATGCGACTGAATAGATATGAGAAAAACAAGAACATGAAGGATCGTCATACGAAGGCTCTGGCGAATAATCGGAGCCATTTATTTTGCTGTCTGTTCCATCCCCCCAATCAACAAGAACATTGGTTCCTAATGGTATAGTTATACAAAACCATACAGAGGAAGACTGCGTGGTCATGGTTACGCCGGTCTCAGCTACGGTTATTGCGCAGGTTGTCGTAAATCCGCCATCATCGGTGGTAGCTGTAATCGTTGCCGTACCAGGGGCTACGGCGATTACCTCGCCTGCGGAGCTTACCGTTGCTACTTGGTCATCGCTTGTGCTCCATGTTACAGTTTGGTTGGTGGCTTCGGCAGGTTCAACGATTGCTTCCAAAGTCAGCGTGGCGCCAACCAGCAATTCTAAAGTGGCGGGCAGGTTGTGGGTTATGCCGGTTACAGGAATAACCTCCTCAGTTACGGTTACAGCGCAGGTTGCCGTAAATCCGCCATCATCGGTGGTAGCGGTAATGGTTGCCGTACCGGGGGCTATGGCGGTAAGTTCACCTGCGGGGGTTATCGTTACTACGTTGGGATCGCTTGTGCTCCACGTTACAGTTTGGTTGGTGGCTTCGGCAGGCTCTACGGCTGCTTCAAAAGTAAGCGTGGCGCCAACCAGCAATTCTAAAGTGGCGGGCAGGTTGTGAGTTATTCCGGTTACGGAAATAACAGGGTCTTCTTCCTCACCCTGCCTGTTGCAGGCTGCCGTTAAAAGCGCCGCCGCCGCTGCTATATAAAGAAAATATCTGTTCATGATTGATAAAATTGATGCATAAAACGTGCGAAAGATAGATGAAATTTATCGAATTACACACAGATGGATAAAAAAAATATCTTTTGTTACGGTAACGATTTTTGTTTACCTTTGCGTTTTATTTTCATATTTTCATATTTGGACTAATACATAATCCATAAATAAAGCAACAACACTATGGAAGACGATTTTTTAAATATTGCATGGCAGGAGAACAAATCATCCATTATCAAGGTGATGGGCGTGGGCGGCGGCGGCGGAAATGCCGTGACCTATATGTACCAGCAAGGCATTCATAACGTCAATTTCGTGATATGCAACACTGATGCGCAGGCATTGGCAAAAAGTACGGTACCGGTTAAAATCCGGCTGGGTAAGAGTAGTTTGGGTGCAGGCAACAAACCCGATGTAGGCCGCGACGCTGCATTAGATTCGTTAGACGAGATACGCGAAGTACTCGACACCGGCACCAAAATGGTGTTTGTCACCGCCGGAATGGGCGGAGGAACAGGAACCGGCGCTGCGCCGGTGATTGCACGTATTGCCAAGGAATTGAACATTCTCACGGTAGCCATTGTTACCATTCCGTTCAATTTCGAGGGGCCGCTGCGTCGCAAACAGGCGATCGAAGGTATCGAAGAGTTGAAGAGCCACGTGGATTCGTTGCTGGTGATCAACAACGAAAAACTTCGCGAGATGTACGGCGACCTGACCATCACGAATGCTTTCTCGAAAGCTGACAATGTACTGACGATGGCTGCCAAGGGCATTGCCGAACTGATTACCCTACCGGGGCGAGTAAATGTGGATTTTGCCGATGTGAGCAAAATTATGACCGGCGGTGGCATCACCGTGATGGGATCGGCTACCGCATCGGGCGAAAATCGCGCCCGCGAAGCGGTGGAAGCTGCGTTGAACTCGCCGTTACTTAACAACAACGACATCACCGGAGCACGTCGTATTCTGCTGAATATCAATTCCGGAACCGGCGCGAATGAAGTAACTATGGACGAGTTGACGGTAATTACCGATTTCGTGACCCGTTCGTCCAAAAATGACGAGATGATTTGGGGCGCCGGCAACGACGAAGCGCTTGGTAACGCTGTTTGCGTAACGATTGTAGCCACCGATTTCCAGAGTAAATGCTTTGTTGACCCGACACTGGAAATTACCAATCAACCCAAAACTGACAGGGCGGAAGTACAGTTGAAAAGCGAAAATGTACAGGAAAAAATAACTTTCAACATACACGACAAATCATCTGCAAACATGCAGTTTGGCGGGGCTATGAAATATGAAGTCCGTGATAAGCCGGTTTCCACCCAAACCGAAATGCGTTGGGATATGTGCGAAACTGCAACGGCTGTCGTCGACGAACCGATTCGCGCTATCCCTTTAGTTGTTGACGAAAACGCAAGTATCGACGAATTGGAAAATATTCCGGCTTACATCCGAAAAAAAAAAATATTAGACAACCAACTTTTAGGAACTGAAAAGGAAATGTCGAAATATACGCTTGGTTCGGATAAGGAAAATACGGTGCGGCTTCGGGATAATAATTCCTATTTGTTTGACAGGGCGGATTGATAATTTTCTGCCTTGCAGAAATAATCTAAAGACTTATTTGTAACATCTTACGGGTATCGAACATTGCTTTAAGCCCGCTTGTATAGGTGTAGCCGTACTTGGTTTCAAGTATTTTGCGGGTGTACCAAATGGTAGATTCGTTACAGGTACGATTTTTCAAGTCCGGTTTTTCATTTTCTAACGACAGGTCAACTTCCCGCCAATACTTGTTAAATTCGGGGAAATTATCCAACAGGTCGTATGCAGGATGCAACAATAACTGGTCGTAGGGGCAGGTTGCACGTGCTGCCAATTGGTAAAGCAGCAAAAATATGTCGTCGTCCTGTTGTCTGCAAAAATCTATTAAATCCATGAATTCATGTCCGTTACATTTTAATGACAGCCGCACATCAGCATCCAGTTCGGGTATCAAATCAAGCGGAGCCCAGCAAATCAACCATGTCATGTATTTTTGATCAAATTCCCGGCGTACTTCCGGGTCAATTCTGTCGGCCAGCGCATCCAATATTTCCAGTTCCCTTCGGGTTAATGAAGGTTGAATGCCAAAATCCAACATACTTTCGTCGAAAAACATTTCAGAAACATAAATATTATCTGAGTGAACATACAAATCGAGTCTCTGCATTTGTTCCTCCGGTGCAACAGTCTTCATGGAACATGACGAAAAAAATGCTCCAAATATTAATAAAGCTGTGATTAATAGATACTTAATGATATTAATCGTTTTCATGTCATCAAAAAATTAATGTACGAATTATAACTATATACGTTATAGATGCAAAAATGTTCAAAACGTTGCGTAAAAAATGAAAAAAAAATCACTTTTTTTTTCTATCGCATGGAATAAACCTTTTCGCGGACAACCTCAGTCCAATAGTTAAAATTTTTCGATTTGTCGAAAGTAGTATATTTTATGGGCGTTCCGAAGTGTAACCGTACGTGCTGACCTTTTTGTTTGAAAAATTCGTCGACCAAAAAAGTCATCTCCAAATTGGTTTTGATTTTTAATTTTTTGCGAAGATTGGCTAAGTTGTAGAAAAAGTTTGAATTGCGACCTTCAAAATACACGGGAACTATATCACGGCTATATTGTACGGCTTTCTGTATAAAATTTTTGTTCCATTTCGGGTCGGCGATTTGTCCCTTCGTTTTCCGTGAACATAAACCAGCCGGAAAATACAACACCTGTGCGTCGCCCGAATAGGTTTCGTCTATCTTGCGGGCATATTCGGTCGTTTGTCGTCCATGTTTGTTGACCGGCACGAATACCGGCTCTAAATTTTTGAGATTCAGCAATAAATCGTTGACAATGAACCGTATTTCAGGAAATACTGTTCCGATGGCATCCATTAGCACCAACCCATCGAATCCACCCAACGGATGATTGGATGCAAAAATATAACGTCTATCGACCGGTACCTGCTCCAGACCTTCCATCGAATAAGTTACTTTCATATCTTCGAGGACACTTCGTACAAAATCTAAACCCTGCCTGTCGCGATAATCATAGATGATACGGTTGAGTTCGTCTTCATGGATGAGTCTTTTCATAAAGGATATGATAAATCCGGGCATCATTTTCGCCAATGCCGGATTCTTTTTACGGATTACCTCCTTGATGTCGATGAATTTTTCAGGAGTCACAGAATCTTATGCAAAAAAATCTATCCCAAGAAGTGTAATATCATCGAAAATATCACGATTATTGCCGTAAAGATTTTGGGCTTCAATTACTTTATTGATCACGCCGTCGATGGTTGGCGCCTGTTGTATGGCCGACAACAGGACATTGAACGCCGACTTGACTCCGCCTAATTCTGTGTCGGACAGTAATTCGACCAACCCGTCGGTGTACGAAAGCATCAGACTGTGTTCCATGATGGTAAGTTTTTTGATGCTGATGTAGGGTATTTTTTCGAGCATTCCCAGTGCAAGGCATGCACTTTCGAGTAACTTGATGCTTTTGCTGTCCGTCCGGTACACAATGGACGGCGTATGGCCTGCGTTGGCATATTCGAGCTGATGCGTATCATAGTCGTAGCGGGCAATAAACATGGTGATGAACTTTTCGCCCTGCGCACTTTCGTACACGCGCCTGTTCAATTTCTGCAAAAGGCTTTCCATGGATATTTCGGAAGTAAACAACGCCCGCAATGTGGCCTGAAAATTCGACATGAGTAAAGCCGCCGCCATTCCTTTACCTGATACATCGGCTACACAAAACCCCAGTTTGCTGTCTCCCAGCTCAATACAGTCGAAATAATCCCCGCCTACTTCATAGTGCGGTTTGTAAAAAGCATTCATGGTCAGATGCTTGTTGCGTGGGAAGTCTGAATGTCCGGGCACCAGCATGTTCTGCATCTGCGATGCCAGTTCCAACTCTTTGTGGAGCGCAGCCTGACGCAAACTCTCCTGAAACAGGCGAATGTTTTCAATAGCAACCACAATGACATTGGAAATAGTTTGTATAAAATGCAAATGCTTGATGACCGGACTTATCCCTTCCATTTCTTCCTCAATGTCGCCAATGAGCACGTATGCCACAGGGTGATAATTGTTGTAAACAGGTATCACAATATCGAAATGCGGCAAGATATCCTGTTCGGATGTAACAAAAGTAATCTCGGTATAGGGGAGCAGTTTTTCTTTCACCTGAATGCTATCAACAACATCCTTTGAGACCCCTGCCGAAAGAATACATTCCCATTCATCCTGATATTTGAACATGATGACTTTACCGATGTTGAGTTTGTTGCACAGGATGTCCACATAATTCTCAAGCAACACGTTAACCGGTTGGTTATCATTGATTGCACGGGTAATCTCAAGCAGCGAATTTAATTTAAACTTGAGCGTTTGTGTTGAAGACCTTTCCGACATTGTAATGCAATTATGTTTGAATTTGCAAAGTTAGTACAAAACTTTGAAACAAATACATCTATTTTTTGTTAAAAAATTTGATGATGATATTTGAATCGAGCGTAAGTTGTAATAAATTAGCCAGTTTACCTTTGTTGATAGCAATTTCAAGATATCCTGAGATATTGAATACAGCCAATAATTCGCCGCGACTTGTTTCGTGGAAGTAGCGGTTGATACGGGTAATTTTGTAACGGGTGCTTTGTACCAGTATTTCAAACGGTCGCCCTTTTCCTACCCTTTCGAAATCGCCACGTGTAATGTTGGTGATGGCATTGCCAAAAGCATTGATGTGGATAATTGTTCCCGTTATTAGCGATTCGTCCATGGTTGCCAGCAGTGCTCCCTTACGCTGGTAATCGGTATATCTCCGACCTAATTCTTCAATATTTCCACCATTGGCCAGATGGATGGCGGCAGGCGTAAACACCGAAATAGCCGGGTAATTGGGTGATACATCATCCGTATATTTCTCGATGCGTACTATTGCCTCAGGGTCAGCATCGAACAACAACCCAAACATGCCATTATCAGTACCCACAAAATAATGCCCGTTGTGATATGCCGCCACAAAAGGCGCACTGTCGCTGTATTCGCTTACTACGGATATGATATGAACAGTACCTTGCGGAAAATATGCGTAGCTGTGTTTCACCATATATGCGGCATATGAAATACCGGAATTGAAGGCCGGCGCTCTATGCGACATATCCACCACCTGCACCGAAGGAAGAGTCGACAAGAGGATACCCTTCACCGCCGCTACATAAAAATCATCTGTCCAACCTGTGGTTAAGGTGATTACTGCCATAACAATTTACTGCCGTGTGGTTTCAAAAATAAGCAGCAAATATAATGGATTTTTTTGTTGAGAGCAATTTTAATAAAAAATACAATTGTTTTACGTAATTTTGCGACACGCATTATCCGAAAATAAAGCCGTCAAATGAATGACGTCAATTTGAAGATTTTAGAACTAATCAAATACTCGGAAGTTAATCCCATGATCTTTACCCGGGCTTCGTTTTGGGTGTTTTTCATGACGGTGTTGTTCATTTATTCCTTTTTGTACAAGAAAAATGTTTGGCGCAACGCTTTCCTGTTTGTGGTCAGTATCTGCTTCTACTATAAATGCGGTGGATATTATTTCATACTGCTGTTGTTGTCGGTTTTGCTCAACTATTTAACCGGATTAGGCATTGTAAAAACAAATATCTGCCGAAAAAAACGGCTTGTGTTGATTGTCGGGGTTAGTTTCAATCTTTTGCTGCTGGCATATTTCAAATATGCATATTTGTTTGCAGGATGGGCAAACCGGTTGACGGGTACATCTTTCGAAGTGAAGAATCTGTTCGCTGTATGGAGTAACGGCATTGCCGGCACTCATTTCGACATTTCAACAATCATTCTTCCGGTAGGTATCTCCTTTTTCACCTTTCAGGCCATTAGTTACATTGTGGATGTATATCGACAAAAAGTGTCTGTGGTGCGGAATATTCTCGATTTTGGATTTTATCTTGCCTTTTTTCCGTCATTGGTGGCCGGTCCCATTGTACGGGCAGCCGAGTTTGTACCGCAAATGTACCGTAAATACCGGTTGCGAAAAGAAGAAATGGGACATGCTCTTTTCCTGATCAGTTGCGGTTTATTTAAAAAGATAGCTGTTTCCGATTACATTTCCATCAACTTTGTCGACCGTGTATTCGACCAGCCTTTGTTATATTCCGGTTTCGAAAACCTGATGGCGATATATGGTTACACATTACAGATTTATTGCGATTTTTCGGGTTATACCGATATAGCCATCGGGTTGGCCTTGCTGATGGGTTTCAGACTGCCGGTCAATTTCAACTCACCCTATCAAGCGCATAATATTACCGACTTCTGGCGGCGGTGGCATATTTCGCTGTCGTCGTGGCTGCGCGATTACCTCTATATCCCGCTGGGCGGAAACCGAAAGGGACGTATCCGTACAAATGTCAATCTGATGATTACCATGCTGCTGGGCGGATTGTGGCATGGCGCCAACATGCGGTTCATCCTTTGGGGAGCGATGCATGGCGTAGCATTGGTACTACATAAGGGTTGGACATATTTTTTCCCGTCAAGGAAAAAAAGCAGGAAATTCCTATCCTCTTTTTTCGGAGTATTTTTTACCTTTCATTTTGTGGCATTTAGCTGGATTTTTTTCCGCTCAACGGATATGTCGTCTGCGTTCACCATGATGGGTCGTATGTTCACAGCTACGCCATTGCATCTTGTCGGCGAGATGATTGCGGGTTATCATTTTGTTTTTAGCATCATACTTATAGGTTTCCTGATGCATTGGTGTCCGGCTCAGTGGAAAGAAAACCTTCGCGGATGGTATGTATTGCTGCATCCTGCATGGAAAGTAATTCTGGCAGTCGCGCTATTCATCGTGTTGTATCAGATGAGATCGACTGTAATTCAGCCATTTATTTATTTTCAATTTTAGTCATTTCCAGCTATTCGGTATCATTTGCAAATACGTCACACTCATATTACCGTCAGGATTTTTTTCTAACCATAAACAGTTAGTAAATCAATTTGTTACTACTGTCAGGTAACGATTATTACCGGTTGATATCGGACATCATTGAAAATGAGTGAAAAACTGTGGCGCTCATTGCTTCACAACTTTCATCGTCTTTTTGCGTTTGCCGTTTTCAATCATTACTATGTAAACGCCAGCCGCTAAAGCGCTGATGTCAAATTCATGCGTACTGCCCGAAATGGTTTCGCGGACACATACTTGACCGGCCATATTGATGATGGAGATTTGATATGTTTCCTGCTTTTCGAGATTCAGTGTAATTCGTCCTTCACTGGGGTTGGGATGAAGCGTTGCGATAATCTTTTCCACATCTTCGCCCTCGATTACTTCTCCGGATGCAGAAACTTTTACAAATACCGGACTGCCGGTCAGATTGATACGGTTACCGGACGATCCGCTTTGCTTTTGCTCCCACGAGTATATAGTCATTGATTGCGCCTCCATTGCAGCAGGGAAATTGTATGTTGCCTGACCGGACTCTGTATTGTCTCCGGTCTGTTTAGCCCACAGCACATAGATGTGGTTTCGGTCTTTTTCGGAATAAAACGCTCCGCCGTCAACATTGGAAGGTAATTGCAGGGATGCTGTTTTGGCTTTGTCGAAACGCCGTTCACGTAATAAGGTACTTGCCGTGCGCCATGCAGTTGCACCCGGTTTGGCTGTTACGTTGTATGGTCTTCCTTTAATGTCTTGATAAAAACCCATCGAACCGTAGGAGTCGTTTCCCGTGTCGTGCACCCCGAATACATATAGCCCGCGAATATCCGATTTTTGGCAGGCTACTGCCGCTTTAATCAGAAAATTGCGTTGTGCTTCGTCCGAACCGATGTATCCGCCTGCCGCTTTACTTGGGATATTACATTCCGTAATGATATATTCCTTTTTAGGGTATGAGCTGCCATTGTAGCCATATTTTGACAATAAGGTTTCATACTCATCCTTTTGCGTGATGATAGAATGGGCTGCTGCATCCGAATTGCGGGCATTTCCCAGATAGTACATGGGATAGATATGAAAACTCAGGCAATCGAACCAGGCGCCGCCTTTTTTTGTATAATTGCCGGATACGCTGCCGTCAACGGGATTATCTGTGTTCCGCAATATAGCATCAAGAAAACTGACATAACCAATTCCGCCAACACATACATAAGAATCGGGATACAGCGTTTTGACCACCTCGTAAGTAATACGCAACATACGGATGTAACGCTGTACAGGTGCGAGTATGTTTGCTAAATCGCATGGGTTGGGATTGGTTGTACCCCAATTTTGCGTTACCTGCCAATTATACACATAGTCCGGTTCATTCCATACTTCCCAGAATTTGACATAGGTACCGTACGTTTTCACCACATTGTACACATATTTGGCATAATAGTTATTGTTGTTCACAGAGCCGTTTACCCAAATCGGTTCGTACAGATTAGCAAATATAGCAGAGCCATTCCCGGAACAATATTGAGTTTTATCTCTGTGTGCTTCGGTGGGGCCATTGAGAAAAATCGTATGGTTTTTCCCGCCTAACTGCTGATAAAATTTGAATGCGTCGAGCCTGTTATTGTAGCCCCACTGTTCCACAAAGTAGTCATACATGGCCGGTCTCAGACTGGTAACGCCTGCGCCGGCTATTTCTTTGGATGGGTTACCAATCAGTATTTCGGCGATACTTTCGTCATTCCATCCCGAAGGAGGCGCTGTCATATTCGATCCGTAAAGGAAATAATCGGTATAGGCGGGAACACGGGTGTCCGCGCTATAACTTACCTGCGCTGCAGTATATGATACGAGGCACAACATAAGGCAAAAAGAAAACAAGTATCTCATGTCGAAATTGCTTTATAAATGAATTGTTCCATTATTACTATATGATATCACTTATCATAACGGAAAAGATACTCTGTTTCTTGTTCTAACTATTTTTTTCCTTTTTTTCTCTCAAATACTTCTTTCGATACGCAAAATAAAACACCTGCGGCAGTACACTGAACGATTTTCTCCGGATGGACAGTAAAATTACGGCACACTGTCTTTTTGTAGCAATTTTATAACCTCGCAAATTAGCTTGATGCGATTTTCTAAAATGTCAAAATTAATTTTATCCATTGTGTCGGTTGGTTTATGATAATCATTATGCAAACCTGAAAAAAACGTGATAGAAGGAATTCCCTTTTTCATAAAACTGTGACCGTCGGTTCGGGCAAAAATATCGGAACCGTTTTCGGAATAGTCGAAAATATATTGCGGATAAAGTTTATTCGCTTTTCTGACAATACTGTCCAACATTTCTGATTGGTTGTTTCCTATGCAATAAAGGTATTTACAATCATTATGTATGTTGTCGCACCTTGAAATCATGTCAATATTTATATTGCATATAAACTTACTATGGTCAAAATCAGGATGTTCAGTGTGATATAACGACCCCAGTAAGCCGCCTTCTTCGGCTGAAGTAGCCAGAAAAATCATTGTATATTTTAAATTTATATATTGTGAAAATTCCTCGGCAAGTTCAAGCAGTGCGGCAACACCCGAAGCATTATCGTCGGCGCCCGGATAGTATAGTTTATCATTTTTACCCAAATGATCATAATGTGCCGAAATGATAATTGTTTTATCACTTTCACCTCTGATAATGCCAGCTACATTGGCTGTTTCAACCATTTTTCCGACTCGTTCAAAATGAATGTTGATTACAACTGGGGGCACATCATCAATTTTTCTATTATCAGCCAGATTGACGAGTTTATTTTTTGACAATCCTATTACATTTTTCACTTCTGCTTCTGGTATCGTTATAGTGTTGATTGTAGTAATAGTATTGAAAATCTCTTCGAATAGGGAGTCTAATTTTACTGTATCAAGGCGATTGGCAATCGAATATCTTTTTTGGGTATGAAATTCTTTCAGCCTTCTTTTCATCGTTTCGAAATTCCTGTCATCTTTTTGAAAAATAATAAGTCCACTTGCATTACGTGCTTCAAGCCTTCTCTTAATGTTAGTTTCTTCTCTTTCGTCTTTTAATGATATCAGTACAAAGCGGTTTTCAACTTCAATTTGGTTCAATTCTTCCTCTGTTCCGTAACCTCCGAAAATGACCTCTCTTTTAATTTCTTCGTTGTATTGAATTACTCCTCCAAATATCATTCGGTCAAAATTTTGAAGTTTTCTATGGTTCTGTGTGTTTATAAATAATTCTCCTCTACTGATTTGATATAACGAGAATTTTTCCAGATAACCGTCGGCTGAAAATGGCTCTAATTGAAGTTCCTTAAATCTGCTGGTAATAAATTCCTGTGTTTTTATTTGTCCGTCATTGTCGAGACCTCTACCGCTGAATTGAGAGGAAGTAAGCGTTTTTATAAAGGACTTCAAGTCTTTTTTATCAATTTTCGAAGATATTTCCTGTCCGAAACAATGATGAAAGATAATAAGGAATAGAAAAAACGGGAGAAACCTCAACAAGCGGAAGATTGACAAACATTTTCCACTTTCCGAAATTGATATATTCCCATTATTCATCATGCCACAAAAATAATTTATTTATTGTTTCATTGCCTATTTTCTTTTTTCTCTCAAATACTTCCTCCTGTACGCAAAATAAAACACCTGCGGCAGCACACTGAACGACAGTATCATTGAAATCATCATTCCGCCTACGATCATGATGGCGAGCGGTTTTTGTATTTCCGATCCCATACCATGCGACATGGCGGCAGGTAACAATCCCATCGAACCCATCAGGGCAATCATCAGCACAGGGCGCACGCGGCTTTCGACGGCGGAGGCGATTGCGCGTTTGAGGTCGCGCATCTCGCGGAGGTTGTTTTTGATGACTGCCACTAACAGGATG
>Ga0082212_10010283_pt1 | contig 11991 bp, 16 predicted proteins | sample TergutNt197P3_FD_71548 | JGI IMG/M metagenome (GOLD analysis project Ga0082212, IMG submission 71548) | Neocapritermes taracua P3 segment gut microbial communities from Petit-Saut dam, French Guiana - Nt197 P3 | ecosystem: Host-associated > Arthropoda: Insects > Digestive system > Gut ... | reverse complement strand
GTGCCTCTCACCATGGCTTGTTCTCTTTTTCTCGCGGTTTTACTGAATCAAAAAATAAAGGCCCGCAACTTTTTCAGAACTGTTTCCTTTTTTCCATACGTTGCATCTTTGGTTGCTGTGGCTGTGGTGTGGAATTTCCTGTTCAGCCCTGTCCGCGGGCCAGTGAATAACCTGCTTTCGTATATAACAAACCTGCCCGTGGAAAGGCTCCCCCAGTGGGCCGCGGACAGGTTTTGGGCGATTCCCACGGTTATCTTTTTCACGGTGTGGAAAAATATGGGCTATTACATGGTGATCTACCTGGCTGGCCTTCAGGGGGTAAACGCCGAACTATACGAAGCCGCCGGCCTGGACGGGGCAAGCAGCTGGCAAAAATTCATCCACGTTACCATTCCTCAGCTTGCGCCAACTACTTTCTTTATCATGATGATGCTCATTATCTCATCGTTTAAAGTTTACGATATTTTCATTAACATTTTTGCCGGCGGCGATAATCAGCTTACGGATACTACCAGGGTCCTGGTATACCAGATCTACAACACAGCCTTCCGTTTCCTGCAATTCGGCTATGCCAGCGCCATCGCCATGGTCCTCTTTGTTCTGGTTGTGGGTATCACCCTTATCCAGTTTCGTTTTGAAAAAAAGCTGAGTGGTTAGGGGGATGAATATATGAACAAAAAATTCCAACACCGCCTATATGCCGTCAAGAATGGCACAGCAGCGACGTTTATCTATCTCTTCCTAATTATTACGGCTTTTTCCATGCTCATCCCCTTCGCATGGATGCTTTCATCATCACTAAAGCTTAATAAAGATGTTTTTACTTTTCCAATTCAATGGATACCGGAAGAACCCAGATGGAAAAACTATTCTGATATTTGGACAAAAATTCCGCTTGTAACCTTTATTCTGAATACCGTAAAGCTTTCTGTCATTGTTACAATTTTGCAGCTTTTAACGTCAAGTTTCGCGGCCTATGCTTTTGCCAAACTGCGCTTCCCGCTTCGCCGCGCTCTTTTCCTTGGGTACATCGCAACCATCGCCGTACCATGGCAGGCCTACATGGTTCCGCAATTCATAATGATGAGTTCCATGGGCCTGAACAATACGCATTTGGCCATTATTTGCCTACAGGCGTTTTCCGCCTTTGGTGTCTTTATGATGAAGCAGTTTTACGAAAGCATACCCGATGAACTGCGTGAAGCCGCGCGCATAGACGGAATGTCCGAGTACGGCATCTGGTTCAGGATCATGCTGCCCCTTGCTAAACCCGCGCTATCGGCGCTGACCATTATCACCTTCGTAAATACCTGGAATGATTTCCTTGGCCCCCTTATCTATCTTACCCGCACTGATCTAAAAACCATACAGATAGGTTTAAGAAGTTTTATCTCGCAGTATTCAAGCGAGTACGGTCTAATAATGGCGGCAAGCGTAGTTGCCCTAATTCCGGTGTTTATCATCTTCCTTACACTCCAGAGATACTTTGTACAGGGTGTGGCCTCAACAGGAATTAAAGGCTGATAAGCGGCACTAATTCCTCATTTTGAAATGTTACTTGAAATCCCGGCTAAAATCTGTTATATTATATATAGTGGAAAAGAAAACACCTCTCCATCAATGGCATGAAGTACATGCAGGTCACATGGTCTCTTTTGCAGGATACTCGCTCCCGGTTCAGTATGAAATCGGCGTAATTGCAGAGCATAAGGCTGTAAGGAAAAGAGCCGGTCTTTTCGATGTTTCCCATATGGGTGAATTTCTATTAACGGGAAAAGATGCATTGAAAAACCTCCAGGGAATCTTCACCAATGATTTTGCAAATATGAGAAACGGACGGGTAAGGTATACCCTGCTATGCAATGAAACAGGCGGAATCCTTGATGACCTTGTTGTCTGCAAAATGGATAAAGACCGCTATATGCTTGTAGTAAACGCCGCGAACCGTGAAAAGGACTCAATCTGGATTCAGCAGCACATGGAAGGCGATTGTGTTTTTGAAGACATTTCCGACAGCACGGCGCTAATCGCACTGCAGGGGCCCCTGTCCGAAACCATACTAAAATCTGTTTCCCCGGCCGTTCCTGAAAAATACTATACCCTGATCGAAAAGGGAGATGTCGGGGGACTAGGTTGTATAATTTCAAGGACTGGTTATACCGGAGAAGACGGCTTTGAGATCTACTGCAAAAATGAAGACGCGCTGCGTATATGGTCAAAGCTCCTGCTCGCAGGCAAAGAAATACCGCTGCAGGCGGATGAGAAGCCGCAGGCAGAACCGGCTCTTGTTCCCTGCGGGCTGGGTGCCAGAGACACACTGCGGCTTGAAGCATCCATGCCCCTCTACGGCAACGAGATGGATGAAACCGTAACCCCCTTTGAAGCAGGGCTTTCATTTGCCGTAAAAATGGACAAGCCGGACTTTGTCGGCAAATCCGCGCTCGAAGGTAAAACAGAGCCTACCCGTATCCGTACCGGAATGGAAATTACAGACCGTGCCATAGTACGGAAAAAATCACCTGTTTTTTTTGAGGGTAAACCTATAGGCCAGACAACATCCGGCACCTTTTGCCCCTCGCTTGGGAAGGCTTATGCCATGGCGCTGCTTGATGTAAATGCTGCACAGATCGGTACAGTAGTTGAAGCTGAGGTCAAAGACAAGATGATATCCGCAGTAACATGCGATATGCCGTTTTATAAAAAATCATAGGAAGGAAAAATGACTTTACCTGAAGATCGCAAGTATGCAAAATCCCATGAATGGGTAAAAGACCTGGGCAATGCGGTCGTAGAAATAGGATTAAGCGATTACGCGCAAAACGAACTGGGCGATATTGTTTTTATTAATCTGCCCAAAGCCGGGGATAAACTTGAAGCGGGTACTGTTTTCGCGGATCTTGAATCCGTAAAAGCTGTTTCTGATTTATACAGCCCCATAAACGGCAAGGTCATCGAAATCAATGAAGCATTGCTTGCCAATCCCGAACTAATTAACCAGTCGCCCTATACGGCATGGTTCATACGCGCAGAGGGTGTTATCCCGGAAGACACACTGCTTGAGGCAAAAGATTACGAGGCTCTGCTTAACTAAAAAATGGGTTCTTACTTCGCAAATACCAATGACGATCGCATTGCAATGCTCAAAACTCTGGGTCTGTCTTCTATTGATGAACTCTTTAAGGCAATTCCTTTAGCTGCACGGGTAAAAACACTTAATCTGCCTTCAGGTTTATCTGAAGTTGAGTTAACACGTAAAATCAAAATACTTTCAGATGAAAACAAAGCTTTCGCAAGCTGTTTTAGGGGTGCGGGAGCCTACCGCCATTACATACCGGCAGCTGTTAAAAGGATAAGCTCAAACGAGACTTTTTTAACCGCGTATACTCCGTATCAGGCAGAAATAAGCCAGGGCATTTTGCAGGGTATTTTTGAATACCAGACCATGATATGCGAATTAACCGGCATGGATGTTTCCAATGCCTCAACCTATGACGGCGCGGGCGCTGCAGCGGAAGCAGTAAACATGACAAGGGAAGGAACTCGGCAGAATGTCTACGTTTCAGCGGCAGCCCATCCACAGGTTATCGAAACAATATGGACTTACTGCATGGGCTATAATATTCCCGTAATAATGATCCCTTACGGCCCGGACGGTAAAACAGATCTTAAAGCGCTTGAAAAAACGCTTGAGATGGATAAAAACGCCGCATGCTTTTATCTCCAGACACCCAATTTTTTCGGCCTAATCGAAAACGCAGAAGATGCCGCCCAAATAACGCATAACGCAGGTGCGCTCCTTGTGGAAGGGGTAAACCCCATGTCACTTGGAATACTGGAAAGCCCGGGCGCATGCGGCGCTGACATAGCTGTCGGGGAAGGCCAGAGTCTGGGTCTGCCCCTTGCGTTTGGCGGCCCTTACCTTGGCTTTATGGCATGCAAAAAAGAGCTGATGCGGAAAATGCCAGGAAGGATAGTCGGCGAGACAGTTGACAGCCGGGGCGAACGCGCCTTTGTACTTACCTTGCAGGCGCGCGAGCAGCATATACGCCGCGAAAAGGCTTCGAGCAATCTCTGTTCAAACGAGGCGCATTGCGCGCTTACAGCCGCTATCTACCTTAGCGTAATGGGAGAGGAAGGCTTTATTGAAGTTTCAAGACAATGCCATTCAAAAGCACATTATGCTGCCGCGCGCATTAACGAAATACCCGGTTTTTCTCTTGCGTATAACGGTGAGTTTTTTAACGAATTTACAAGTACCTGTCCGGATACAGAAAAAGTTCTAAAACAGCTTGAAGCCCATAATATACTTGGAGGCTATCCTCTATCAAAAGAAAAAATACTCTGGTGCGTTACAGAACTCAACACCAAACAAGAAATAGATACCCTTGTAGGCATACTAAAGTCCATTGACTTTTCGGGGAACTCCAAATGAAGCTGATATTTGAGAAAAGCAAAAAAGGACTTGTGTGCGGCATACTTCCTCCCTGCGATGTACCGTTAGCCGAAATTCCAGAGGAAAAAGCGCGAAAGAACCCTCCCCGCCTTCCATCTCTGGACGAAAATGAAATTTCGCGCCATTACAATAGTCTTGCAAAACGTTCTTTTGGAATAAACGACGGTTTTTATCCGCTTGGTTCCTGCACCATGAAGTACAATCCAAAAATAAACGAAGAACTTGCGTCTCTTCCGGGCTTTACGAATATACATCCGCTGCAGCCTCTTCACACAGTACAGGGCTGCGTAAAAATTTTAAAAATTGCAGCAGACTGCCTTAACGAAATTTCGGGCATGGACGCAATGAGTTTCCAGCCTGCCGCGGGTGCCCAGGGGGAATTTGCCGCCCTGCTTATTTTCAGGGCTTACCACAAAAGCCGCATGGACGAAGCAAGAAAAAAAATTATAATCCCGGACAGTGCCCACGGTACCAATCCCGCAAGCGCAATCATGGCGGGTTTTGAGGTAGTAAACATCCCATCCGGCAAAGACGGCTGTGTCGATCTTGCTGCGTTAAAAAACGCTTGCGGCGATGACACTGCAGGTCTTATGCTTACCAATCCCAATACACTTGGAATTTTCGATCCCAATATACTTGAGATTACGCGCATAGTTCACGAAGCCGGGGGCTTAAATTATTATGACGGCGCTAACCTCAACGCAATCATGGGCCTGGTAAGGCCCGGCGATATGGGCTTTGACGCTGTCCACCTTAACCTGCACAAGTCCTTTTCCACCCCGCACGGCGGCGGAGGCCCCGGTCTTGGCGCGATAGGCTGCAAAAAATTCCTTGAACCGTTTATGCCGCTTTCTGGCTACGGTTTATCAGGACGCGAAGGCGCAGCAGACGAAAATGAAACCGGCAGCAGTGAATCGCACAATTTTGACAAAAGCATAGGGCGGCTAAGGGTGTTTTGGGGCAACTTTCTTGTAGCGGTAAAGGCCGCTTCCTACATACTTACACTTGGAAAGGAAAATATTCCAGAAACTGCGCGTAACGCCGTGGTAAACGCAAACTATATGATGGAACGCCTGAAAGAAAAACTGCCGCCCGCAATAACAGGCCCCTGTATGCACGAATTTGTAGTTTCGCTTGAGGAATTAAAAAAAGCCTCTGGTGTTTCAGCTCTGGATTTTGCGAAAGCACTGCAGGACAGGAACATACATCCGCCTACAATGTACTTCCCCCTTATCGTAAAGGAAGCTCTTATGATAGAGCCCACAGAAACCGAATCAAAAGAAACTATAGACGCTGCGGCGGACATTTTCCTTGAACTTATCGAAAAAGCAAAAACAAACCCGGAAGATTTCTTTGCTGCGCCGCTAAAAACAGTTATAGGCCGCCCCGATGAAGTAAGAGCTGCGCGCCAGCCCATACTTCGTTACGATTTCAAAAAACGGATAAAATAATCAATAAATGAAATTATTGCAATTCCCGCTGAAATAATAAAAATAACAAAAGCAGCAACGCTAAAAATCTCTGCAATGGAAATATAACCCAGATGATCAAAAGTAATTTGTACCAGACAGCATAATCCTGTTAGCATGTAGCTAACGGCCTTAATTTTACCGCCCCAGCTGGCGCCCATGGCAACACCTTTTTTCATCATCAAGACGCGGACAAAAAGAACCCCAAACTCCCTGTAGAGTATCAACAGAAAAGGAATTACCGGCAGTGTGAGCGTGACAACAAAACAAAGGAAATAGGTCATACGCACAAGGGTATCTGAAAAAGGGTCAAACAGTTTGCCGAATTCGCTGACTTCATTGCGGCTGCGCGCTATTTTGCCGTCGATCAAATCTGTAATTTCGCTTGCAATAAACAAGAGCCACAATATTATCAGTAACCATGGGATCTGGAAAGAAAAAAGCGCTCCAAAACCAAACAAATCCATTTCAAGAAGAAAAACAATAAAAAAAACAGGCGCAAGGATTATACGTGAAAATGTTACTTTATCGGCAATAGTCATGTTTCAAAGTATGAATAATACAATGAATGATGTCAACGCGCTCTCAATAACGAACTATTTAATGGTGAAAAGACTTCCATCAAAAAAAATTCTTGTGTGGTTTTCTATAAATAAAGTGCTTTTATTTCTGGCAATAGTGTGTTTATGCAAAGCCGCGAAAGTCCCCTCCCCTTTTATCTGGATTTTTTCCATGCTGGTATACCACGCGCCCATGAGCCCTTTTTCATAACGTGAATCCAAATAAAGTATATTGCCGCTGCTTTGTAATTCAGTAATAATCCCGCGCTTTTCTCCCCCGGCAAGAGGAATAAAAGAAACATATTCGACAGTGCTTATGGATAATTCAAAATCAGGGTTTTCTGCTTCAAGAAAGAAAGTAATGGTTTTATCTGTAATCAGGTGAATGGAAACCTGTCCGGTTGCAGAGCTCTCCCAATAACCAACAAACGTACCGTCTTTATCATAACGGGTAAATTGTCCAAAAGAGTAAGCCATCCAGACTATAATGAATCCGGCAGCAAGTACCAATGGAAAACCGGCAGCTCTTGGAAAACGCAAAGCCAGCAGAGCAGAAACAGCCAGGATTATTCCTGTGAGATAGTAAGAGAACTCCGGAAAAAACTTCCCGCCTGACAGAATCAGGTTAAGCGCAAAACACACGACAGCTGCGGACAGCAGTAAAAAGCCCCATGTAGTTGAACGGCTGCGAAAACGCTGATTCGCATGGAACCTCCACCGGTTAAGCAAAGAGCCGAGACCCGCGCCAAAAAAAAGTGATGCAAGGTAAAACAAATCCCTTGCAGTTCCGGGATTATTAAATTCCATAAATCTCCGAATATTTCCCTTCAAGATAATCAAGGAAGGGTTCTGCAGAAAGATTTTCGCCGCATATTTTTTTAAGCAATTCCGGCGGATCTAAACGTCTCCCCAGGGAGTGGATATTATCGCGCAGCCAGTCATGGATAACGGTAAAATTACCAGCGGCAATAGCGTCATCAAAATTCGTGACATCTTTTTTTAGCCTGCCAAGGAACTGGAGGCCATAAAGGTTCCCAAGCGCATAACTTGGGAAATATCCAAAGGAACCCATTGACCAGTGAACGTCCTGCAAAACACCCTCTGTATCGTTTTGCGGCTCAACACCAAGTATCTCCTTCATTTTGGAGCGCCAAAGATCCGGCAGATCCGCAGCTTTAATGGTGCCCGAAAAAAGCCCCTGCTCAAGCTCAAAACGCAGAATAACGTGCAGGCTGTAACTCACTTCATCAGCGTCAACCCTTATAAGCGAAGGCTTCGCAAGATTCGCAGCCCTAAAGAAATTATCCGAAGAAACATTACACAGCTCTTCGGGAAAATAACCTTTAAGCACCGGAAAAAACTTTTCCCAGAATACACGGCTCCGGCCTATCACATTTTCCCAAAGCCGCGATTGCGATTCATGTATGCCCATGGACGCGCCGTCACTAAGACGGGAACCGCGCAGCCCGGGCGACAGGGCAAGGTCGTAAAAAGCATGACCGCACTCGTGAATGGTGGAAAAAATCCCGGATAAAAGATTCCGGGCATTATAACGCGTCGTAATTCTTACATCGTTATAGCCCAGCGATGTGGTAAAGGGATGGGCGCTGACATCAAGCCTTCCCCTGCAGAGATCAAAACCCAGGCTCTTCATTAGTTCATGACTGAACAAAGCTTGTGTTTCGGTTTTGTAATCCTGATCAAGAAATGCACAATCAGGCTGGCCTGCGGCTGCTATCTTCTGCAGAAGCCCTGAAATCCTTTTTCTTAATGGAGTAAAAACCGCGGCGATTTCTGTTGTACCCATGCCCGGTTCGTAAATATCAAGAAGCCCGTCATAGACCTTGCCTTCATAACCCCAAAAGAGCGAACGCTGCTTTGCAAAATCGATCATTGTTTCAAGGTGGGGAAGAAACGCGGCAAAATCATTTTCTTGCTTGGCCTTGACCCATGCGCCTATAGAAAGCCCTTCCGCTTTGACAGCAGCCGCTACAAAATCCGTGGGCAGCTTTTTTTCCCTGTCGTAATCACGGCGCATCACTTTAAGGAAATCCCGCTCGAGCGGAAGAAGCTTTTCATCGCCCATGGGATTATCGCTTACAGAACCAAGTTCATTCAGAAGCCGCTCAGTTTCAGCTGAAACAAAACGCTCATGACTCAAAGTGCCAATAAGCGCAAGCTGCTCAGACCTTTCCTCGACTCCCGCCTCTGGCAGGTAAGTCTCCTGATCCCATTGCAGAATCGCAGAAGTCCGCTCAAGGTGACGGCACTCCCTGTCAATAGTGTGAAGTTTCTCAAGTAAAGAATTTGCACTCATTTAATACCCGCCATTAGCAGGATAACATTAAAAGCTCTTTCTGATAAGAAGCCTATTGAACAACGGAATATTCATGTACCACCTGAATCTCCGAATGCACAGAATAACCAGCCCCGGAACTATCTCTGGCCGCATCAAGAGCAGCTTCAACCAAAGCCTGTGAACTTGCAACCCCAAAAAGATTGATCTCATCTTTGGAAACCACGACTTCAAGGAAGTGGATGGATATTTCTTTTTCGTAAAGTATGCTGTGTATTATAGCCTGCTCAAGGCCAAGCTCTTTAATCCGCGCAACATTCTGTGCTTCAGCTTCATCTGTAATAATGCGATCCCGCATATATTTTACTATCTCGGCGCAGACTTCGGGGTGAAGGTGTCCGGTATTTAATGTTAAATGATAATTACCCGCGTCCTTCCATTCAGAATCAAAAAAGTAACGGTAGAAACCTTTCCTGTCATGATCACTTTGATCGATTACCTGTTTGGCCCTGCGTTCGTCACAGTGGAAATAATTTTTTACCCGCTCAATGCGTATATCCATGGGCGCCGCAAGGAAAACCGAAAAAACCCCCGGGACTTTTTTTAGTATTACAGACGCGCCCCTGCCTATTAAAATACAGCTCTGCGCAGCCTCTTCCAGTATGGCTGTTTTCAGGTAATGCAGGTAATCATCGCGGTTATTGGAAAGTGAGGCCAAAAACGACGGCTTCTTTTCATCGTATTTGGCAAGCTTTTTTTCTTCCACTCCATAAGATTTAATACGCTCTTCAAGCCTGTTTTTATCCACCAACTGACAGCCCAACACCCCTGCCAACTCATTGGCGGTCTCATCCCCCAGCGCCGCAAGCTCGCGTGAAATAGTTATTATTGCCATAAATGCCTCCTTTACCGATAAGGTTACATTTATTGTACATCATTATTTTGATATATTGGCAATTAATTTTTGGGAGTTTACGCGGCTCTGCCATACACAACCCGCTAAAACTATTGCTCACTTTTGAGCAATTTTCAAATCCAAAAGTTTACCGGAAGTGAGCAATTCTTTTTTTACTGCAACTGGACCCGTTTGATTACCTTTTTAAATTTGGTTCAAATAGACCAATGCGTGAAAGGGATAGAAGTGGTTTATTTATTATCCGAAAACCCGGCAAATGTCTTGCCAAAAGACCTTGATTTCTGTATTTTTAATCTAGAGGTGCAAAATGGGAGCCAAAGTAAAACCCGTCCAGCCAACGGAAATAAAAGACAAAAAAATAATACATCAAGTCATACAGGAGATCCGCCGCAAACCCACAGCCGCAGCCTTAAAACGACATAAAGCAGAAGAAGAGGACCTTATGAGGCTCCTCAAAAAATGAGTTCCCCTCTTTCTGTAAACCATCGAAACGGCAACATTCTTTTCTACTTTGAGCAGCTATCACAAAAGGTTTCATTAGACGGATTTTCGTGTTTGGTAACTGAATATAATGATTATCTCTTTGAAGACGCTCTCCGCTCCCAAAATGACCACATAGCCCTTACATGGCTTTTGAAAGAACGAGCTACAAACACTATTGCAGCCTATATGTCTCGGATATAGAACACAACGAAAGTGTTATGGAATTTTATGTAAAAAACAGTTTTATTCCCAATGCTGAAATGAACGCCAGACGGAACAAAACAATCAGCATGAGAAGAGATATTTATTGCTAATAGACCAATGCGTCAGCTTGACCTGCACGGCTTAAAGCATAATACTTAACCCATGAGCCGTCTTTCATTTAAGACATTCAGCATAGAGAAATACGCCGATCATAAATCCATGCCAAGCAACCAGGTTTATGCCCTATTTGAAAAAAATGGCATAATCAAAATGCTTGACGATGATTACGAAATACTCCACGGACATGGCTTTGAATACATAATAAACGACATCGATCAAATAATAGGAAACAACGGTCTATGAAGCTGTATCATGGCGGTACTGATATTATCAAAACCCCGGCATTAAGGCCGCAATGCAGCGGGCGTGATTTTGGGATGGGTTTTTATTGTACAGACATAAGAAGCCAGGCAGAAAAATGGGCATTAAGGCAGGGGCAGGTCAGAAAACAGGCTGCCATACTCAATATGTATGAATTCGATTTTGATAATGCGAATCAAAGTTTGAATTGCAAAATATTCAGGGAATATTCGATTGAATGGCTCGAGCTTGTGATCAGCTGCCGCAGGGAGCCGCGTTACATTCATGGTTTTGATATAGTTTATGGTAAAATAGCCAATGATGATGTAGGTGAAACTGTCCAGGCTGTTTTGGACGGACTTATGCCCGCCGATTTTGCGCTGCAAAAACTGACCTTTATGCCTTCAAACAATCAATACTGTTTCTGCACAGAAAAGGCTTTGGCGTATTTGAGTTTTATTGAAGACCGGGAGCTTGAGTAATCATGTCCCATGGAACCATACGGGCTGTAACGCTTAAAACAATAATACCGCTCATTATGGAACGATTTGATTGCAGGGAAAACGACGCGCTCAAAATGTTTTACGAATCACATACCGGAGCATGTTACGCTGATGACAGCACAGGACTTTATGGGCAGAGCGCGCTATATGTGTTTTCATTATTTTGCGAAGAAACAGCGGTAAATCACCTCAAATAGGTGTATAAATTTTCATACCTATTTAGCCCCCCAAAATGTATAAATTCTATACAAATTTTCGCAATTTACAAGGAAAAGTATGATCTGGATACAGCTAACTCCTTATATTATAAGGAATTACATTTTTTGGTGCAAATTTGGGGAACTTGGCACAGTTCTTGCTAGTATTATAGTGGAGCGTAAGACTCTGGAGGCACAAAATGACAAAGAAGAATGAATCTTCTAAAATCCTTACTTTTCGGAATGCCTTTACCGGCATATTAATCGCATTTCTTCTCATGTTTTCTTCATGTCTGGATCCCTTTAATGTTTTAATTGACTTGGGCAATGACCTGAATGTTAACGCCAATGTACGCATTATTGACAGCGCGGTTCTCTGGGTGCTTAACGCTACCAAGTCCGTAGACATTACAGATATAACCATCACCAGAGCTGGTTCTGAATATGAGAAAAACTACAAGAACGGACCAAAGGCAGGTTCAAGCCGTGCTTCGTACCACGATGCAACTGATGCTTTTTACGAAATTTCCGTTACATACGCAAAGAATCC
>Ga0082212_10010282_pt1 | contig 11991 bp, 2 predicted proteins | sample TergutNt197P3_FD_71548 | JGI IMG/M metagenome (GOLD analysis project Ga0082212, IMG submission 71548) | Neocapritermes taracua P3 segment gut microbial communities from Petit-Saut dam, French Guiana - Nt197 P3 | ecosystem: Host-associated > Arthropoda: Insects > Digestive system > Gut ... | reverse complement strand
CCACATTGCTTCACCCGCTTTTATTTAGTATTATCCGAAAAAAGAAATAACCAATGAGATGAAATGTTTTATACTGTGCCCCAATAGCAAACATACGGCAGTAATAGCAAGCTCTATTGGCATAAAGAAACCCGGTAAATGGCAGCAATAAGGCGCCATCTATCGGGTTTTAATACGTTTCTATTGAATTGGTGTAATGACGTTACTTAATGAGCCGGTATTTGCCGATGATCGGCAATTCTTTAACCTTACCGGAAAACCCATTGATCAGACCCCGTATGCCGATGATAATAATCGCTGTGAAAAGAATGAATGAGAAAATGGGTGATATAAGGATCAGAGGCCAAGGCAGTATTGCCCGAACCAACGAGGTTACCACCCTTGCAGCGAGACCCAAAACGAGGAGCAAAAGGCTCTGGTTAGCGTGGAAACGTGCATACTTCGAATCTGGGCAGGCTATAAGCGGCAAAAAGAAAATAAAATAGGCGAGGCCGCCCATCGTTTTATTTTTTTCTATATCGATTGGATCAAAATCTGCTGTTACACCCGCTATGTCTTGTGCCATCATCACTAGCTCTCCTGAGCCTTGATATACATCCTGTTGAAACTGCTGGGTTGTGTCACTTTGTGTGTCCGTCTCTGTTGATACAGCATTCCCGCATGAAGGACAGTAATTCGCATTTCCCATAAGTTGAGCACCGCAATTGCTACATATCTTCATTTATATCTACCTCCTGTACATTAATAATTTGGCCTAGCAAAGGCGTTTGAGGAAATATTAATAATAACACTTACTATTAATTATATTATGATTTTATAAATATTACAATAGTTAAAAAACTGCGGCATCATTTAGCATATCGAAGACCGACTGCTTAATAAGAATTACAGCAGTGAGTTAATATATCATGACTTATATTCCGATGGTCGCTTATATATTTGACGACCTATTCATTACAATGCCTATGCTGATAGCCAACGCATGGTTCACAGTGTAAATGGCTGGGCTCCTACCCCGGAAGAAAGCTGGCAACTCTTTGCTGCGGCAGGTGATGTCGTTCAGGTTGCTGCAGGTGAATATCATAGCTTAGCGTTGAAAGCCGACGGTACGGTTTGGGCTTGGGGGGATAATTGGTATGGCCAACTGGGTGATGCAAATAAACTACACAAATTAACGCCAGCACAGGTAGCCGGCTTAACAGATATAGTTTACATTGCAGCTGGTTATTATCATAGCTTGGCAGTTAAGTCTGACGGTACGGTTTGGGCTTGGGGAATCAATGAATATGGACAATTGGGGGATGGAAGTATAACGGATAAATCGACTCCAGTACAGGTTAACGGTATTACAGGTATAGCTTCAGTCGCGGCAGGCGATAGCCATAGTTTGGCGCTAAATACAGATGGTGATGTATGGGCTTGGGGGGGAAATTGGTTTGGCCAGTTAGGGGAAGAGAGCCTATGTGATTTCTCAATTCCTGTCCAAGTGAATGATCTATATTCGGTTATATCTATCGCAGCAGGTCAATATCATAGCCTTGCAGTTATAAGCGAAGGCTCAACATGGGCATGGGGGAACAACTGGTATAGTCAAACAACAGATGATTGGGGCATTGCATATACAGCTACCCCGATACAGATGAGTTGGTTCAGGAATTCTAAAGCTGTTGCGGCAGGCCAATATCACAGTTTAGCATTACGTACAGGTGGAACAGTATGGTTTTGGGGAGATAGTCTAGATCCTACGAAGGAGAATGGATTGAGAGAAGTGGAATTCATTGAAGCTGGCGATTTCCATAGTTTGGCAGTATTGTATGACGGCACAGTATGGGGGTGGGGGGACAACAGCTATGGCCAGCTTGGTAATAATATCAATTGGTGGTTCGATTATCCTGTGCAAATAATCGGCGTTACCGATATAATATCCGTCGCTACTGGGCTTGGGCATACCCTGGCAGTAAAATCCGATGGTAGTATATGGGCTTGGGGATATAACAATCTAGGGCAATTAGGCGATGGATCGACGATTGACCGGACTACACCTGTACAGGTTGGTATTGCTCAGGCTCTACAAGAGCCCGATCTCGTTATCGACGCTGCAACAGGCAAAGAGTATCTCATATCAGTAAGCGCAGAAGATATCACTACGTTTTCCAATGTATCATTTACCTTGACATATGACGCCAATGTATTCAATGTTGAGGATCTGTGCGCCTTTACGAAAACAAAAGAAACCGTAGCGGGCCTCATCTCACAGGCGGGCGTCACCATCGTAAGTGTCGCGCCCGGGGAAATCATCTTCTCCGTCTCGAAACAGGTGCCACAGGGGAAGATGTGGTCCGGGTGCCTGAATGTCTTCCGGCTGAAAGCGAAAGCAACAGCAATTACGGAACTGGGAATCTCCTAGCGCCTTTGATGCTAGGGGAAGGCTGGTCGCTAAATAATAGGGTTAAGTATAAAAAGGATAGGAGATGCCGAATAATGAAAACAGTAAAAAAGATAAAGCGGCTATTTGCCGCAATAATGATAGCGCTGCTCCTCTGCTCGACGATAGCCCCGGGCATAACGTTAGCGCTGGGAACGAAGCGGGATCAGGCTTTGTGGGAAGCGGTATTAAACGCGGACTTGGCGGAATACAAGGGGACAGAAACGCCGTTTTCTCCGATTGAGGCAGAAAGCATACAGCCTGCAGATACGCAGGAAAGCCTTGCGGAGATCTGGCTGGATCCCGCCTGCGAAACAGACCGTTTCATCATCAAATATAAAGAACCCGCGTCTGTTGAGGCATCAAAAAGCGCCTTATCGGAAGCCGACATAGTTGAAGCGGTAGAAATGTTGGAGGTTGCCGGCAGTAAAACACCAATGGAGAGAAATAAATCCATTGCCGTCCTATCCATCAATCAGCCGGCGACTGCCAAAGAACTCGAACAGGCACTAGGCGCCGAGGCTATGCAACACATCGAGTATATCCAGCCGGACTATGAAATGGCGTTTTACTCCATGGATATGGGGTATGCAGATGAGCCGGGGATACCGGAAGGAGGCCCTGAACCAGTAGCGGAAGAAATACTTGAGCAGGAAGGAAAGCAAGCAGTCCAAAACGCCGCCCCAAATGAATTCGTTATCGCCTTGCTGGACACCGGCGTGGACACCAACCACCCTGATCTGGCAGGCAAGCTGACAGCCGGTTGGGACTTTGTCAACGGCGGCCCGGACGTGAACAGCGTGGAATGGTATTACGACCAGGGGCACGGCACCAGTCTAGCTGGGGCCATTGCTTCTTATGGCGTGCCAGTAATGCCCCTGAAGGTCTTTCAAGGCGGGAAAGCCTACACCAGCGATATCATCGCTGCCATAGCCTATGCGGAGGGGAACGGGGCCAGGGTCGCCAACATGAGTTTCGGCAGCCGATTCCATAACCCCGCCCTGGAGGAAGCGGTAGCTGATAGCACGATGCTGTTCGTTTGCGCGACAGGGAACATGCTGGTGAGCCTGGACAAGTACCCCGTCTACCCGGCTTCATTCGATCTGCCGAATGTATTGTCCGTCTCTTCTGTTGACGGTGATGACCTGCTGGCCCGCTTCTCGAATTACGGGGTCGGCAGCGTGGATATCGCAGCGCCTGGCGTGGACATCCCCGTACCTTGGCTGGACAACGCTACTGTGGAGACCAGCGGGACGTCGGTCAGCGCGGCTATCGTCTCCGGCAGCGCGGCGCAGACTTTGTTGGTTCATGGCCAATTAGATGCGGCCGGGCTGAAACAGCGGATGGTCCAATCCGCCGACGGGATAACCGGGCTAATGGACAAAGTATCTGACGGGAAACGGCTGAACCTTGCTTACGCGGTTTCCAGCCAAATGGGACCGAATACGGCGGTTATCGACATACCCGACCCCGACCCGATCCCGGATGTCTTACTTGATGACGAGATCGAGGAAGAGTATGAGGAGTTCGGTGCGGATGGCTTGATCACTTACCGTACCCCTATGCCCACTGCGCGGGAAGGCCTCGGCGTCGTTGCCATTGGCGAGAAGGTCTATGCGATTGGCGGGCAGTTCAACTCGACTTATTACAACAAAGTGGAAATCTATAATACGGCCACGGATACCTGGACAACAGGCGCCAATATGACCTATGGCGTCAGCTATTTCTCCTGCGTTGCAGTAGGCACGAATATCTACTGCTTCGGCGGTTACGATGGGAGCTATCGTAACTATGTGCAGGTATACAATACGGTGAATAATTCCTGGAGCACCAAAACAGCGATGCCCCAAAACTTGATGGGTACGGCGGCAGTAGAGAGCGGTGGAAGCATCTATGCCAGCGGTGGATACAATGGTACATTCCGTAATTATGTCTATCAATATAACATCGCCGGTAACAGCTGGACGGCACGGGCTGGCATCCTAAACGCCCGGGCATATCACAACGCCTTTCTATATGACGGCAAAATGTATATCGAGGGCGGTGCAAACTCTACTACGGGGTACTATGTGCAAATTGAAGAAATCTATAACCTCAGCAACTTTTCATCACAGGCAAACGGCGTCAGTCGGGTATTTGGCATGAATGCTGCGGTATTGATCAGGGACGATCGACTCATCGTCATTGGCGGCAGTAGTTATCTTAATAAGGAATATATGAATATTATCACACAACGAAATATGCTTTCTACAAACACTTCATATTATAAAAAAAACATTATGTCTATAACACGGGCATCCTTAGGTGCCGTCATGGTGGATGGTGTTGTCTACATGATTGGCGGAAAAAACAGCCAGTATGTATATCCGACAGTTGAGGCGATGGAAGCGGGCTATACATACCTTTCTTTGATGCCTAAAAAACTACGGGATTTCTCTGCAACCGAGATGGCGGGTAATATCTATATTGCCGGTGGCTATGCTATGCCGGGCAACACTGCATCCAGGGAGGTATATTCTTACAATATCCTTGAAAAATCTTGGAATAAGGAAGCAAACCTCCCAGCAGGCACGACTTCAAACTTAATCAGCGCTACCTATGGAAAACTCTATCTATTCGATAAGAATCCAAGTAACGCCAACCGCGTCTTTGCCTATGACCCACAGAATAAAACATGGATGGATATCACGCCTTCACCAAAAGCGTTTTATAAAGTGCAGGCGCTAAACGGAAAAATCTATGCGTTCTCTTCCAGCAATGCAACAGTAGATGTTTTTGACCCCATAACTAATACATGGAGTACAGCTTCTTCACGTCCGAACTCGGCATATATCACATCAATGACGGCATTAGGCGGAAAACTGTATCTTCATTGTTCAGGCAATTTGTATTGTTATGACCCGACCTCAAATGCATGGACATCAAATAATATAGGGTATTATGGCAATTATCTCGCCCCTGTGTATAATGATCTCTATATGTTCTGGGATAGTGATTATAATGAACTATGGATGATTTCTCGGTATTCGCCGGAAGAAAATATGGTTACATATTATTGGAGTTATTATCATGAATATGGTCATTTTCAACAGATCTGCACGGTTAATAATAAAATCTATATTTTTGCCGGGCAAGATTATTATAATGGCGCGGAAGCAATTGTGGAGTACATGCCTTCGGTGAGCCCATGGGCTAAGAGACAAGCTTCGGTATTTCTTAACGCATATATGGCAAATGCTACAACTGGAAACAAGATCTATCTGACAGGTGGATTTGGCGAGACAAGCGTTGGGCAAATATTTAAATATATGAACGAACTGTACGAGTACGATACTATATCTGAACTCTGGACCCAAAAAGCCAGTATGCCTACCGCACGGTCGAAAGTAGCCGGTGCTACAGTCGGCGGTAAATTCTATGCCATCGGCGGCGAGACGACCACTGCCGGGGCGGGTACCAACAAGGTGGAGGAGTATACGCCCGGGACAAACACCTGGGCAACGAAGGCGGCCCTGCCCTACACCGCCCACAGCGTAGCCGCCGCTGCATATAACGGGAAGATCTATACCTTCGGCGGCAGGAACGGGGTTTCGGGGGCATTCACTCACGTGTATGAGTATAACCCGTCGAACAACACCTGGACTCAGAAAGCAGCCATGCCTACGGCCAGATATGGCGCCGGGGCAACCGAATTGAACGGCAAAATCTATGTTGCTGGCGGGTTCAACAGTTCAGGGGCAGCTCTCGATACATTGCAGGCCTATGACCCAGCCGCGAATACCTGGAGCACGAAAACCTCTATGCCAGAGACGAAGGGATACAGCGGCGTTGTCGCCGACGGCGGCATCTATGTAATCGGAGGTTCCGACGGTTTTGCTTCCGTAAACACAGTCTATCAATACAACCCCACTGTGGATAAATGGTTCCATTGGCCCGGGCTGGACGACGCTTTATCTGGCTCTGCCGTTGCCGCAGTAAATAATGGGATCTATGTAATTAATGGGCAATCGAATTTTTCTTATCCAGCGTGTAATTACTACACCCCCACCTCGTCATTGTCGAGCTATGCCGACCTAATCCACCTGGGGTCAGACATCATCAACCCGACAGGCAACCTGTCCCGCACGTACAGCGACCTGGGCTTCGACGCCCCCGGGTTCACAATCAACGTGGGCAGGGTATATAACTCCATCGACGACCGCGCCAGCTTGATCAGCAAAGGCTGGACATTCAGCTACGCCAGCAAGCTGGAAGAGGTGGGCAACGATACGGTAATCCGGCTGCCGGACGGCAGCGCCCGCACTTTCAGGATAGAAAGCAACGGTACATATACGGCCAAGGATTCCAGGGCGAAGCTGGCGAAGTCCGGGTCAGACCACATCCTGACCACCCCGGACCGCTACCAGTACCGGTATAATGCAAACGGGTACATGTACCGCATGACGGACCCGAACAGCAACCAGGTCAACCTCACCGTCAACGCTTCGGGCCAGGTGACCCAGGTAGTAGACAGCGCCGGGCGTACGCTTGCTATAGCCTATGCCAGCAACTTGGCGACCAGCAAGGACTCCCTTAACCGGACGACCACGTACAGTTTCAATATCATCGGCTGGCTGAAGCAACAGAAGACGCCGATGAACTTTACAACGACATATTACTATGACAAGTGCGGGAGGCTGCTGAAGAAGGTGCAGCACGGCAATGAAAGCGAGCGCCACGTCTACGACTACATGGGCAACCTGAAACAGCGCATTTCCCCAAAAGAATACGCGACGATCACGGACTCCACCACATATACAGCGCAGAACATCGTTAATGTCAACGCCACATTGGCAAACACAGTGGGCTACCGCTATACTTATACCAAAGCGCGCCTTATGGAGACCGCGAAAGACCCGCTGAACAACACCACGTCGTATCAATACGATACCTACGGCAACAGGACGAAGGAAACGCAGCCCAATACCGCTGCCTATACTTATACATATGATCTTTTAAACCGGCCCATAGACAAATATTATGTGGAGGGTAGCTCCAGCACAAAACTGGAGAACCACAGCTACCCAATGCAGACGAACGGGACAACGAAGGAAATCGTCAGGTCATACTTCTCAAGCAGCGACTACGCGGAAACTACTCATGTTTACGACTTCGCAGGACGGTTGCTGCAGACGGTGAACCCGGACAACGGCGCAATCACGAACACTTACCTGCCCAACGGGCTATTGGCGACGTCAAGCGACGCCATGGGGAAAATCACCTACCACGAATACAATCCGCTGAACCTAAAGGTAAAGCGCTGGTCGCCCCATGACGGGAACCTGTACAGCCTGACCGAGTGGCAATATGACGGCGCTGGGCGCTTAATGGAGGAAAGGGGCTACGTTAACCCGTTGGCCAAAGGGGCGTCCCCTTCCGGGCAGGCGGCTACCTTGAGTTATGCCTACTATGCCGATAATGCGGTCAAGGACATCACGGTCAACGGAACTGGCAAAACCAGCTATGTATATAACAACGACGGGCAGGTCTCCCAGGAAACGCGGAAGCAAGACAGTGCCCGCAGCCAGAGGACGGATTACACCTACAATTACCGTGGCCAAGTCCTTACCAGTACAGTCAGCATTGAGAATATGGATGTCGACGGCAGGCCGGACAATACCGCGCTCTTTGCTTTGGCGACCACTTATCAATATGACGCAAACGGAAACCTATCCCAAACTGTATATCCAAATACCGGGACAATTGGTTTCCAGTACGACGCCATGAACCGACAAACGATAAAAAGCAGGGCCGTGCTGAATGAAAACAATGCTTCCACAGCGGTAACCGAGGTCGCCGCTTACGACAGCATGGGCAACGTGACGTCCCGCAAGGATGAAAAGGGGAACTATGACTACTATACCTATAACCTCCGCGGCTTCATGACGCGGATAACCAACAGGATGAACGCCATAACAGCGAGGGAATACGACTGGCAGGGGCGGATAACTAAAGAGTACTCGCCCCGGGCGCTCCTGCAGGACGAACCCGGCCATATAGTGTCCCCGCCCGCAGGCGGCAGCAACTGGGGGAACCCATCGTCCTATACTTCAGTGAACTATACAGGGTTCGTTTACGACAAGATGGGGCGTTTATTGACGAAGACTGCTTACTACCGCCCAACGTATAGCTCTGCCGTGCGCCCTATCGTTACGGAAACCAACGCTTGGGATAAAAACGGCAACCTGCTGAGCACGAAGGATGCGCTGAACAACACAACGGCCTACACCTACGGCAACGCCGGGCGGGCAACAACAGCGACGAACGCCTTGAACCAAAGTACGCAATTCACCTATGACGGCCTGGGGCGCTTGACCCATCAGACAAATGCTAAAAATACCGATACCCAAAACATCTATGACCTGTCCGGGAACTTGCTGGAACAGATCGTAGGCGGGGTCACGGTGATGACCGCCAATTATGACTACTTGGGCCACTGCCTGTCGAAAAGGGACGGCAACGGGAACCCGACGGTATATACCTATGGCCTGACCGGACAGATCCGGACTGTGGCAAACGCTAAAAACTACAGCACCCGTTACTGGTACGACGCAATGGGCAACAATGCCCGAAGCCTGGATACATTAAATAAAGAGGTGCTGAATACCTACGACGCCTGGGGCAGGCTGCTTTCCGTCACCCAGCGCGCAAGCGGCGGGGGCAGCGCCATCAGCCGGAGCACCCGCTACGACGTGCTGGGCAACCCCGTTTACGCGGTAGATGAACGGAACTACACTACGCAATATACTTACGACAAGCTTTCCCGCGTAACCGCGGTGAAGAACGCCTTGAACCAAACAAGCACGATTGCCTATGACGCGGATGGCAACAAGGTCACGGAGGCCGATTGGCGCAACAATACGGTTACCTACCGCTACGATATCCTTGACCGCTTGATCAACGTTATCGACCCGACAAGTACGACCGTTGAAACATTGACCTATTACGATAACCACCTGCAGGAGACGTCCACCGACGCCCTCAATCACACGACCACATTCTATTACGACAATCTGGGCAGGCTTTTAAGCACAAAAGACCCGATGAATTACATAGCCAGCCAGACTTATGACGCGGTTGGCAATATAGACAGCAAAACTGACGGCAACAGCAAAACGACATATTACGGTTATGACAACTTGAATCGATTGACCTGCGTCACCGGCCCTGACAATAATGAGACCCGGTTCGGTTATGATGACGCGGGGAATTTACTGACCCAGACTGACGGGCGTTTAAATACTACGGAATACGAATATAACGAGCTGAACCAGCCTGTCCTGCGCGCCGACCCTGGCGGGGTCACCGGGTCATTCTATGATGAAGCCAGGATCGAACGCTATACGTATTATCCGGACGGCAAACTGGAGGGCAGCCGGGACAAGAACGGGGTGCTCACTGTATATACCTACGACGTCCATGGCAGGAAGGCTACGGAAACCGTCAGCAATGAAGCGACCCTATATCAGTACGATAACGCCGGCAACCTGCTGCGCGTAGAGGATGCAAGCGGCGCCATCGTGCGGGCTTACGACGCCCTGAACCGCGTAACGAGCAAGACCGTGCCGGTTTTCGGGGCGACCGCTTTCGCCTATGACATAACCGGAGGCTTAAGCGCGGGCTTCGTTGGCGAGAGCACTACCATAGGGGGGCGCACGACGACGCGGGTCTACGACAAGGCAAGCAGGCTGGCGGAAGTCATGGACGGCGGGCAAAACACGAGTTATACATACTACGCGAACGGCACGCTGATGACCCAAACCATGCCCGCGAACATCACGGCTAATTATACCTACTATGCGAACAATAAGCTGCATACCTTGCAGAACAAGCAGGGCAGCCTTATCCTTGAGGCCTATCAGTATACTTATGACGCCGCAGGCAATATGACCGCCAAGCAGGATGTGAAGGGGACGACCGTCTATTCCTATACAGATTTGAATCAGCTTGCTACGGTGAGCGAACCGGGCGGGCGGTTGACGGAATATACCTACGATGCTTCCGGTAACCGGGAATCGGAAACTGTGACAGAGGGCCTGGAGGTTACAGAAACCTGGTACGAAGTCAACGAGCAGAACCGGCTGATATATACCGAGAAAACACTGACCGCACAAACTGTCATCGAGCAGTACTTCTACGATGACGCCGGGAATCTGTTGGGCCGGCTCCCGGAAGCTTATGCTGACATTAGCGTCGGGGCAACCGGCGATGCCAGCCTTTCCCTGCTGGGGCAGTCAGATGAAGATGATCTGGCTCCAGCAATCTACAGCTACAACGACAGGAACCAAATGACAGAAGCGACCAACAGTGTCGGCACAGTGATCAGCGCGTACAATGCTGAGGGCTTGCGCGTATCGAAGGAAGCTGATGGCGTCACCACGAGCTACTGTTACGAGTACACTAAAGTCATCCTGGAGGTAGACGATCAGGGTAGCGAGGCGTATAATGCATATGGGCTTAACCTGATATCCCGTGAGCTTGACAGTGTTAAGGTGTACTACCTCTACAACGGCCACGGCGATGTGACTGCACTGGTCAGTACCACCGGTGTGGTAGTCGCCAGCTACTACTACGACGCTTTCGGCAACATCGAGGAACAAAGTGGCAGCTTCGGCAACCCCTACCGCTATGCGGGCTATACCTACGACGACGAAGTACGGCTGTACTACCTTAATGCCCGCTTCTACGATGCCAAGATCGCAAGATTTATGCAGGAAGATACTTTCCTTGGTAACAGCGCCGACCCGCTCAGCCTGAACCTGTTCGCTTATTGCCGCAACAATCCGCTCATCTTCTGGGATCCGTCTGGCCATGCTGCACTGACAGATGCCCAGTATGCACAGTACGCCAAAGAGAATAATATTTCAATGACTGGCGCATGGAAAGACACCATCGATCAACAGCGAATCAATACTGGCTCTTATAACAGTGGGTACGATAGTAGCTCAAGTAGCAGCAGTACCGGGAGCAGTGGGTCGAGTGGCAGCATCGGTTATAATTCGAACAAGCCAACAGATGTGCAGTATAAAGAGATAGCAAAGGATTTGGGCATTTCTACATCACCAGAGACTCCTTATAAAGATATTATCGATACGCTTCTTGATATTGGGGGATTTACTTCAGTCACAAACCTTCCGATTGACAATGGCAATGCAACTCTGAACTACAACCAAAAAACAGGTGAAGCAAGCGTTAGCTATATTGATAATAACGGCAATAAACAGCTTCCCGTATCTGAGGTACATGTATCAAGCCATGGAACTACCTTCCAGTTGAATGTTTATGAATTAATTCACTCATCTGCTGTAGTTAGCGCTTTTGCTAATACAAACAAGGATAATTCAATAGCTTCAATAGCGACCATGAACACAATGACTCCCTCATCCGTTGATATAAAAGTAATGTCATATATTGGACGTCCCCCGGGTTCAAACACGTCTGATAGTTTCAAATGGTTTACAAAAGAGGGTTATCTCGATGCTATCCTTTGGTTGACTTTGGGCGTGGATAAGGATGAAAAGGGTATA
>Ga0082212_10010281_pt1 | contig 11992 bp, 7 predicted proteins | sample TergutNt197P3_FD_71548 | JGI IMG/M metagenome (GOLD analysis project Ga0082212, IMG submission 71548) | Neocapritermes taracua P3 segment gut microbial communities from Petit-Saut dam, French Guiana - Nt197 P3 | ecosystem: Host-associated > Arthropoda: Insects > Digestive system > Gut ... | reverse complement strand
CGTGCCTTTGCCTTTGCATATTTTGGTCAGCAGTTCGTGCAGACGTTTGTTACCCACACGGCAGGGAGCGCATTTTCCGCACGACTCTTCGACCGTAAATTCGAGGTAAAACTTGGCGATAGAAGGCATACAGTCGTCTTCGTCCATCACAATCATACCACCCGAACCCATCATCGATCCGGCGGCGATCAGGCTATCGTAGTCAATGGCCGTATCCAAATGTTTTTCGGTCAAACAGCCGCCGGAGGGGCCGCCAGTTTGTACGGCTTTGAATTTTTTGTCATCCTTGATGCCTCCGCCTATTTCGTAAATCACTTCGCGGAGCGTGATACCCATCGGCACTTCAACCAAACCCACATTATTTATTTTACCTGTAATGGCAAATACTTTTGTTCCTTTGGATTTGGCTGTTCCAATTCCCGAAAACCATTCAGGGCCTTTGAGATAAACGACCGGCACATTGGCAAATGTTTCCACATTGTTCACGTTGGTCGGTTTACCGAGGTAGCCCGATTCGGCAGGGAATGGCGGTTTTACGGTTGGTTCGCCGCGTTCGCCTTCCATAGAGTGGATAAGCGCTGTTTCTTCGCCGCATACAAAAGCGCCTGCGCCGTAGCGCAATTCGATGTCAAAATCAAAATTACTGCCCAAAATACCCTTACCCAACAAGCCGGATTCGCGTGCCTGATCAAGCGCTATCTTCAGGCGTGTAATGGCTAAAGGATATTCGGCGCGTATATAGACCAATCCTTGTGTAGCGCCAATGCAATAACCGCATATTGCCATTGCTTCGACAACCGAGTGCGGATCGCCTTCGAGAATCGAACGATCCATAAATGCGCCCGGATCGCCTTCGTCGGCATTACATACCACATATTTTTGATCTGCTTTATTATTATGGGCATATTCCCATTTCAAACCGGTCGGAAAACCGCCGCCGCCGCGTCCGCGCAATCCCGACTGTTTCATCATCACAATCGCTTCGGTTTGCGACATTTCGAGTACCTTGCCGAGTGCGGCATAGCCTTCGCGGGCAATATACTCTTCAATTTTTTCGGGATCGATAAAACCGCAATTGCGCAATGCGATGCGGATTTGCTTATGAGCAGGATCCGAAAGATCCGAATCGATCGTTTCGTAATTAACGGGCAACACGCCTTCAACCAATTCCCCTTTCCCGATATACGAGTCCACAATCTCTACGGCCTTTTGAGTATCCACATAGCCGAATACCATGGGCGCTTCGCCGGGCTTATGTACTTCGACCGTTGGTTCGGCATAGCAATACCCCATACATCCCACTTGGGATACGACCACATTCAGATTTTCTCTCTTGATTTTTTCGAGAAAAACATTCATAGTCTCGCGAGCGCCCGAAGCGATACCGCAAGTAGCCATCCCTACTTTGATTTGCACCGGACTGTCCGGATTGTTACTTTTTTCGTGGAGAAAGTCTGCTTGTTGTTTTATTTTCTGCAGCTCTTTCAGCGACATAATTTTATCCATATTATTTTTCGTGTTATAAAAAAATTATCACCACAAAGGTAGGTATTTTTTTGTGATAATAATTATATGTGCGATATTTATTTGTTGTAGGAAAAGTTTTGTATCTTTGTATCTTCTTGTATTTGAAAGTAACATCAGGATTTTTTAAAAAAAAATATTACAATAAAAATTACTATGAGAAAATTATTTTGTACATTGGCAGCCATGACATTGGGTTGCTATACGATGTTTGCAGTAACACTGCAACAACAAAATCCATCCGCTTCGATGCTGGAACAGGTAGCCCGATTGAAAGCGAAAGGTATTCCGCTCACCGACTATCACATTCACATTCGTGGCGGTATGACGCCAGAAAAGGCATTAGACTGGATGAAGCAATCAGGTATTCGTAGCGGCATTCTCGAAAATGCCGGCAAAGACTGGCCGCTCTCCGACAATGACAAAGTCAAAGCATTTATTGACGATGCGCAACGATTCCCCGAACTGTTGACCGGCTTGCAGGTTAATGATCGCGATTGGTTTGAAAAGATTGATCCGGAATTAATTGCAAGACTTGATTTTGTTCTTGCCGATGCAATGATAATGGACGGACAGAAGCTCTGGTTGGAAAACGAATACTCCATCGACGACGAAAATGTCTGGTTAGAACGTTTTTTTAAACACTGTATGACGATCGTAAACGAGCCTGTTACTATTTTTGCGAATCCTACATATATGCCCAATAAGATTGTTCACCGTTACGACGATTTCTGGACAAAAGACCGTATGACCCAATTGATTGATGCTGCCGTAAAAAACAATGTCGCATTGGAGATACAAGCCGGTACGAGATTTCCGAATCAAGCATTCATTAAGCTCGCTATCGAAAAAGGAGCAAAAATCACCATTGGTCGCAATAACAGCGACGACAGACCGAATGAATTGAAACGTTCTCTTGATTGGCTCGAAGAGCTACATATTAAACCGGATAATATGCTGGATTTAAAGAAAAAATGAGATGTTTCCCTGTCAATATGTAAAATGAGATAATTAGAAAATGGAACGTTTACACATAGGTTTGTTCGGTAGACGCAATACAGGAAAAAGTTCGGTAATTAACCAACTGACAGGACAAGACCTTTCCATCGTTTCCAGTATGCCGGGGACTACTACAGACCCTGTAAAAAAAGCAGTGGAAATTCCAGGGTTGGGACCGGTTGTACTTATTGATACTGCCGGAACAGATGATGAAGGCGAATTGGGGCGACAACGGATACGTAAGACTCAACAGGCTGTTCTGCAAGTTGATATGGCCATTGTTGTGTTTTGCAACAACCGGTTTGGCAAAGACGAACATCGGCTTGTTGAGCAATTGCAGCAATTGCAAATACCCTTTATCCTGCTGCATAATAAGTCGGATGAACATCCGGCGGATGAATCTGTTGCAGCCGAACTAATCGAACGTTACCATGCCTGTTTTCTTGATTTTTCGGCTAAAACCGGCGATAAATCGGGTACATTAATTCAATTGTTGCAAAAAAATATACCTGTAGATTTTAATAAACTGCCGATGCTTTTCGACGATATGGTCAAACGCGGCGACTTGGTGGTATTGGTTACGCCCATAGATACCGAAGCGCCCGCAGGCCGTTTGATCCTGCCGCAGGTACAGGCTATTCGGGAAGCGTTGAATGCTAATTGTATCACAGTGATTGTAAAGGAAGCTGAATTCGAAGATTTGATACGCCACATAAAAATCGCACCTGCTTTGGTAATTACCGACAGCCAGCTATTTGGCAAAATCGATAAACTGATTGCGCCGGAAATACCACTAACCAGTTTCAGCATTTTATTAGCGAGACAGAAAGGTAATTTTGAAGCCTATCTGAAAGGAACGCCGGCGATAGATATATTACGAACCGGCGATAGAATATTAATCATGGAAAGTTGTACACATCACAGCACCTGCGATGATATTGGTCGAGTGAAACTTCCCCGCTGGCTACAGGAGTATACCGGTTGCCAACTTGAATTTGACATAGTATCCGGATTGTCGGAACCGCCACGCCCCATTGATGATTATACATTAATAATACAGTGCGGCGGTTGCATGATCACCCGCAGGCAATTACTCAACCGCCTTCAAACCGCCATCAACGCAAACATCCCTGTGACAAACTATGGAATGGCAATTGCCTATATCAAAGGAAGTTGGAATCGGAGCGTAGAAATGTTTTTACAAGATGAATCGCAATGAAATCATAGCAAAGCTATCGTTGTCCGAGCTTGCTTCGCTAAAAGCGCTTTATGCCGAAGCAAGTTCAATAAAGAACTCATCAATTGGTAATAAGGTCTATTTACGCGGATTGATTGAGCTTTCGAACATTTGCAGCAAGAATTGTTATTATTGTGGGATTCGTCGCGACAATCAAACCGTAAATCGTTATTTATTAAGCGATGAAGAGGTGTTGTCGGCAGTAGATTTTGCATGGAAAAACCGATATGGATCGGTCGTATTGCAATCGGGCGAGCAGCAATCAGCCCATTTTACAAACTACATTACCCATCTGTTGCATAAGATAAAGGAATATACCAACAACAAAGTCGGGATAACACTTTCGTGCGGGGAACAAACCGGCGCAACGTATAAGGAATGGTTTGATGCCGGCGCACACCGTTATTTATTGCGTATCGAAACATCAAACAAAGAACTCTATTACAAACTGCATCCCAAAGATGATAAACATTCTTTTGACGATCGTTTAGCCGCTATCCGGCAGTTACGTGCCGAGGGATACCAGGTAGGTACCGGCGTAATGATCGGATTGCCTTTTCAGACCGTTGAGCATTTAGCCGACGATTTGCTGTTTTTTCGTTCGATGGATATAGATATGGCAGGTATGGGGCCTTATTTGGAACATTCACAAACACCATTATTTCAATACCGCCACCTGTTATTGACGCCGGAAAAACGGTTGGAGTTGGCGTTGAAAATGGTGGCTACTTTGCGTTTGTTAATGCCCGATATCAATATTGCAGCCACCACCGCCTTACAGGTCTTGCATCCCGAAGGTCGCGAAATGGCTGTGTCGGCAGGTGCAAACATCATTATGCCCAATATGACCTTGCCGAAATTTCGATCTGAATACCTGATTTATGAACATAAGCCGGGTATCGACGACGACGCCGGATTAAGCAAATCGAATTTGGAACAAAACCTTCAAAAAGCCGGTATTGATATCGGATACAACGAGTGGGGCGACTCCCGGCATTTCTCTACTCATACGATTTGATGATCGAGTTGAGCATTTTTTCGGTTTTGGCGGCGCCTTCGCCGAGGATAAAGCCGATTTGCTGCACTTGCCTTAGATTTTCTTCAATCACTTCGCTTACCCTGTGAATGATTTCTTCGGGACGCTCTTCTTTGGAATGTAAATTGCGGAATACGGCGCCGGCCATTTTTTGAGGAATCAGTTGAAAAATAGATATATTAACCCACTTATCTTCTATCTGTACGTCACGGCTGATTTGCGTCTCATCATGGTTCAGGATAAATTGGAATTGGGTAATCAAAGCGGGAGGCAATAATGTTTTGAGGTCGGCGCCAATCAAATAAGGAATCACATCGTGTATGTCCTTTACATCTTCGCCCAAAATTTCGATAAACCCAAGGTTGGATTCTGTGATTTTAAGATTTTCATCGCAAAATACGATGCCTGAATTTATCCCTCTTACAAAAATAGAAACCGCTTCGTTTTTGGCGTATAATAATTCACGCGTTTCATCAAGCGTTTTACGGGTTGTATTCAACTCATTCTTAATAATTTCTAATTCTTCTGCGGTCTTTTTTGTTGTATGGGATGTTTCCCTATTGTCCATTTGAATGTTGGTCACACACATTTCGGGAATGGCTGTATTTTGCGCAATGGCACAAGCTAACTCTTTACATGTAGCAAAACCGCAAGCGCTACAATTGACTTCCATGTTATTATTCCGTTTCGTAATGCGATTCAGGGCTATCTTGATTGCAAACTCATCGGTTGGAGGCAATTCGTATTTTTTATTGATAAATGTAGCATTTAATTCCGCATACCCGGAATGAAGTTCCTTGTTTAGCCGCCATTTTGCTATATCCAAATTAGATAAACGTCTGTTTACATAGTCCTTTATCAAGGCGTAGCGTTTATATCTTTCTCCGCCTTTTGAAGTACCCGGCCCCATCATACAACCTTTGCAAATAAAAATATTGAAATTATGTTTGATCATATTATAATGCTCCAGAAATTGCTTAACGGCATACACCGCACTTTTTCCGTCGATCGTCATGGTATTTTCTTTTAATAGACTGATATCCAAGCTCATTGCCTCTAAAAAACCCTGCGATACCGGAAACATCCCCCCTTTATAACCCAAAGGCTCGTCAAAGTCGGAGTACTCGCTGAAAGTTTCACTAATTTGAAATTCATCAAACAAATCCCGCAATTCCCGAAATGTCAGTACTTCGTCTATTTTTGCTAAGCCGACATTGCGATCAACTTCCTTTTTTGCTGCCACACAAGGTGTTATATGTACGACTCGCAGATTGCTTCCATACGTTTTTCGAGCAACGATAGCGCAGGCAGCCGCAGGGCTAACATAAGGAACTAAGTTTCCGATGAGTTCGGGATAGAATTTCTCCACAAGGTGCACAATCGAATGACAACAGCTTGATATATAATATTTTCCATTAAATTCCTCATGCGTAAGATGTTTGAATTTCTCGGCAATGATATCCACGCCGAACGACATCTCCATTACATACGAAAAGCCAAGCAAGCGAATCATTCTCACAAATTTGCGATAATCGGCAATATCGTCAAATTCGCCGGCAATAGAAGGTGCGCATATAGCGACCGTTTTCTCTTTAGGGTTCAGCAAACGCTTGACGTGCTGTTTTGAGTCAAGATAAGTAATGGCATTATAGGCGCAATTTCCTATACATGAGCCGCATAGAATACATTTACGCTCTTCGATAGATGGATATACAGTATTGCCACGTACATGAATGGCCTTTACCGGACATTTCCGGACACACGAATAACATGCTTTGCATTGACTTTTATCTAATTTAATAATCGGAGAAGCAGAAGAAGTTGGAGAAATGGGGGACATAATTTCGCGTTTTTTTATTTGTTTAATACTTAATTAATTGGGCGTATGATATACGCCCCTGCGGGTTTTGTGTATTTATAATTTTCAATTAAAATCACATGTATTGTATTTTCACCACCTTCATAAATCTCTCCGACAACACCTTGGTTAATCGTTGTATCAGGCTTTTGCGTATTTCTATTTCGACCGATAAATTGGGGTCATGATGACTTTCGTTGATTTTTGTTCCAACTAAAATGTATATTTCATCGGTATCCAACAGTATTTTACAGATTTGGTCGGCAGGTCCTTTTCCAAATTGAGTATTGGTACTGATATTGAGCGTATTCAATAAATAAGTAACCTTGCTTAATGTCAATACGCCTTCCGTTACAAGATCAATACCTGTCATCTTTGAACTTGGAGGCAATGCCGGATCAAAACGTTCTTCATTGGTTACATCCTTTTTTAATTCTCTTGCAATGATTTCTGTTGTCGTGGCTCCACTGATAATTTTTGTACCGTCGAAATTTAGTAAAATTTGTGCAAACTCATTATCTCTTTCCGGATTAAACGGAGGTCCTGTACATAACATTGCTTTTCGTGGCTGCCGAAAATAAACTACTCCGCATGTAAGGTCGTCTTTAGGCTTAAACAAGTCATTTGCAGCAGCACGTCTAACAACTCTTTCGGCAAGGTCGGCAGCCGAAATAGTCGGCATCATTTCTGTCATTCGCCTTACAAACCGCACCAATTCGTTTCTCCCCCACCCCATTGTAATTCCATCACCTAACCCCGATTGAACGATTCCATCAGAACAAAAGACGATACGGTCTTCAATTTGAGGAACAAAGGAGCATTTTTTCAAATCCATAACCCGTTTATCCCTGACATCACCTTTGTACTTAACATGTGTCCAATCAGGATGAAAAACCCGGTTTCCTCTCAAAACCAATGTTTGCGGGTTATCGTATTCCAAAACAGAAACGGAATCGCCATCAAGAGAAATATCCACAATCGTGTAAGTTGCATAACTGATTTTCCGCTCGCTGCAGACAGGCAATGCTTTCATAATAATACCTGCAAGTGCATCAGCCTCTTTGTGTTCCATTGAAAAGTTAAGCGATATGGTTGCCGTAAGTGTTGCCAACACATTGGCTCGCACCCCATGTCCCATACCATCCGACAAAACGCATAATACCCGATTTTCTTCGGGAATTCGTTTCGATAGAAACACGTCACCACAAATCTTTTCTCCTTCGTGGTTGATTTGATAATACCCCACATCCGTATGGTATTTTTTCGTCTCTGTGTCAAGGTATTGCCCTTGAAAATGATATTCGTTCATTATACCAACTGCTATTCTATCGCTTTCTGCACTAAATCGGCCGTATTATTCACATTTAAATTGATTGTTGAAATACAGTAACGCATAAAATAACGGCATTAGTGATACATTAATTTGTTGCAAAAGTAAGGTAAATAATTGAATTTTTGTAGCGTATTCAGGAGATAATTGAAAAAAATGAATATTGTGTAAAAATAATATTTTCAATTTACAATTCTCAAATAATAATGTATTATATTTGCAACATGAATTATACTAATCATTCGGATTGAATACGAACAGATATAAAAAAGTATGGACAATAATAAAATCAATTAATAACCAACCTATTATAATCATTATGAAAAAAACATTTATTTTTATCAGTTTAATTGGCTACTGCTTTGTAATGTTCGGCCAAAACCAACTATGTGTGGACGTCGGTGCAGCCAGTTCCGGCAATGGAAGTCCATCGAATCCTTACCGTACCATTCAGGCAGCGATCAACGCAGCATCAATCGGCGATATCATTAAAGTGGCCAAAGGAACCTATTCCGAAGCCGTGAAGATTGAGCAGAAAAAAGTACAGCTGCTCGGTGGTTTTGCGGGTAACGGTGACTATAATACGGCCAACCCGCAGGCTAATGTAACGATCATCAGCGGAACGAGCACTGCGCCGTGTATTTATATCGATATCGATCAGGCCATTTCCGGCTCACTGCTAATCAGCGGTTTCACCATCCGAAACGGTCAACGTGGCTTTGAGTTTGCGAGCGGGTGGTCGCCAAATTTGAACAATATCACGATCGAAAACAACATCATCGAAAACAACGGAACACAGGAACTGAAACAGCATGGTGGCGGTATTGGCTTGGGGGGACACAAGGTTATTATTAGAAACAACGTGATTCGTAACAACTATGCGGGGCGCGGCGGCGCTATCGGGACATTAGATGCTCCGACCGATTTACTTATTTCCGGCAACCGTTTCGAAAACAACAAGTGCTACGACGACCATGCTGGCGGTCTCTCCATCAATGGTACGGGAACGATAACCCGAAATATTTTTGACGGAAACATTGCTGCGGTAAACTATGGTTATGGTTGGGGTGGTGCCATCTTACTTTTTAATAAAGGCACCAATTATACCTTGTCGCACAATGTGTATCGCAACAATCACGCGCCATCACGCGGCGGGGCGGTTTTTGTGGACGATGAAGCCATTGTGCGAATGGAGCACGAACTGCTATACAACAACACATCCAAAGAAAGCGGATCGGCGATTTACTTAGATGATTTAGACTCAAATACTCCGTCGTATTTATATATGGACAACTGCACAGTTGCTGGCAACACAAGCGCCTCCGGCGGATCGGCATTGTTTGTGGAGGGGAGCATCGCGCAAGTTCAAAATTGCATTTTCTGGAACAACGGAATTGATTTTGAACTTATAACCGACGGACAGCCAAGCGCCAAATTGACCGTTATCTATACACTCGCACAACAAAGCTATGCAGGTTCGGGCAACTTCTCATCCGACCCTTTGTTTGCCGACGCCTCGAAAGGTGATTTTCATCTCCGGTCGACAAACGGACGTTTTGATCCATCGACCGGACAATTTGTCAAAGACAACGTCAACAGTCCCGCGATAGATACAGGAAATCCCGCTTCCGATTACTCGAACGAACCCCTCCCGAACGGCAGTCGTGTGAATCTTGGGTGTTATGGAAACACCGACGAGGCAAGTAAAAGTGCAGGATCAGGGAATGAATTTATCACGCAGAATTTGTGGACAGTGTTCCCGAACCCCGCCAAAGAAAGCATCACCATCGGCCATTTACCCATCGGTTCGTTCATAACCATTTCCGACATCACAGGTCGAAACGTATACAGTTCGAGAATCGAAAAAGAACAAACAACTATCAGTGTTGCAAACTTTTTGAATGGCGTTTACATCATTCAAGCTACTTGTAATGGCGCTGTTGCCGGTAAAAAAATTATCATAAACAAATGAATTGATTAATGAGAAACCTACTCAAACGATTTATATGAAAACATCATTTTTAATTTTCCTGCTTTCCATAATGGCATTTGCCATATTTGCACAACAAACAGTTCATATCGGACCACGCGGCGTTAATACGCACGCTGACCCTGCAAATGGCATCTATGTTTCACCAACCGGCAACGATGCTACAGCCGACGGCTCTAAAGACAAACCTTTCAAAAGTATCAATACCGCTTTGGGAAAAGCTCAATCCGGCAGTACGATCATCCTGCGTAATGGCGTTTATAGTGAAGGACGTCGCATCCGTATTCAACATTCAAATATCACCCTGAAGTCTGCAAAAGGCGAATGGGCAATTATTGATCTGACTACATTCGATGCAGGTAATCAGGAACACTCTGCAGTTGAATTTTATTCAGAAGATATAGTAACACGCGAACAACTGTCAGGTGGTAAATTACAAAGTGTAGAAGTCATAGGAGGTTATTATGCCGTTGTTATGGAAACCAAATGGAATTGGGGCGGGAATGACGACTGGAAAGCAGCTACTGACATTATCATTGAGGACTGTAAACTGCATGATTCCAGAAATGACGTTGTCAAAGTCAAACCCAATTGCAAGAATATTACAATTCGTTATAACGAAATATATAATTCAGGGAAAGAATTTAGCGGTAATGACTGTACCCCCGACGGAAGAGGTAATGCGGAAGGTATTGATAATGTAAACGGCAATAACATGAAAGTACAAAATAATTATATTCACGATATTTGCACGACAGGAGTCTATGCAAAAGGTGGAGCAACCGATGCATTGATTGAAAACAACCGTATTGAAAACACGAATGTAGCCGGCATTCTTGTCGGTTTTGAAACCAATCTGGAGTATTTTGACACGAATGTCAATCCAAGATATTATGAAAATATTGGAGGTGTTGTCCGCAATAACTTAATTATTAACACAGTTGTTTCCGGTATTGGCTTATATGCAGCAAAGGATGCGGAAGTTTACAACAACACATTAGTGAATGTGAATACGCATGGTTCCTATCACAGCGCCATTTATTTTGGCGTTGCCACCCAAGATGGAGAACCGTTTAAAGGCAGTCCTCCCAACATCAACCCGAATATACATCATAACATTGTAAGTCAACCGAATAGCTTCAGGCGTCCGGTGGTTGAAATTCGTTATTCGATCGAACGTGGCATTTATCATCTATCCGCCCTCGACGGAAAACCAACGATGAATAATAATTGTTATTATGTTGCAGGTAAAAATGCAACTTTTACCGATAACCGGCCCAATGGCATAAAAGACGTGGGGCTTTCCGCTTGGAAAACCCATATAGGAGGCGAGAACGGCACGCTTGAAGTTGATCCTGCCCTTGACGCCAATTATATGCCGAAGAATGTGCAATGTACCGATATGGGAATACAATTTATATTTGACAGAACAACAAATATAGAAATTCCAAAGGTTTTACCGGTGACAATCGCAACCCTCAGCGAAGGCATCTTAACTATCCAAAGTCCTGCTGCTGAAACAGTACATGTGTATTCGTTAATCGGATCTTTATTACTCAATGTTTCAAAACAGGCTGGAAAAACAAGTTTGAATTTGAACTTGTCAAAAGGGACAATAATAATTGTCAGGGGAAGTTCCGGTTGGTCGAAAAAGTTAGCTGTATTATAAATTATCTAAGACGAAAATCAGTTTTTTTCATCGTGCTGTGTTTGTTTTTGTCAAAAATACTTATTTTTGTGTTTTTTTTGAATAGTCAAAGAATTTTGGAAATATAATTATAAGTAATTTGGATTTTAAAATGAATAATAACAACACAGTGTCGACAGACATTTTAATTATCGGAGGAGGGCCTTCGGGCTTGGCTACGGCTATTCATCTTGCTGATTTGCTGAAACAAAAAGGATTGGAACGCAGAATCCTGTTGATTGAAAAAGGCAATTCGATTGGAAGCCACATTTTGTCGGGAGCAATTATCTGCCCCAAAGTATTTAAAGAACTGTTGCCGGATGTGGATTTC
>Ga0082212_10010280_pt1 | contig 11993 bp, 6 predicted proteins | sample TergutNt197P3_FD_71548 | JGI IMG/M metagenome (GOLD analysis project Ga0082212, IMG submission 71548) | Neocapritermes taracua P3 segment gut microbial communities from Petit-Saut dam, French Guiana - Nt197 P3 | ecosystem: Host-associated > Arthropoda: Insects > Digestive system > Gut ... | reverse complement strand
CCGTTATCCGGGTCGTTGTAGTGAGCATTTGTAACGGGTATTGCGATAATATACTGTTTATTCTTTCATATTGTACTTCCGTATTGCATATACTTTTTCCAAAACGCCTCCCAATGTCCAGTAGTCAAAACCAATGTTCGTAACGATAGCACGACACTCGATCCCTTCTCACTCCAACGAGCACCCGATACACAAAGCCTCTGCTTCACCACTACCTTGCAAGCCGCCTCCGTGACACCACTACCAATAGGACGATTACGGCGTACCTGCTCCGCATAAATCATGCGCTCACGATGATTCTTAAAATAGGTTATCGTCGATTCAACTTTATTGCAACGAGAAGAAGATTTACACTCTCCCTTTATCTTCTTAAACTCCGATAACAACTGTTTCGCATAACCATCTGCATGTTTCAACTTATGTAACCTATCTTCCAGCCACTGTGCCTTCGTTTCCCGATGAGTTTTCGCATCTCCCCAACGAGCATCGGCTACTTTATGAACATACTCCGAGACATGCCAGAAGTCGATCACCAAACGATCACAGTACACTTCTAGAAAACTCCAGTTATCCTTCGCGCCATCACCAAGACCTATAATAGGAACACAAGGATAACGAGCCTTTATACGTTCTATCTCTCGCCCCATCTTGGTCTTGAATTTCTCTTTACCATACTCAGGTGCCGCTGCAACATAAGTTGTATGCATCCGATCACCCTCTGAATCATAGAGTGCAATCGTACCTGTCATCGCCTCTCGCCAACCGTCTTCTGTCATTAGCATACAAGTACCATCAATACCAACAGCAATACTCTTAACAGGACGCGGAAGTTCTGGGAGATCATATTCCCACCGCTCTTCTTTGACTTGTACAATAGTAGCAACTGCATCGGAGAGGTCTTGCACATAGCGATGGGCGATGGTGCGGCGCAACGTTGATGCAAGATCGTCTTTGACCGCAGGGGCACCCAGACGTGCATATTTTTCGGAAACGATTTTAGCAAAACGCGGTGTCGAATTAAGGACACATCTGGCACCTTCTTCCATAGGACAATAGGTTTTCCCGCCCTGGTTACTTTGATAGATATAGCGTTGAACATTTGTCTTGCCGTAGGGAGATTCGTATTGTTGGTTATATTTCTCACGACGAGCGGTCAATTTCGTAGAACCGAGAATAATGGGAGAGCCATCGGTATCGAATTGTTCGAGGGCTTTGCCAGTCGCCAGTATACCGGCTTCGTTCAGGGCATCTTGGATAGTCTCTTCCATTTGCATCATGTTGCCAGCCAGGGTGATTTTGATTTGGAGCGTAACGGTGTTATCTGTTTGGGAAACGATACTTGCCAACATAAAGGACCTCCGTGTGAATAGAAAAAAACGACAGAACTCAAACCAGTATAACAAAAATGAAAAATTATAACAGTATCATAACGCAGTACCCCCCCCATGATTTCACCATGATTTTGAAAAACTCTTGTGTGGTGAGGACATGTGTTTTTTGTATCACCGTTGATAACGTTGGACACAAGTTTGAAATCGATACCAATTGATGAGACTCATGACCTGGGAGAAAACCATTTGACCTCGGTGCATCGGACGCGTAGGGGGGGGGGCTGTCGCCCAGAAAAACAAATTTCAAATTGAAATCGAATAATTTCATTGTCGCACTTATGTCCATATATGTCAATAGGTTACAGAAAATTTCATAAACCGTGATTGGACGCTAGTGAAATTTTACAGAAACTCGCTGGCCGCGAACGTCAGAGAGTCCGCGTGTCAAGTATGATCGTAACGGGACCATCGTTAACGAGATTAACGTGCATCTCCGTGCGGAACGCTCCCGTGGCGACGGGAATGTTCCGTTGCCGAATTTCTTCGACAAAACGTTGATAAAGTTGATCCGCAAGTTCCGGCGGTGCCGCATCTGTAAAACTCGGTCGGCGACCACGCCGGCAATCAGCGTAAAGCGTAAACTGACTCACGATGAGCATCGAACCGCCAATATCCGTAATGGAGCGGTTCATTTTTCCATTTTCGTCTTCAAAAATTCGTAATTCGGCACACTTTCGGGCAAGCAATACCGCTTCATTTTCGGAGTCGGCAACACCTACGCCCAACAGCACCAAAAGACCGGCACCGATTTCTCCAATGAGGCGATCCGCCTCTTGTGGAAGTGTTACCGATGCGGATCGAACTCGTTGAATACATGCTCGCATAAATTGAGAATATCAGAACCCATCAACCTGCCTTGTCGAACTCTTCCCAAAGACCATCCAGGTCGGCATCCTTCGGCGTACCGCCGAACGCCACCACCCGATAACGTAACTTCAACTCCTCCCCTTTCGGCAGGCGGAAGGGATCATCGCCCCGCTCTTTCAACCAGAGCATCGGCATCGGCGAAATGTTTCCGTAATCGCGGGTGAACCAAGGGCAATCTCTGAATGCCGAATGCGGTGCCTTCGATGGACAGAACACGGCAATCCCCTCGACGACCTCGTCCTTCAATTTAGCGCGCTTTCCATAGAACGCAATCCAACGTGCAGGCTTGCCAAGCGTGTCCCTTTCTCCTTTCTTCCCTTCCGAACTTTCCAACACGCCGCCGCCCGTCGGAGCCAAGTCGGGAGCGCACCGCACGCCGAACAATCCGTGATTCGTTTGTCCCACCGCAACGTCAACCAACGCCTTCATCGTAATATCGGCATCGAGAATGTATCGCCGCTCGTCCAAAACTTTGACAACGAATTTTCGATTGTCTTCGATGATCGGTTCGTCCGTTCCTCGTTTCCAAAGGCATCGGTCAATAATTTCGGCAGTCGTTGCTGATACGTTGTATTGCCCGTTCACTTTGTTAAACGACGGTCCTTGTGAAATGATTTGCCCTCTGCCCAAATTGTCCTGCCAATAATTTCCGCCGTTCACGTTGTCGAGACCGAAAAAGATTCCCCGATGGTGGGGCCACGGTCTTCCCGTTTCGGTCGTCAGCGGCAAGCCGGTGAGCGGTCCTGCCATCGGCGAGAAAAACGGATACTTTTGCGTTTGGTGTGCCCGATAGGACAAAATCGTGTGGTTGTCCTGCGAGACCCAGAGTTGGTACAACTGGTGCCGACCGTTTTCTGTGTCGGGATAGCACGTCAGATGTTTCTGTGGTCCTTCTCCGCCATTGGCGATGAAGTTTTTCGGATCGGCTGGTGCATCTTGTGCGCGGAGATTAGCCGCCGCCAAGCCGGTGCCTGCCAGAAGGAGCGAGGTCTGTAAAAAATGTCGTCTATTCATGAGTTGTGAAGGTTAAGGGATGACGCTTTTCGTGAAAGCCTGTACATAGTGTAACATATTATTGACTCTCTAACAAGTTTCCGAATACGGTAGTTTCCTCGTTTTTACTTTCACACCCCTTTGTCCCTTGAAAGCATTCCCCGTCCATCGCTTGAATCCCCCGCACAATACGCTAGAATGGAAAGCCTTCTCTAACCCACCCTGATTTATGCAAACGAAAATGTTACAACGTTCATTCGCCGCCTGTTGCGTTGCTATCGCACTATTTGGAACCTCCCTCCTGCAAAATGTACACGCACAAACGCCGGACTTCAAGCCGTTTTTGACCGTGCAACTTGCTGGTCCAGGTAACCTCATCAGCATCGCCGAAAAATTGGCAAGCGTCGCCGGAATACCAGAATTCGCCGAAGCCATGAAACAGGCGGCACCCTACAAGAATATGCCCGGTGTCAACGCAAACGGCTCCATCGGATTGGCAATCCAAGTCAGTGAAGAAGGCAGTCCCTTCGGTGTCGATGGCATCCTCGCACTTCCCATCAACAATTTCGCAACCTTCAACATTCCCGGTATGGAGGAGATGATCGCTGAACTACGCGGAGCGGCACAACGACAGGGAACCTCTCTCATCTTCCCGACCCCCTTTGGTAATGTCATCGCCTATCAAAAGCCGGGCATCCTGCTCGTTGCGACCGAAGGTGCTGCTCCCTTTGCCGCCACTGCCGACCCCAAAAAACTGTTTGCCGATGTGGAACCCTTCACGTTCGGCGTTCACGTCAACTTGGAAAACATCACCGAAGATGATATTGCTATGATCATGGGACCCATCGCCATGATGCTCGCCATGCAAGGCATGGATGTCCCCGACTTGGACGACTTATCGGAAGCCTTCGGTCCCGCCGCAGAAATAATCGCCGAAATGGCATTCCTGACGATGGGCGCAACCATCGATCCACGAACGTTGAACCTTTCCTTCACGGGACGCACCGCCGCCCAGAAAAATACGGCACTGGAAGAAAAATTCGCAAAAAGCAAAGCGGCGCAGGCGAAAACAAAAATGGGAGCATTCCTTCCCGACTCGCCGCAAACGATTTTCTCGTACCATTACCTCAACTATTTTACCGACTTGGAAATTGAAAGTATCGAAGATGCTTTTGAACTCATTTCCGAAGGTTTGCTCGAAGGAATCTTCGAAACACTGGCGGACGAGGAAGAGCAACTCGAAAAACTCACCCAAGCGACCGATGCATGCATCGAATACGCCGAGAAAATGATCGCCTTCCTCGCAAAGGAAAGAGTATTCGATTCAGCATTCCGATTCGATTCTGACGGAACGTTCTTGATGGCGTTTGGGCTGAACAAAACCGACGAAATCGTGGAACTCGACGAAGAACTTTTCAATACCCTGCTGGAAACTTTCGGCGATGAGGAAGCCAAACTATTCATTGAAGGAAAGATAAGACGGAACTACGAAACCGTTGCAGGTTATTCTCTTTCCTGCATTCCCGACATCTTGTCGAACTTGCCAGCCGACTTGGATGTTCCCGAAGAAGTACAGGAATTTCTGAATAACATCTCCGTCAATCTCCTTTGGGGAGTCAAGGAAAACGAAGCCCTTGTCTATGCCGTCGGTCTTGACTTTGCCAAGATGGAACAAACAGTGAAAGCCGCCATTGGACGAACGGCAACGGCAACACCGCCGAAACAGACTGCTGTACTTGCAATGAAGCCGCTTGCCGACTTCCTTGCCAATACATGGATTCCTCTAGCACCGCAAAAGAATAGGGCGAACCTCGACATGATGTTGGAAGGATTTACGCAATTTGTCAGTGCGTTGGGAAATAATGACAAGATCACTTACGTTGAAGATTATCCCGGTACGGCTTATCAGTATAAGATGCAAATTCCCGGCGAATTTGTTACCGCTTACGTCGGTATGATGCAACAAGCAATCGGGGCGGCACGAGGAGCGGCACGGCGAATGTCGTGTATGAGCCATCTCAAGGAACTCGCATTGGCAATCCATAATTACCACGATACAACCAATTCGTTTCCGCCGCTTTATACTGTTGACGCAAACGGCAAACCATTGCACAGTTGGCGGACTCTGATTTTGCCGTTCATCGAACAAACTGCCCTATTTGAAGCGATTCGTTTTGATGAGCCGTGGGACAGCGATTGGAATAAACAGTTTCACAATGTGATGATTCCCGTGTACAGTTGCCCTGACAATCCGTTATGTGCGCCGGGGAAGGCTTGCACGTATTCAGCGATTGCCGGTCAGGTTTTTCTACCCGCAAAGGAAGCGGCGAAAGCGGGACAGAAGATCGTGCATGGTAGCAACAATTTTGGGGACATTATCGACGGTACGAGTAATACGATTGCTTTTGTGGAGGTTCAGCAACCGTTCTGTTGGATGGATCCGACGGCGGACATCACGTTGGACGAATTGGCAAAGGGGATCAATAAGGGGCGAGCGGGCAGTTTTCATCCCAACGGCATGAATGCGGCTCTTTTGGACGGATCAACTCATTTTATTCATGAGCGAGTGGACGGTGCTCTTCTCCGCATATTGGGCGATCCGAAGAGCGGCAAGTCGGCGGATTGGCAATAGAAGGAGCGGCAATATCCCTTTTTCCGCCTCCCGCAATTCATTTTACAGAACGCCGTTTTACAAACATTCATCAATGGCATACATCGAACTCATCAACAAATTGGAGCAGAACATTGCACTGGCAGTTTTTGGCAAGAAGCCGCTCGTGCGCCGTTGCTTGGTCGCCCTCTTTGCGGCGGAACACGTTTTGCTCGAAGACGTGCCCGGCGTGGGTAAAACGCTCATTGCGCAGGCAATCGCAAAAAGCATTTCGGGGGAGTTTCACCGGATCCAGTTTACGCCCGACTTGCTTCCTGCCGACATTACCGGCAGTAGCATCTACGATACCGGATCAAAAATGTTTCACTTCGTTCGCGGTGCCATTTTTGCGAATATCGTTTTGGCAGATGAAATCAACCGCACGACTCCTCGAACGCAAAGTGCGATGCTCGAAGCGATGAATGAGCGGCAAGTGTCGGTGGATGGTACGACGTATCCGTTGCCGAATCCGTTCATGGTCATTGCTACGGAGAACCCGATGGAATTTGAAGGTACGTATCCGTTGCCGGAAAGTCAACTTGACCGATTTTTGCTCCGCGTTTCGGTCGGCTATCCTGATCGGCAAAACGAAATCAACGTATTGAAAACGCACCAAACATCTCGTCCGATTGATGCGTTACAACCTGTTTTAACAAGCGAGCAGATTGTCGAAATTCAGCAGGCGGTATCGGCAATCCGCGTGGACGATGCGATCAACCAGTACATTCTCGATATTGTCGATGCCACGCGAAATCATGCGGATTTGCTCGTCGGCGTGAGTACACGGGGGGCGATTGCGTTGAGTCGGGCGGTGCAGTCGCAGGCATTGATCGAAGGAAGAAACTTTGCCGTGCCGGACGACGTAAAGTCCCTTGCCGTTGCAGTTTTGGCACATCGCATTGTTACGAAGTCGGTTTTGCACAGCAATGTACGGCAAATGGAAGAGGCGATTGTCGAACGGATTCTTGAAACGATCCCTGTCCCCGTCGTATAGAGAAATGATCACCGCATGCGGTTTTGACGGAGCGGCGACTCTGGAAATTTCAAATCGGTTTAGTATAATTTGCCGAAGTATTCTCGTGAGTTCGTCGATTTTTTATCAATCGGTTCTTGTAAGCGGTTTGGTTCCCATTGAACCGTTGGAAAAAATTGCGCATTTCATTCATGAACGTGCCGCCGGTTCTGCATCGACACTCGATACCGTTTTGTACGATCTTTCGGCAATCAAACCCATTTCGTTGGAACGATTGCAACGGCTCCCCAAAGTACGAAAAATATTCAAACACGAATCAATTCGAAGCACAAAAACAATGCTCAACCCGGCGGATGCTGTGCTGGATGCTTCGGACATACATCATGCCAACCGAACACTGGAAGACACGATGCTTGCCGATGAACTCATTCGGCAAGGTTTTCTCAACCGCTGGCAGGCAGAGCAACTTTTGGAAGAACGGACAAAGTTTTCACTCGGTCAGTATCGAATCCTCGATGCCATCGGACAAGGAGGATACGGTTACGTTTTTCTTGGTCGTAAACCTTCAGAAGAACTCTATTCGGCACTCAAAGTTTTGCCGATTTCCAAGGCAACCCCGGAACTTTCACGGCGGTTTATGCACGAAATCGAACTGCAAAAAGACCTTCGCCATCCCAATCTTGTCCGGTTTATCGAATCGGGACAAGACGGCAACGTAAACTATATGGTGCATGAATTTATGAACGGCGGCGATGTGCGCGCCCTTTTACGGCAGGAAACCATCTTGCCGCTGGATATGGCAGCCGCAATCATAACGCAAGTCACACGAGCCGTACAATATCTTCATAAAAACGGAATTGTCCATCGGGACATCAAACCGGCAAACATCTTACTGTCGAGCGACGGAACGGCAAAACTGATTGACCTCGGATTGGCAACGCCGATTGATGCCCGATTTGCCGCAGTCAATCAAAACAGCGACGACGAAAGCACCTTGTCGAGTCGGCAAGTGGACTCCTCGATCATCAATTCGAGTCGCGTTGCCGGTACAGTCGATTATATGGCACCGGATCAACTCCGCGCCCCGACGTGTCCGATTCCAACGTGGGATACTTATTCGCTGGGTTGTACGCTGTACCAAATGTTGACAGGTACGGTGCCGTTTCCGACAGGAGACACACAGGAAAAATTTCGGGCAAGACTGCAATCAGAACCGAAGGATGTCCGAATTTACAATCAGGCAATTCCGTTTGACGTTGCCGACTTGTTACGTTCGATGTTGTCTCCCCATCGGCATCAACGGAACAGGTCGGCACAAGACATCGTTGACCGTCTTGACGTTTGGACACCGCCGGGAGGACTCGTCAAAGGATTGGAATTTTGCAACGACTCCGGTTTATGATACAATGAAAACCAATTTATCGTTAAACCGGCAAGCCGACTGCGCGTCGCCGATGGCACTACCACTGCACGCCAAGCGTCGCAGAGAGTGAATCAACACTCATGTAATTGTATATTTCATGATCGTAGTCCATCCGGAAATTCACATGATTCGATACCATGACCCCCAAGCCGGCACCCAACCGTCCGCTGTGCTGTCCCCATTTGCCGCTGTCCGCCGCAAACCGAACATTCCGCACTCCATCGAACGATGTCCATACTCGCGCCGAGTCGTCCACCAACTCTGCCGTGTACGTTGCCCGTAACTCAGGAATCAATGAAGCATACGGCGTAACGAAAAGCCGACTCATCTTCACGCTGAAAGGAACCCGTACCGATGTATATTCATCCCCCTGCACAAACAGGTTGGCTTGACCGCCTTCCTTTTCCGTAACATCGGGACTGTTGACCCAAATCCCGTGTATTCCGACGCTCGGTGTGAACATATTCCCATAGGCTTGCCATACACGTCCGACTTCCAAGCCGAACGATCCCATATTGTCATCGTAACTTCCTTTCGCAACGCCTCGGAAAGCGGTACCTTGTCCATCGCGGAAGTCTATATTACGTTCCGTCTTGTAGAAGTTCTTTGTGTAACCGCCGTAAGCATCGACATAGTACGTTCCGTTGTACCAACTTCCATAGAGCAATGCTCTTACGGCATCAACTTGCGCTTTGGAATCAATCGTCTTGAAATTCAAGTCGGAGTAGTCATATCCGAGTGCTGCTCCGAAGAGCACTTTTTGCGTAATGGTTCGGTCAACGCCGACGGCGATTCCGACCGATCCGAGGTCATATCCGCTGTATCGTTCGATTTTTTGGCGACCCTGCCAATTTCCGGTGAGATTTCCCCAGATATTCCAGACTTTCGGTGCACTGAAGTATTCTCTTCCATTGGGGAGCAGGTTAACGAACTGCCGTTGCTGCCTTGCGGCGGCTTCCTTGCTCGTAGCATAAACTTCGCCGTGAAGTTGACCTAACGCAGCCGCAAGAGCACGAGGATTATTCTGCAATTCCAGGGCTTTCAGTGCAGAAACGATGTCAGGAATTTTAAGTGCGTCTTTAGGCGACATTCTGGTGATGCCCTCGCCGACATTTCGGGCATTTTGACTAATGAAGGCATCAAGGTTGCCGAAATTCGGGGCTTTGAATTGATAGACCGCGTAGAGCCCCGCCGTATCGGAACCAACAGCATCACGAAGTTCCAACTCGAAAAAACTCAAGTAATTACCTGCCATAAATGTTCCGATGATGTCCGCCTTATCACTGACTTCAATAACTTGAAAAGCATCATCGTTTGCGAGCGACGCACCCGAGAAATCAATATCGAGCTTTGCTCCCGATTTGATTGTTGCGGTACCGCCCACCGTGAGAAGATCATGGTTACCGACAGTATCAATTTCATACAGATAGGTCGAACCGCTCTCGAAAGTGATATTGCCGGTAGTGCTCAACTGTCCGATAGAGTTACCGGGAGAGAGTGTTCCATAGACATCAATATTACCACCAATAGTGCCATGTCCTCCGAGCGTTCCGAGGATTCCGACGGTTACGTCGCCGCCGAGTTTTGCGCCGCTATTTGCAGAAGTCCCGCCGACGATGAGCGTACCCGCCGATACTGTTGTCAAACCCGTGTATGTGTTTGCACCGTTAAGGATCAACTTACCGGCACCTTGTTTGGTCAGCGAACCTGTGCCGGAAATAACACCGCCGTAAGTAATATCATCGGAGCGGTTAAAGGTAACATTGGCATTGTTGACGATATTTCCCGCTACACTACCGGTTGCTCCGCCGTTGCCGATTTGGAGCGTACCGTCGGAAACCGTTGTAACTCCAGTGTACGTGTTGTTACCGGTTAAAATCAACTTACCGGCACCTTCTTTTGTTACGCTTCCATCACCGGAAATCACATCGCTATAAGTAATGTCATCAGAACGGTTAAACGTAACGTTTGCATCGTTCGTAATGTTTCCCTTAAAAGTACCGGTGGTCCCACCGTTGCCGATTTGGAGTACACCGTCGGAAACTACCGCACCGCCGACAAATTCGGCATCGTTCGCGAAAATAAGTGTGCCGTCTCTGTCCATTGTCAATTCACCGGTACCGGTAATTTTACCGCCAGTGAAAGTCCAATTACCGTCAAGAACGTCCATATCATTCACGGTTCGGTCGCCAGAAACAGTGATATTGGCACCGGTTGTATCGTCGAACACTACGCTATCGCCATCCATGAAATCAGTGATTCCAGCACCATCATCCCAGTTTGTCCCACCCTGTGCCCATATGCCACTACTACCGCCATTCCACTTGAGATCGACTACATTTCCTACGCTACCGTTGATGGTCAAAACCAACTTATTGTTATCCATTATGGTTGTCCAGTCTAGATGTTCATACCGCCCACCTCCATCTACGAGTGCATGAAGGTCATCACCATTGACTTGAACGGTTGCGTTGTCGAGGGTATCTGTCATTGTCCCTGTTGACGTAACAAGTATGTATTCACCTTCCAGCAGTTTCGTCAAATTGATGGTGATCTCGTCAATAGTAGCAGTGCCTGTAACGGTAACTTGGTTATATTTTTCTGAAGCACCGACACCATTTGTTCCTACATGCAATACACTGTCGTCCGCCATGGTAAGACTACCAGCAATAGCTATCCCAGGGAGTTCCGGTTTGAGCGTTGCTCCGCTTGCCACGGTGGTCGCACCGGTACCGGTCAAATTCCCGGAGAATGTCCCGCCGTTCAGAGCAAGTGCGTTGGCATTGGCATTGATAGTCCCAGCGAAAGCGGTGCCTGTTCCGGTGCCAGCAATCGTCAAAGCACCGGTCGAAGTAACCATTCCTGTTCCCGTGAGTTGGTTAATCGTCCCACCAGCGGTATTTAACGTTCCAGCAACAGCGGTTGCTGTGCCAAAGGTACTTCCGGCATCGACACTAACAATGGTGTTTGCGCCGACGGAGAATGTTCCTGCTACCGACGTTTTTCCCAAATTGGCAGTTCCCGTTGAGTTACCGCCGAGAACACTCAAGTTATTGCCAACATCTGCACCGAGGTCTCCGTCGAGTTCCAAATTTTTTCCGTTCAAGTTGACAAGCAGGTCGCCGCCTGTCCAAATGCCCGCCGTATCGCCGTTTATCTCAAGAGTTCCACTTCCGCCGCCGTCAAGACGGATATTGACATTACCCAGTGCTCGGATACCATACGCACCTCTTTGTCCATCGCCATTCGGAGTGATGCTCGTCTTGCTAGCGTCATTTTCGACAGTGATGTTCCCTTCAAGTGCGAGAAATGCGTTTCCAGCATCGACAAGGATACCGACAGCATATCCTTCATCACCCGTTGCGGACACGTTGATGGTGCCAAGTGTGGCAGGAGTTCCACTGGTTCCTAAATTGCCGCCATTGGTAACGATGAGTCCGAACGCTTCGTCGATTGCTTTCACGTCTAAACTTGCGATTGTCAAGTTACCGAGAACATTGCCTTGAAATTCCACGCCTGCTGCCGCACCGCCGGTTATGGTAGTACCGGTGTCATCAGTAGCAGCGTAAGCCTTAACGTCACCCAGTGTAACGCTGTTCCCAGCACCACTAGCGATTCCTCCCGCCGAAAAACCGTATGTACCACCGCCAGCAGAACCAAGAATTGTACTTGACGTGGCGGTAATGTTGCCGAGAT
>Ga0082212_10010279_pt1 | contig 11993 bp, 11 predicted proteins | sample TergutNt197P3_FD_71548 | JGI IMG/M metagenome (GOLD analysis project Ga0082212, IMG submission 71548) | Neocapritermes taracua P3 segment gut microbial communities from Petit-Saut dam, French Guiana - Nt197 P3 | ecosystem: Host-associated > Arthropoda: Insects > Digestive system > Gut ... | reverse complement strand
ACGACCGATTGGTTCCTCAGCCCTATCGCCCCTCACTCGATAAACTCGATCTTGGAGCCTTCTTCGCTTGCGATGTGCCGCGCAGCTACATCACGGTCACAGATGATATTTCGCTGCCTGAAGGCTACTGGGCAGGCATGGCGGCACGCTTAGGATCACAATGTAAGCATATTTCTTTGCCAGGCAGTCACGAAGTCATGTTCACCCGCCCACAGCTATTGACCGATCGAATCATCCAAGCTAGCCACGATTAGGCGTAAAACAACTAAAACTCGCAACATCACATCGTAAGTGCATTCGGCAGCAGGTTTCACTTTCAGCGGTTGCGACACTGACCTTTCGTGACTCTCATTACCAAGTTTTATGCGAATATTTCATCCGCTCATTTCGGATTTACGCTCGCTTTGGCACTGGCGACGGCCTGTCGAGTGAGTTCGGTGATCCGATCCCAGGCTTTGTCTGCAATCAGTTTCTTATCGACCATCCAGGTGCCGCCAACAGCGATGACCGCTGAAACACTCAAATAATCAGCCAGATTTGTCTCATTCACCCCGCCAGTCGGAATAAAACGTAGCTGCGGAAACGGGCCAGCTAGTGCTTTTATCATCTTCACACCACCAGCAACTTCAGCAGGAAAAAACTTAACAACTTTCACACCAAGTGCTAGTGCCTGCATGATTTCAGATCCGGTAACAACTCCGGGGAAAATCGGCAAACCTGCCGCATTCGCTGCGGTTATGACTTCTGGTAGTAAACCTGGTGAAACTAAGAACTTTGCTCCAGCAGCCTTAGCGGACGCAACCTGTTCAGCATTAATTACAGTACCAGCCCCTGCGATAGCCTCGGGAACCTCAGTGGAAATGCGTGCGATCGACTCTGTCGCTGCCGACGTGCGGAATGTGACTTCGATTAACTTCAGCCCACCAGCAACTAATGCCCTTGCCAACGGGATCGCATCCGCGGCGTCATCCAACACCACAACCGGTACAATCTTTGTGGCCTTTAGCAAAGAAACATCGAGCACTTTTCTCCTCCTACCTTTTCTTACTGCACCCTTCCTACCAGGTTTTCCGGCATAAACTCAGCAATGGGGCAATGCGTGCACCAGAAAGTGATAACTTGACCTTCTAACGTTTCACCTCAAGCGTTCTGGGTTTCTTGACATGAGTTTGCACGTACTCTAGCATCTTGTCTTATCAGATGAAACAAAGTTCCATTTAGCGGTGCTTCAAGCGAAGATAGGAACAGCACGTCCGAAATTGAAGTGATGAGTCCGCCAGTTATTACCTGCGCCAGACGTGTCTCAGAAATAACTGGAGCTCGACCGTACGGCTAGTTTTCTATCAAACGACGAGGAGTGGGTGTACTCAAATGCGTATCGTAATCACAGAATGCGACCATGATGCCTTCGCGCAAGAACAGCAAGAAGCGATGCAAGCCGGGGCGGAACTGGAGATACGGCAAGATAAAGGCGCTGCTCAGGTCATTGCGGGCGCGCGCGATGCTGACGGAATCTGTGTGCAGTATGCCAACATTACCGCTGAGGTCATGGATGCGTTGCCAAAACTACGTGCGATTGGTCGCTACGGAGTCGGGGTTGATACTTTGGATATCGATGCGGCCACGCAACGCGGAATTGCGGTTTGCAATGTTCCAGATTATGGCACGGAAGCCGTATCTGATCATGCTATTGGTTTGGCTATGACCCTCGCCCGAGGGATTATGATCATGGATCGCGGTATGCGAACTGGACAATTCGATTTTTCACAAGTGCGCCCGCTCTACCAAACAAAAGATCGGGTGTTTGGGGTCATTGGTCTTGGCCGGATCGGCTTGGCAGTAGCACGCAAAGCAGCAGGTCTGGGATACCACGTAATTGGACACGATATCTTGGCAGCAGATGCTAACCGCTATCAAGGGGTCGAAACGACCACCCTGAATGAGTTATTGCGTCGCTCGCAGGTTATTTCCATCCATGTGCCACTGACTCCACAGACCCACCACATGCTTGGAGCCTCGGCATTCCAGATAATGCGCCGCGATGCAGTCGTAATTAATACCGCGCGCGGTGGAGTAATCGATACAGCTGCTTTGATCGCCGCACTACAGACTGGTGCCATTGCAGGAGCAGGTTTAGATACTCACGAGATTGAGCCGGTACCGGCTGGTCATCCGCTGCTGAGTTTAGACAATTTGGTACTGACACCACACTTTGCTTGGTACACCGAAGAATCATACGGAGAACTCAAGCGACGCACGATCGCTAATGTCATAGACATATGCCAGAACAGACGACCGCGTGACATTATCAATCCAGAGGTTCTTGGAAGGCCAGGACGTAACTCGTCAGTTAAATAACATAAAGGAATGGTGAGCACGATGCGAGCTGCCGTTTGGCGTGATCCTAATCAAATCGAATTGACGCAGGTGGACATGCCCACACCACCTCAGGGTTGGGCTGTGGTGAAGATAGCGTACAACGGTATCTGCGGTACCGACCTGGCGATCTATCATGGCCAGCATCCGCGCGCTGAAACTGGTTTGATTCCAGGTCATGAAATGGTCGGTTGGGTGGCAGACCCGGGAAGCACTGGGCTCGATCAAGGCAGTGTTGTAGCGGTGATGCCGCTGATATCATGTGGGACTTGCCGCGCATGCCGCTCAAACAATGCGCATGTTTGCAACAAGCTCAACCTATACGGAATTGATGCTCCCGGCGGAATGGCAGAATATGTAGCGCTGCCAGGCGATGTTCTGTATCCGCTGCCCGCAGGAGTCGATGTTCGTACCGCCGCATTGACCGAACCGTTGGCAGTCGCGGTACATGCCATTTCATTGTCCAACTTACTGCCAGGCGATTTGGTCGCTGTTTGGGGAGCTGGCCCGATTGGTATGTTGACAGCGATGATGGCGAGATATTCAGGAGCACGTGAAATCATCATTTGTGAACCCAATGCGTATCGATCCGCTGTTGCAGCGAAAGCAGGATTCACCGCGACGCAGGATGCGAACGAGTTTGCATCTCTAGTGGCCGAGCGCTCTGACGGTGATGGAGCCGATATTACTTTCGACTGTGCGGCTCACCCGGCAGTAGCGCCACAGTTGGCGGAGCACACCCGAGTGCGAGGACAAATAGTCGTTGTTGGTGTATATAAGCAACCTGCGGAAATTGTGCTGCGAGATGTTGGTTTCAAGGAACAAACAATTGTTGGAGTTCGGGTTTATACCAAAGGTGATATGCGGTTCGCCGTAGATTTAGTTTCACGTGAAAATCTCGACTTTTCCAATGTTCCAACTCTTGCCTACCCAGTTGAACAAGTTGCTGAAGCATTTGAAGCTGCAACAAGCGGCAATTCTTGTCTCAAGGTTTTAGTAACCCCAAACGCAGAGCTTGCTGATGTTTTGAATAACACTAACGATGGAGCCGCGCAATGAATGAACCTTTCAAGTTGTCTGGGAAAACGTCGTTAGTTACTGGTGGCGGTCGCGGACTCGGTCGGGGAATTAGCGAAGCGATGCTGCGAGCCGGTGCAGATGTCATTGTGCTTGCCAGGAATCCGGCACCAGAAGATTTGTCCCAACTTGCCGCAGACCTTGGCTGCAACTTGTGGAGTTATTGCGTGGATTTTAGCGACAGAGACAACCTCGCTGAAATAGCTGAGGTCATACTCGCTGAGCACCAGGTGGATATTCTGGTAAACAACGCGGGCACTCAAGACCGGTACGATGCAGTAGATTTCCCATTGACTGCTTTCGATGCGGTACTAGATGTGAACCTGCGTGCTGTTTTCCTGCTTTGTCAAGCTTTCGGTCGCCAGATGGTCGCTCGTGGCGCTGGAAAGATTGTGAACTTGGCTTCGCTACTGTCATTTCAGGGTGGGCTGCGAGTTCTGGCCTACGCCGCATCCAAAGGCGCGGTAGCCCAACTGACCAAAGCGTTATGCAACGAATGGGCTGGCATGGGTGTCAATGTCAATGCGATCGCGCCCGGCTACATGGTCACTGATATGAATGAGAACTTGCTGAATGATCCCGTACGGCTGGAACAGTTGTCAGTGCGGATTCCTGCGGGTCGATGGGGCAGCCCTGAAGACATTGGTAACGTCGCAGTCTTTCTAGCTTCCGAAGCTGCGGCATACATCCATGGTGAGATTCTTGTCGTCGATGGCGGCTGGCTAGCACGCTGAACAGAAACTCAACTAGCCATGGCGAATTTGAACGTTTTTTGTGTAGTAGCATCGCAGAGGTGAATGTTGACTATGAAACCTGATGTTTTTCTATTCCTAACTGCGGTTTTGCCAAATAACCGAGTTTCTAATGTAGACAGGAATGTACGATGACCATATCTTTCGTGCCGTACCGATCAATCGCTATCTTGCGCGGGCACTCTACTCTCGACGCTATTGCAGTAGCTAAGGAGTGTTGGCAATGTGGCTTCGACCTCGTTGAGGTCACTGTCCAGTCTGATACCGATTGGGTGACACTTGAAGAGCTTGTAGCAAAAGCTGGTGAGCGACCTGTTGGCGCGGGAACTGTTCTTACCGCCGATCAAGCCAAGCGAGCAGCGAGCAGCGGTGCGCGGGTATTCATATCCCCAAGTTACAACGCTGAGGTTCATAACGTAGCGATCGCGTCAGGGATCGACTATCTTCCGGGAGTTCTGACTCCTACTGAAATAGCTGAAGCCATGAATTGTGGTATCTCAACCTTGAAACTTTTCCCAGCCAGGGCTATGGGTGCCAAATACATCGCTGATCTTTTGGGTCCATTCCCCGATCTCAAAGCTGTAGCGGTTGGCGGCATCGATGAGACAAATTATGCAGAATATCTTGATGCAGGAGCAGCAGGTGTCGCCTTTGGTGGTTCACTTAAACGAGTCCTGGCACAAAACCCTCACAAGACGCTAGCAGACATTGCGAGTCGTTGCGCGACTTCCGACCTCAATACTTAGCTGATTGACGTCACCGAGGGAGCCGAGGGAAGCGAAAAAGCTGGATTGTATTTCAGATAATCGAACCATTCTTCGGGCAGCTCAAGGTCGAGATAGATAGCTTCGGTTGGACATACTGGTTCGCAAGTACCACAATCAAGGCACTCATCGGGGTGGATATAGAGGCAACGGTCACCTTGATAAATACATTTCACTGGACATACCTCAACGCACGCCTGAGCCTTAACATCAACACAAGGTTGGGCAATCACATAGGTCACGGTTCTCATCGTAGCCAATGATTGGGGATACCTCAAAGATTATTCTTCTGTCACGATACCTGGAAAAATCACTGACGAAAGCGCATGAAATCCAGCAGCAATAGCTTCGGCTAACGGCATGTCTCGTGTCCGATTATGCCGTCTTGTCACAGCCCAAAAGTCAGGTAGTGTGATCTTGCATGTACGCGTCGAACCCTTGACACAGGCGAACCCAGGGACTAAATTTTTTACATGCACTGTTTAGGACATAATCCCATTCACAGGGACACTAGCGTCGAAACTGCAATGCATAGCCAATGGCCCTAATCAGCTTTATGCTCCATTTTGAGAGGACAGATCATTATGCCGTCACTTCCGTACCATGCTCGTGTGGCTGACTTGCCGAGAGAATCCCGTTTTGATGGCACGTACCAGCGTGTCGGGGTAGTTAGCGACAACGCCCTATGGTCCTTCCTCTGGTTGGATGGGTGGGAATGGCCAAAAGGTATGCACCACCAACATGCTCACGATCAAATTATTTACGTGATTTCTGGTCGCTTGGATGAGAGCGTTGGAGACACCATGTACCATCTTGAGGCTGGCGACGTGCTCTATATTCCCGCGAATATTCCGCATACTGGCCATCCGATAAAAGGTGAGACAACACATCTAATCGAGGGCTTCGCCCCAATTCGGACTGATTACCTCTACATCGCAGAGCACCAACTGGATCAAAACGTCCCACCTCGTGACTTGACAGGCGCACGCGTCGAGAAAGCAGGTTCAGGTTCACGGTGGCCGTTCGAAAATCCAAAGAGCTAGTGGTTAACTGGCGGTTTTTGTGAATGACAAGTCTGAAACATCTGGACAGTCTGCTAGCAGTAGCGGCTCTCCCGATGACAAGTCGGTGCTAGCAGCTGCTTTTTCACTTAAGAATGTCAGCTTCTCGGTTCCCTCGGGAAAGGGAACCCTTGAGATTCTCGAAAATGTGTCTTTCAGCATGGAACCTAGCGAGATTGTTGGCATCGTGGGGCGTTCAGGTACCGGAAAGACGACGCTACTACGGCTTCTCGGAGGTTTGATGATGCCTACCTCAGGTAGCGTCGAACTAAATGGTCGCAAAGTTGACGGCCCGCCACCAGAAGTTGTTACGGTCTTCCAAGACTATGTCAACGCGATTCTTCCGTGGAGGAATGTACGTCGCAATGTTGGTTTAGCGCTGGAAGGCAAGGTGCCCAAAGACGAACTCAACGCACGCGTAATGGAAGCTCTCACGATGGTGCAATTGGAGACTCGAACTGAGGCCTATCCTTGGCAGCTTTCGGGCGGAATGCAGCAACGGCTTCAAATAGCTCGTGCCTTGGTGCTTCGTCCGCAAGTACTATTGATGGACGAACCTTTTGGCGCGCTAGATGCCATAACGAAAGCCGAACTGCAAGATGAATTCCTTCAAGTCCATGAGGAGATTCGATCGACAGTTCTCTTTGTGACTCACGACCTCGAAGAAGCAATCTATCTCAGTGACAAGGTCATGGTGATTGCGGGGCCACCTGGCCACATCTCTACAAGCGTCAAGATAGATTTGCCTCGTCCGCGTAATCAGGTGACTACCAAAGAACATCCGAATTACATTGCTGCTCGCCACACCTTGCATGATGCCCTCGATCCGGGAGCCGATTGAGGTGTCTGCTGCTACTAAAAGCCCAAAAGCGGAAAGCCGTCGATTTGAACTGAAAGTCCCGCGCATCAACTATTCCGGCTGGGCGTTTTCACTGCTTTTGGTAGGCATTTGGCAATTGATAGTTGGCATGAAGTGGGTCGATTTCAACTCCATCAGAAGCCCTCTTGAGATTGCCAGTGCAACTGGCAGACTCATCCTTGCAGGCACCTTGCAAAATGCCATTGCACACACTCTTTTTGTCGCTATGACAGCTGCTGGGATTGCTGCAATTCTCGGTACTACGATCGGCGTTTTGATGGGGTTGTTCCCCACACTGCGTGCTTTCTTGAGCGGTTCAATTGATTTTCTGCGCATCCTGCCTGTAGTTGGTTTATTCTCTGTCGTTCTGCTGATTTGGGGCACAGCATCCGAATCAGAAATCGCTGTCGCAGCTTACGCTGCTACTTGGGTGATGACGATAAATACGCTGGCAGGCGTGTTGGCAATTCAACCTTTGCAATGGGATGTGGCTCGAATGTTGCATCTGTCAAGGTTCAACACGATCCGCAAGGTCGTCATCCCTTCAGCTATGCCGTCGATCCTGGTGGGATACAGACTTGGAATAGTCTCAGCCCTGATTGTCACGATCACCGCTGAGATGCTCATCAACCCTGCTGGCATTGGATGGGAACTGATCCGGGCGCAGTCAGCACTTCGTCCAGATGAAATGTGGGTATACGTAGTATTCGCAGGTACCTTGGGTTACATCGTGAACAGAATTTTGGTCTGGCTTGTTCGCTTGGCCTTGCCCGGTTCACCTGCTGCGAGGGCTGAGTGATGAGCGAAAAAACAACTACAAGGAAGAGTCCTTGGTCTCGCCTGCTGATTCTACGCGGCGCAGTTCCGCTTTTGGTCTTGCTGGTGTTCTGGCAAATCTTTGGTACTCGCAACTCCATTACTTTTCCAACACCTATTACTTGGTTTGAGGCGTTGTATCGGTTGTATAACCAATACAATTTGATGAGCGCACTTGGCTCGACAGGCATTGTATTTTCTATTTCGTTGCTTTTCGTTACTTTGATTGGCGCATCGACAGGTATGCTGCTTGGAGCTTCGGCAAGGCTGATGCGAATAGCCACACCAACCATGGACTTTTTCCGAGCGTTGCCTTCGGCTGTAATTGTCCCAGCAGCATCTTTAGTGCTTGGAGTCTCGCTCCGTTCCAACATCATTGTGATCGTGGTGTCTATCATGTGGCCGGTTCTGTTGAACACGGCAAGTGCAATGCATCAGGTGCCACGGGTTCGCTTTGAAATGGCTAGATCGCTTGGTTTGAAACCGTTAGCACGTTTGTTTAAGGTTGTGCTGCCGTCTGTTTCCGCAGGCATCTTTACCGGTGTTCGGATTGCAGTGAGTGTGTCGATGGTAGTTACCTTAGTAGTAGAGATGTTCACTGGTACTAAAGGTATCGGTAACCTGCTTTATACCCGGCAGCAGTTATATGATTCAGCCGGTGTCTGGGGCATCTTGCTTTTGATTGGCCTTATCGGCTACCTGTTGAATATTGCGCTCAATTTGTTGGAAGCTAAAGTGTTGCACAACACTTCTCCTGAGCACAGAAGCAAAATCAAGTGACTCGTACCGCAAGCGACTGCGACATGCGACTAAGATTTTCTCGCGCAGTGGTTCTTTGAGTTTTAGCACGTGATGAGCTGTCTTGTTTCATCAAGACGCGCGACCGAGGTCTTGTCAGGCGCAATAATTTGTTACCAAAGCGAGATGATCAATCCATTGACTCCCGTGCCATTCACGCCATAGAATGAAAACCGATCTCATTTAATGAGACACGATGAATGGCAAAGGATGGGGAGATTGAAGCTAAAACTCAATCTTAGTACCAGTCTCAACCCAGGGTCGCGTGCCTATGTTGCGCGAAGGCGAACATAGGCACGCAAGATTACACAAGTGACAGGGTTCAAACCCAGTTTTTCATACAAAATCATTCAGAAAGTATTAAGAAATGGAAACTAAATATCGAAGCACACTACTTCGTCGTCTGATAGGGACACTTAGCGTTCTTGCGGTCGTAAGCACGAGTCTTGCCGCCTGTAGCGGAACCCCACAAGCAGCGGGAGAGCTAAAAGATTTGCGGCTGACATTCGTCCATTCGTCCACGCTGTTACCGACCTATGCAGCAAAAAGCCTAGGAATCTACGAAAAGAATGGCCTGAACGTCACAATAGAGGACGAGACAAATACCACTACCGCTACCAGTTCCTTAGGTACGCAATTCGACATGGTGATGCAAACACCATCGGGATATTTGGGCGCACTTGAGCAGGGGTTACCAATCATCGCTGTTGCGGGCTGTGCAGTGAATACAAACGAGACTCCCAACACCTATGTGATGGTGAAGAATGACAGTCCTTACCAGTCCCTAGCAGATCTTGTCGGCAAACGTATTGGTGTGATCGGTACGGTCAACGCTTCTACCATTGCTCTGCAATATGTGGCTATGAGCCAAGGTATTGACAAAGATGCCTTTGACTTCGTCCAAACTGGGTTCGCAGACATGGAAGATCAGCTTGCAGCGGGAAACGTTGAGGCCGTGGTTCCGGTTATTCCTTATTCAGCGCTGATGGAAAAGAAGGGCTATAGGGTTATCTCTACACCGGTAACTGAAGCAAGTAAGTTGGCTATCAATTCTGACAGGTCAACAAACGCCTTCTTCATCTCAAATAAAGATTGGGCTGAGGCTAACCTCGACATCGTTGAGGCTTTCCGTAAGTCCGTACAAGAGGCGATTGACTGGATTGCGGCCAACCATGACGAAGCCATGAAGATAACGGCAGAGATGACCAGAATCGACCTGGATATTGTCAAAGAAACTCCGCTTTCAACCTTCGCTGTGGAGTTGACAGATAATGACTTCATGACGATGGTCATTGCCAACGAAGCAGTGGGACTTACCCAAGGAAAACAATCGCTTGAAGGAGCTATCCTTCCGTTTAAGTAACACTTGACTGAATGTGCTCTCACGGTTTTTTCCAAACCGTGAGAGCACATTCTGGTTATGGCGTCATTAAGCCTGGTCATCAAGGCGAAGCTGCTTCAGGGCTTCATCGCGGAGCTATGTCGTGAGGTGTGCTTTAGCTCAAAGGTGTTCTTGATAGCTAGCCACAACTCCCGGATTTTGATGAGGCATCCGTGTCGATGGGATAGAACTCGTTCCTTAGACAGTTTCTGTTAGGTGGTGCACTTCGCACCACGTTCTTGCGATGTTGCCACCTCCGTTTAAACAACCGCCAGGACATGCCATGACATAAATGAAGTGGTAGTCCGCTGTACCTGCTTTTACCTTTTCTGCCAAGCTGCGAGCATTTGCTAAGCCGTGGACGACACCTACCTTGATTTCACGATCATCAAGGGTCAAAGTGGTTTCTTGAACACCTTCTTGAGCAGAGTCAGAAAACTGGGTCTGGGGGAATTCTTCTCCAGTGGCGAGCGCACTAAATGTGCGTAGTAATGCTCGCACGCAACCTTCGGAAGAAGTAAACACCTGATCGTCGCTAGCTTCTTGGTCAGACAGCTGGTCAAATGGGGTTTCACGCACAGCTTCAAGATCAATATCGGCTTGTTTGATCATTTTTACTAGTTCTTGGGTAGTGATGACTGCGTTGATGTCAGGTTTCCCATCATGGCCAAGCTCAGGACGTTTCGCCTCAAACTTTTTTGCCGTGCACGACACGACTGAAAGACAAAATAGTTGTGTGGGCTTCTTGTTAATGCGATTGGCGTTTAAGGTCTTGACGGCTGCTCCAAACACCCCCTGCGGCGACTTGCTTGAAGACAGTTTTGGCAGTAGTTCCGGGAAATAAGTTTCACAGAATTTAACCCAACTTGGACAATCAGCGCTGATCATGGGCAACGCTTCTTCGCCCTTTATGCGCGTTAGCAGTTCGGTTCCTTGCTCCATGATGGCAAGATCGGTTGTCAAGCCGGTATCAAACACCTGATCGAAGCCAAGCTGCTTTAACGCTGTGATCAACTGGCCGGTACTGACTGTGTCTGGCTTCGGGCTTAGAGCATCAAGAATGGCCAGGCGCGCAGTCGGAGAGATTTGAGCCACTACCGTCAGGTTCGGATCGTTTATGGCTTTGTAGACTTCGGCAGTGTCGTCTTTTACTGTGAACGCGGCAACAGGACAAACACGCACGCATTGCCCACAGTCGACACAAGGCGTTTCGGCCAAAGGTTTATTGTAGGCCGTGCCGTAAACAGCTTCATAGCCTCGGCCTATCTTGGTCAGTGCGAATACCGACTGGACTTCACAGCAGGTGTACTCACAGTGACCGCAGCCAATGCACTTGGAGGCATCAAATTCAATCGATGCGGACGAAGTATCTATTTCGACCGGTCGGGACATTGAATCAAAACGCGACTTTGCTGTGAAACGCAGATCACGATTCACGTCTTGCAGATCGCATTGGTTGTTAATGCTGCAAGTGGAGCAGTCGAGAGGAAGACCAAATCGCGGTCCTGTGCCTTGGCGGCCGTGATGCGACACAATCAACTCAAGAACAGTGTCCCTAATCTGGCGAACCCGGGGGGAATTCGTCATTATTACCATGCCTTCTGCAACCAACTGCGTGCAGGCAGGTTGCAAGAGCTGTTTTCCGTTCACATCTACGATACAAATACGGCAGCTAGCAGTGGCTGGTTGAGCTGGATGGTAGCAAAGGGTTGGAATGAAAAGGCCAACCTGTCTTGCCGCTTGAAGAATAGTTACGCCTTCAGTCGCTTCTATGACGTGTCCATCAATGGTGATCCTAGGCATGATCCAACACCTCCTTAGCTACGAGGGTGGCGAATAGGTCTGGGAAATTGGTCATAGCTGAACTCATGGCTACTGATGCTACGGTTCCCAAGCCGCAACGTGAGGCTGAGGACATGGTGGTTGCTAAATCAGCGATGGTCTGTAGGTCATCTGGCGTTCCCTTATGCTCTGCCAACTTTGCGACCAAATCGTACTGACGCTTGGTGCCTTCGCGGCAGGGGACACAGCTACCGCAGGATTCATCGCGGAAGAAACGGGCAATTTCTTTTAGCACGTTTATGAGGTCTTGTTCTTCATCAATCACCA
>Ga0082212_10010278_pt1 | contig 11994 bp, 9 predicted proteins | sample TergutNt197P3_FD_71548 | JGI IMG/M metagenome (GOLD analysis project Ga0082212, IMG submission 71548) | Neocapritermes taracua P3 segment gut microbial communities from Petit-Saut dam, French Guiana - Nt197 P3 | ecosystem: Host-associated > Arthropoda: Insects > Digestive system > Gut ... | reverse complement strand
AAATGCTCTGACCTAGCCTATAATCCTGTTAGAAAAGGTTTAAGCCGTAATCTCAGAGAGAATTATATTCATCCCAACCCGCATCAGCCAATATCGTCCGCGTGATAAAATCGTTTTATTCAAATATCGAAAGCGGCGCCACGCAATCGTCCCTACGCGGTTTCTGCTTGTTTTTGTTTTCCCTTTTGTTTCAGATACCATATTCCCGCTGCCGCAACAGCCAGCATCGGAACAGCAATCAACGGGCGGTAGAATAACCACGCGATGGATATGATGATTAACGACCACGCAATGCCGATGATACTGCAAACCAAGCCTATGCCCGCGTCGACAATATTGCCGAGAAACGGCAGAACCTTAAACAGAGCCGGCAATATGCCGAACATGGATTTCAAACCGAAAATCACAATAAATACTCCTACGAAACGAAGCACCCAGGTGAACGTACTGTTGGATGAATGGGCGCTCGCGAACATTGTTTCCGCGCTCACAGTACCCATTGATACGCTTGAAAATGTTTTCCCATTGGAGGCAATATATGGCTCGAAAGTATTGCCGATAACTTTGGCAATAATCGATATATCCGCCGGCAATATCTTGGTAAGCGTTACACGGACATCTCCGATAGCGGGAGCGGAAGCGGATTTACCGAAATATACTTCGTTGCCTTGGGCAGAAACCATCTTGGCGTCAGGTTTTTTGCCGAGCCCGGCCATGCTTTTGGCTACCTCATTTTCCCATTGCTGCAATTCCTGAGGAGTCAGCTTTACATCAGCGGGGAGACTGCCGCTAATGGATTTGATGATGAACGAAGGGAGCTTGTAGGCTCCGAATGTAACATTTTGCGCATACTCGCTCTTTCCCTCTATTTTAGTCACCACAAAATTGGTTGCCTTGTATTCAGGGTCTTTAAACGCGCCCGAATCAACCGGTCTTGATACCCAAGCCTCTTTGTATGTGTAGGTAGTTATCGTTTCCTGTCCTCCGCCGATTTTATCTTTTGTTTGCGTTGAGGAATGTTCTTCGTTCTGGTAATACTCTACCCTGCGGCTGATGGCAATAGCCTTTTCGTTAATACCGAACAGGCCGTCCGTAAGTATGTCCTGCGTATCCGCAAAAGCGTATGCGTGTATCAGTTTGCCGTTAAGCGCGGGGTCTACCGCGGATACGTCGCTCACAGATACGGCAACCCCTTCGGCTTCCTGAATGGATTTTTTTGTTTTTACAAAGTTCCCTTCGTTCCAGAAAAGCAATCCTGTTCCGGCGATGAACATTAAGAAACCTGCCGCGATTCCCTTAAAAGAGTTTTTCAGCCTGTCTCCGTAACCTGTTACTGTTGTTTCCTGATAAGCCATTTTTTCATTTACCTCGCTTCATTTATATGCTAAAAGAATATGCGCTGCCAAATGACATATCTATTAGAACTTTGGCAAATTTTGAAATATTATCAGAATTCAAAAAGTCATTCTTTTTCCCGACAGCGTTAGCCCCTATCATTACAGCTATTGTGATTATTGATACCGCGTAAGTAAACCTTTTCATTGAGTCCTTCTTAATTTATTGTGATTAAATCTAAAAAATTGTATATTATAATCATTTAGTACTTAGTACAAAGTAAAGCAGGCTCACGAAAAAATGCAACTCTTTTAAGTAAGGTATGCGTCCCGTGCTGTTGCCTCTAATCGTCCGAAGCGAAAGGCACAATTACGCGGCGGTTTTACACAGTCAACGCGACAGCGATGCGTGTAAAATCCGCGCGCAATCAACTCTTAGCTGTTATCAGGCGGGTACATACTTTCGATCTCGACAGAGTATTTCGCTTCCACGACTTTCCTCTTTACCTTGAGCGACGGCGTAAGCTCTCCACTTTCCTGACTCCAATCAACGTCAAGCAGTTTAAAGTTGCGGATCTGCTCCACCCTCGCGTAGTGTTTCATGTTTTTGGATATTTCTTCGGCTATCATCGCGTTAACCTTGGAATCGGCAATCAGTTCGGCGCGCGAAGAGAAAGAAACTTCGTTTTTAGCAGCCCATTTTTCAAGCTCGGCAAAAGCAGGCACAACCAGAACAGACAGATACTTACGACGGTCGCCTATTACCGCTACATGTTCAATAAAGCGCGAACTTTTGAGGCTGTTTTCAATATTTTGCGGCGAGATGTTCTTGCCGCCCGCGGTAATGATAACATCCTTTATTCTGCCGGTAATCGTAAGGCGGCCGGTTTCGTCAATAATACCTATATCGCCGCTTTTAAAAAAACCGTCCTTTGTCATTGCTTCTTTTGTTCCTTTGGGGTCCTTGTAGTAGCCCGCCATAAGCTGGCGTCCCTTTATAAGTATCTCGCCCTCATCTGATAACTTTACCTCTGTTCCTGGCAGAATGTGTCCCACAGAACCGGGTTTGACTTTACGCGGCCTGTTTACATGAGTAACAGGCGAGGTCTCGGTAAGACCGTACCCTTCAAGAACCTGAATCTCCATGCCGACAAAAAATTCGGCATCCGATATTGAAAGCGGCCCGCCGCCGGAGACGGCTATTTTCAATCTGTCAAAGCCGAGATTCTTTTTCAGCTTTGAAAATACAAGTTTATCGAAAAGATTATAGCGGCTGGCAAATAAGCCTTTTCTCGGCTTACCGGAACACATATACGGGAGGTTTTTCTTCGCGGCTGAAAAAGCCAAGCTGAATATTCCCTTTGCAACGGGCGATGACTCGGCAACCTTTGTGAGGATTCCGGCGCGAACTTTTTCGTAAATTCTCGGAACGCTTATAAGTATCGTCGGACATATCTCTTTCATATCGTCAAGAAGCGTCTGCATATTTTGGGCGAAAGCAACAGTACAGCCTCTGTACATCGGGCCGTAATAACCTACCGTTCGTTCAAGCACATGCGAGAGAGGCAGGAATGAGAGAAATATATCATTATCAAAAATCTCTTCTACAAATTCCATGCCAAATAAAACCTCGGCCTGCGAGACAAAATTATTTTGGGTAAGCATAACCCCTTTGGGGTTTCCGGTCGTGCCGGACGTATAGATAATCGTAGCAACATCCGATGGTTTTACTGCCTTGATTCTGGTTTTAAGCATATCTTTGCTCTTGAATTTATCGCCGATTTTAAAAGCCTCCGAAAAAGAAAGAACCCCCGCTTTTTTAGAAGATAGCTCATTAAAAATAACAATAGTTTTTAACTTTTTAAGGCTCTTTTTTACCTTGAGAACCCTCGAAAGAATATCCTCGTCGGAAACTATGCACATAACGGATTCCGAATTGCCTATGACATAAGCGCCCTCTTCAGCCGAATTGGTTGAGTAAACAGGAACCGTGATCGCGCCCACCGAAAGTATTGCCAGGTCGGCAATCCACCATTCATAGCGGTTTTCGGAGAAGAGCGCCACCCTGTCTCCCTTCTTTACCCCCAGACTGAGCAGATAAAACGAAAACCGGCGAACCATATCGTTCATGGCGTTCCATGAAATATCGGTATACACCCCGTCTTTTTTATACTTTACGCAGACCCGTTCTCCGTAAGTTTCAACCCTTGCCTGAAAAATTAAGGGAATTGTTCCCTCTTTTGATATACTCTTTGCCATTAAAACCTCTCCAACATTACAATAAAAATTTCAAGGAGACAAAAACTGTTCAAATATAGATTTTGTCAAGAAAAAAGCGTTATTCCTTATACATTTCTTTAATCTGCGCCGCGTATTTTTCCTCTATCACATGGCGTTTCACTTTAAGCGAGGGCGTAAGCTCTCCGGTTTGCTGACTCCAATCATTCGCCAAAAGGGTGAAACGCCTTATCTGTTCGACACGGGCAAAACTCTTCATACGTTTTTTTATCTCCGCATCAAAGAGAGCGAAAACCGCGGGATCGCTTATAAGCTCGTCATTGGAAGACGCAGTCACGCTGTTCTTTTTTGCCCATTTTTTAAGTTCGTCAAAATCAGGAACAAGCAAGGCCGACAGGTATTTACGGCGATCGCCGATGAGAGCTACATATTCAATAAAAGGCGATTCTTTAAGAGAGCCTTCTATAATTTGAGGGGAGATGTTCTTGCCGCCGGCAGTAATAATAATATCTTTTATTCTTCCGGTAATGGTGAGGAAACCGTCTTCGTCAATGACGCCCTTGTCGCCTGTTTTTAAAAATCCGTCTTCCGTGAAGGTCTCCTTCGTTCCTGCCTTATCTTTATAATAGCCCATCATAATCTGCGGCCCCTTTATAAGGATTTCTCCGTCATCCGATATCTTAGCCGTGGTGTCTTTAGCGGGCTGGCCTACGGTTCCTCTCTTTATAAAGTTGGGCTTGTTGGCGTGGGTTACCGGCGAAGCCTCCGTCAGCCCGTAACCTTCGCAAATTTTGATATCCATGCCGAGAAAAAAATCCGCGTCGGAAATATTCAACGCGCCACCGCCCGACACGGCAAAGTTGAGCTTATCGAAACCCACGGCTTTTTTCAGCTTGGAAAAAACAAGTTTATCGGCAAGGCTATATCTTAAGGCGAACAAACCCCTGCGCGGTTTATCGATACAGTTATAAGGTATATTTTTAGCGGCCGTTTTAAGCGCCCACCTGAAAATAGTCTTTTTAAAGCCTGAAACATCGGCTAATCTTGAAAGAATGGCCGCGTGAATCTTTTCAAATATCCTCGGCACGCTCACCAATACCGTCGGTCGAATCGTTGTAAGGTCTTCAAGCAGGGTGCTTGAAATATTCTCGACAAAGGCAACAGGAATGCCGAATTTTATCGGCGCGTGATACCCGGTAGTGCGTTCAAGGGCGTGCGAGAGTGGCAGCATCGACAAAAAGCGATCGTTCAGGGTCAAATGGGACTCAAAGAAAGCAAGAGACTGATCTACATTGTGCAGAAAATTTCCGTGAGACAGCATAACGCCCTTAGGCAGGCCGGTAGTCCCTGAAGTATAAATCAGCGTGGCGAGGTCTTCCCGAGTTACCGCAGCCATACGTTTGTCAAAGTCGCCGGGTTTCTTGTACAAAGCGCCTTCTTTAAGGGCCTGAGAGAAAGACAATACATCCCGCTTTTTGGTCGAGACCTCATCGAAAGTTACAATAAATTGAAGATTGGGGAGTTTCTTTTTTACGCTCAAAACGCGGTCAAGATGATCCTCTGTGCTTACAAAGCATATTTTGGCGTCCGAGTCTTTGAGAATATAGAGGGCTTCTTCCGCGGAATCCGTGGCATAAACAGGCGTATCGGCGGCTCCGATGGAAAGCGAGGCAAGATCGGTTATCCACCATTCATAACGGTTCTCTGAAAAAATGCCTATTTTATCTTTTTTCTTTACGCCGCGCCCTAAAAGAAAGCATCCCATCTTCCTTACCATATCGTCCATTTGGTTCCAGGACAGGTTCGTGTATTGGCCCTCTTTTTTGTAATAAACACAGTCGCCATCGCCAAACCTTTTCACGCTGGCCTGGAAAATGGCGGGGATATTATTAGGTTCCGAAACAGCAGCCTTTTTTTCTTTAGGCATTATTTTCTCCTGCTTATCATGAATATACCTTCTGTTGATATTGAGTAAAATTTCTTGTCAAGAAAATTTTTCCAACACCCTGAGCAGGCGCGTCAAACCTTTCCGCAAACCTTCTAAATGCAAAAATAACTTGACACCCGGCATTGGGTGTTTATTTTTCAAGTTGAATTACTCAAAAAAACCGACGGGTTTGCTTTTTACAATCTATTTTCCGCGGAGGGTTCATGGTTAGATTTTCGGGATATGATGACGTTATAATGCGCGTATATGAACACAGGCAGGAACAAGTTTTTAAATACTGGGATGATTTGAGCGATCGTGATAAAAAACACCTGCTTGACGAGCTAAAAGATGTTGACCTTGCCCTGATGGAAAGACTTTACGCCGCTTCGGGCAAACATCATGAGCACCTTCAATTTGAACCTCCTCTGCTTGTCCCTCTTCCGGAAACGGATGAGCAAAAAGAAGAACGGGCAATGGCCATAAACGAGGGGCGTGAATCCATAAAAAACGGGCATGTCGCGGCCTTTATCGTGGCCGGCGGTCAAGCCTCGAGACTCGGTTATAACAGTTCCAAAGGCATCTTTCCCATAGGTCAGGTAAGCGGAAAAAGTCTCTTTCAACTGCACGGAGAAAAAATACTCGCCTCTTCGCGCAAATACGGCGCGGAAATCCCCTGGCTTATTATGACATCTGTTCACAACCACGACGAGACATCGGATTACTTTAAAAAAATGGATTTTTTCGGCCTTGACGAAAAAGATATTTTCATCTTCCCTCAAAATATGATTCCGTCTCTTGACAGTAACGGAAAGCTCGTTTTGGAAACTCCATGGTCGCTTTTTAAAAATCCGGACGGGCACGGCGGAAGTTTTAAGGCGATGAGTTCATCGGGCGCCCTCATGAAAATAAAAGAACGCGATATAAGAATAATATCCTATTTTCAGGTTGACAACCCGCTTGTAAAGATAATCGACCCGGAATTTATCGGCTACCATATCCTGTTTATGGCTGAGGCGAGCAGCAAGGCAATCCCCAAAGCCTACCCCGAAGAAAAAGTTGGCGTCTTTGTAAAATTTTCCGACGGTAAAACCGGAGTCGTCGAATACTCGGATTTGCCGCCTGAAAAAATAACGGCGCGCGCACAGGACGGCTCGCTCCTGTACTCCGCGGGAAACATCGCCGTACATTTGTTTAACCTTGATTTTATTGAAAGGCTTACCTCAGGCGAAAGCGCCGCTTTGCCGTTCCACACGGCGCGCAAAACGCTTTCCGCGCATGAGGGCGAAATCGACGGATTCAAATTTGAAAAATTCATCTTTGACGCTTTGCCTATGGCCGAACATACCGTAGTTATGGAGACGCGGCGCGAGGATGAATTTGCTCCGGTAAAAAACGCGTCGGGACCCGACTCGCCGGAAACATCCCAAAAACTGATGAGCGAACTTCACAGAAAATGGCTTCTTTCCCGCGGCATAGGCATACCTGAAAAAGTCTCTGTCGTTGAAATATCGCCGCTCACAGCGCTTGAAGCCGAAGACATCCCCCATGACATAGCTATACCCAACACTCAGGAAGTTGAGCTTTAGTCAGAAACTGAAAGGCGGGTATTTATCGGTAAGGCCGGCTATAAAAGCCATGACTCTCGCTGTGTACCTGTATATCCTTGTTACAATATCCAAGAGCGCATAGGGAAGCGAACCCGTAAAAACTACGCACAAGGAATTCATCAGGAATAAAACCGGAAACAGACAGCACATTATAAAACAAGCCAACAGATGAGGCAGAGACGCAATAAGAATGCCGGCGACGCTCAGCCTCAGGGCGGCCCAAAAGCGGGAAGCTTTTCCGGTATAGTTAATATCCATCTGCAGGCTGTGATTAATATCTTTTCTTCCGGCAAAAACCGGAAATTCATCGGTTATGCCTGCCATAGATGCCAGTATGGCAATGAAATACCTGATAGCCTGCCCTATGATTTCCAGGAAATCCTTAACCGGTTTTCCCGTAAACAAGGCAATAATATTGTTTACGCTGCCGAGAATAAGCGACAGAACGACATAAATAGAAAGCACAATTAAATGAGGAATCATGAAAAGCAGAAAAACAGGCGCAAGAAGGCGCAGTACGGCCTTAGGACGCGAATATTCCAAAGCATAATCCATTGAAAACAGCAGGTCTCCCCGGGAGTCGGCCATGGCGGCAGGCCTCTCAGGAGAGCTTTCGGCTTCTAAAACGTCATCCTCGTCTTCATATTCATATTCATATTCGCCATCGCCTTCGTCTTCGGAAAGTATTTTTTCAGCCTCATAAATTTCTTCATCGATTTTTATTGAATCGCCCAAATCCTCAATGCTGATGCGCTCGTCATATTCGGCTTCAAAATCATCGCCGCCGTCATCCTCCACAAAGTCGTCAAGGGTAAGGCCGGCATCACCAAGGGTTAATTTTTCATCATCATCAGGAAGGAGCCCTGTTTTAAGTTCTTCGGTTTCCTCAAAAGCTATGTCAAGAGCGTCGAGGTTCAATGTCACGTTTTCATCTTCAGTAGAGGCGGTTTGGCTTTCTTCAGGTAAAACCGACTCGTCCACATTAATATCAAGCGAGTTAAGGTCTATAGTTATATTTTCATCTTCTTCATCGCTATCATCAAACAAAATAGACGGTTTAGACGCCGGAGCCGAAAAATCTTCGACAAAATCATCAACTCCCTCGTCAATCGTATCAATATCGTTCTGCCAATCAAAGGCCGGCAAGTCGTCAATAAGAGGGAAGCCGTTATCATCGGCGTCTTCGGTTTCCTCCGCCGAATCAATCGCGGGAACCGCTTCTGATTCCGGTTCATCCCCGATGGAAAATTCATCCATATCAAACGCCGGCAATTCATCCATACCGGTTTCTTCCGAAACAGACGCGTCTTCGGACAGCTCCGATTCATGAGAGGACGGGATGCCGTCGAGCAGGCCATCCATAAATTCGTCCGATTCTATATTTAAGGAGAGCGGAGAAGCGTCGGCGTCAGGCTCTCCCGCCTCCGAAGCATCCGCAAACGGTTCTTCGATATCGTCAAAAGAAAAGTCTTCAAGCTCAGAGCCCGTCTCAGCGTCGGCGGGAGAGTCAACGCCGTCATCAATACCGGCAAGAAAATCGAATTCATCAGAAAGCTGTTCCTGACCCGCTTCCGGAGCCTCCGCAAACGGTTCTTCAATATCGTCAAAAGAAAAGTCCTCAAGCTCAGAGCCTGTCTCAGCGTCGGCGGGAGATTCAACGCCGTCGTCAATACCGGCAAGAAAATCAAACTCATCAGAAAGCTGTTCCTGACCCGGTTCCGCGAGGGCATCGTCTCCGCCAGTATCGAAATTTTCATCAGCCGGAATAAAATTATCGTCCGGAGCGGAAGCGGGAAGCTCTTTTTCAGGCTCCTTTACAGGCCTGTCCCTGTTGTCAAAAACGTTCTTTGCCGAACATTTGAGACATGTGTAAGCAAATTTTTTATTTTTAACCTTTGAGTCGTCAATAGCAAAAGCCGCGCCGCATTCAGTACAGTTGACGATCATTAGAATCTCCTTGGGGGTTCCTGAAAGCGTTTTTCATTTATATTGTTCTGTATCATGAGTGGAGCAAGCGGTAAAACAAACAGAAGCAGCGCCATACACCAGAGCGTATCGCGGTTATGCAGCAGTTCGGATTTATGAAAATAATGAATATTAAGGTACAGCATCCATACTAATCCGACAGCCGCAGACAAAAACGGCTTGGCGGTAAAGTAAAATACTGCCGCGCCGCCGGCAAGAGTAAAGAAAGTGATAAGAATATTGGCCGTCGGATCATCCCCGAAGAATCTGGAGGTTCTGGCAAGCCACCAAAAATAGTAGAGGCCGCATGTAAGGACTATGAGCAAAAAAAGTACGAAAAGGTTATCTTCAGGGATATGCTCTTCCATCGGACTCTCCCGGCAAAATAATAAAACGCTTCTTATATTAACTATTAACGGAAAACAATAAGAAGTTATAAAAGCATTTTTTCACATTATACGCAGAGAGGCGGTATTAATTCAAGCAATTTTTTGTTCAGGACGGCTCAAAATGCCGGCAGACCAGAATTGAACGGGACGATTGCCATCGCCCCCTACATATTCCCTCTGTGCCGGTCATCCTGTTCGGCAGAGAGGGGAATTGCGGACAAGGGATTGGATGAGGCTGTGCTCGGTTTGTTAAGGCAAAAACCGCGCGTGTGCCACAACTGAAATGGTGGCGACAAAACGGTGTCCGATGTTGTCTACCATTACGCTGAAGCCTTCAATTGTCCGCACTCCCAACAGCGACATATCGCTGTTTTCGGCGAATACTACCTCGTCAATGGTGGTGTAGCCTTCGGCGGTGAGTATGGCGTACCCGATGTCTCGTTCAATTACCTGCTTGTTTGCCATCATGAACCGCTTTTTCCCTCTCGGCGTTATGCCCGCATCTATCAATGCCTGCTTGGGCAGCCATGATACTTCCGAACCGGTATCGACCAACACTTCAATAGGCGGGGTGCGTCGGTCTTCTTCCTTTGGGTTGATGGCGGTAAGGTTTACCATGAATCGGCTCATGTTTTTATCTCCTGTTTCTACTTCCCTTGCGTCAAGTATGGAGTCTTTGCGAAAAAAAATCAAGGGCTTTTTTTGCCTCTCTGCCAAACAGGACGCAGCAAAAAGGCGTCGGCCGCGCCCCCGTGACCGCTGCCGGACAGGATGTCCCAATGCCGACGCGCGTAAAGGTATCCGCCTTGCGGCGGATGATTAGGGGTAGGTTGCATCTCCAGGAATTCCCCTCTTTTGTCTGAACTATGATTTTTTTGATTGCAATGATTTGTGTGATTAAATTACGGCGCGCCGATATGCAAAACGGCCAAGCAATGATTTTGGACGGGAAAATCATTTTAATCACATAAATCATATAAATCATAGTTCAGACAATGAACATTTGCGGCTGCCCGAAACGTGAACGGGTTGCAAGGCCGTAGCGTTTCGCGCCTCAGCCGCAGAACTCAGAGGCGCGCCACACGGAACCCCAGATTGCTGCCCCGGAGGTCCGGAACGTAGTGCCGAAAAGCAGAACGCAAGAACCGACCGTTATCGCACCACGACCCGCCGCGAATCACACGGTAAACGCCAGAGTCAGGCCCCGTAGGGTCAGTCTCCGGTTCAGACGGGTATGTACCATACCAGTCCCAACACCACTCCCACACATTACCATGCATGTCATACAAACCCCACGCGTTAGGAGAAAAAATGCCGACCTCAGTTGTAGTTGCCCTATATTCTCCAGCCAAACTACCATTGTAAAGATTACTAATTGCGTAAAAATTTGCCTGATCAGAACTTATAGTATCTGTTCCCCAGTTAAAAGCAGTTGTTTTGCCTGACCTGCAAGCATACTCCCACTCTGCCTCAGTAGGCAAACGATAACCGTTCTTACTCCAATCCACATCTACCGTAGCATCGGTTATATTGCCGTCGTCATGGCGTGTTATAACGGTAATCGCATAAACCTCGTCCAAGCCTTCCCGAGCGCTCAACTTATTGCAAAACTCTAACGCGTCATACCAGGTTACACTCTCTACCGGAAGATTATCACCACTCGTCAACACGGAAGGCAAGTTAGAATCCTTGAAATAACTTGGGTTATACCCCATTACATCCTCATACAGTCCCTGAGTCACCTGATACTTGCTCATGTAAAAACCACTCACCGTTACCGAATGTTCAGTTTCATTTGTAGACCTGTCAGGCTCACCTACAGGGCTGCCCATCACGAAAGTCCCCCCATTTATTTTCACCATATCTATAGCTACTCCGCCGCCGCCGCTACTACTGTCATCGCCGCAGGCGATAAACGCCATGCCGAGGATTATCGCGGCTATTATTGGTGTTATGCTGCTTTTTGCTTTTGTTTTCATTTGGTTAAACTCTCCTTTTATTTAGTTTTTGGGCAGACACGCGGGCCTACCCTACAAATAAGCGTTTTGCATTTTCGTGACTTACCGTAACGCGCCGCATTGGAACATCCTGTTCGGCAGCCGACGCCTTTCACGACGTCCTGTCGTGCGTCGGCATTGGAACATCCTGTTCGGCAAATGTCGGAGGGGGCTAAGGGGGAAGACGATTCTGCCCACTTAGCGCCGTTTGATGGTTTGTATTGTCTTCGCGCTTCTGTGCGCGCGCGGCGAGCAACGCGGTTTGTCTCGAATTATGGTCGGATTGCTTCAAAAACGGTTCGGGAAGTATGCAGGATGAATGAGAGTGCGGCGCAAACGATACGGGACACATCCCCGACGATTGGGGAATGTGCCGCCTATTCGCGGGAGCTAAAAAATTTACGGTTTGGAATAAATAACTTGACTTGCAGCGGGGAGACGCTATACTTTTCTGGTGTCTGGTGTCTGGTGTCTGGTGTCAGGGGGCTGGGGTCTGGGGGCTGGTGGCTGGGGGCTGGTGCCGGGTGTCTGGAG